>ENA-OXZX01000129-OXZX01000129.1-human-gut-metagenome-genome-assembly--contig:-NODE-129-length-23890-cov-21.836417_pt1 | contig 23890 bp, 28 predicted proteins | sample MGYA00244513_ERZ652811 | MGnify/ENA primary metagenome ERZ652811 (study PRJEB26926, sample SAMN06164400) | human gut metagenome | biome: ENVO:00009003; feature: ENVO:2100002; material: ENVO:00002003...
ACGAGATGCAGCGTAGTCTCGTGGGCTCGGAGATGTGTATAAGAGACAGGTTCTAAATATTCTTCATATAAATCTTGAATACCTAATTGTTCATATGTCTTTTGAACGAATTTAGTTTTGAACCCTTAAGTTGTTTCAAAGTACTTGTCCTTGTAACTTGTATGAATTTAATTTCTTGCGGATTAAATGTTATCCTATAAGGTAAACTAGGATTAACAGTATCTTCAAAACATTCAATCATAGACCCTAGTTTAGGACTAGGGTATACTATATTTTTTTTTTCATTCCTATTGGGAAGATTACTAGTATCTCCTTCCCATACTATGACTCTTTTAGGTTTTCCTATATCAAATATCTATTTTCCAATCTTTTCCTATAAAAGACTCAGGGTCTTCGTCAACTCCACTAACAAACTTCAGATTACCATCTGAGGTTCTTGCTGTGTTGTTGAGAGTATGTTCCAGCTCTCTAAGACCTTTCTTTACTTCTTTCTTTACTTTACCTTTCACCAAACCATCAAGGTTCTTAAAGCCATTAGTTAGTGTGAAAAGTAACCCAATGTTCTTTAGGAAGTCTGTTCTGTTCTCCATCTCATACTTTTGGATAGCAGTAAAGTACTCTCCTGTCTCTGGGTCTTTATACACAGGCTTAGCTATGTTATCATAAATCTTCTGTCTTGTTGATTTATCTATTGATAAATCCCCAAACACATCCTTGTCATTAAGGATTGATGATTTAAGCTTTTCAGCCTGTTCCTTTCTTTCTCTCTCTTCCTGTTCTGCTTCTGACTTAGCTTCATTGACAAGTTCATCATATTTATCCTTGAAGAAGTCAATATTACTTTTCAAAGCCTCTTTTGCATCATCAATGTCAGTACCAGCATTGAAAGACTTCTGCACTTCTCTTGCAGCCCTTTCCTTACTATAACCTCTATTGATAAAGTCTTGATAAATCAGGTCTTTTCTAAGTTTTTCTCCCTTGTCATCTTCATCAGAGATATTTTCTTCCTTAATAGAACCAAGGAAGTTTATAGTATTCTCATATTTTCTAATCTCTGTAGGTTCGACTCCAGCATTCAAGGCTTCATCAATTCTTTTCTGTCTTTCATCAAGACCTGCCTTTATCTGTTGGTCAATTAAATCTCTAAAGTCTTCAGGGTCTTTGACCTTAGATAAGCCCTCATCATCAAGGTCTGGGAAGATACCTTCCTCTTTCAAGGCTTTGGCAATGGAAGAGTAGAAGTTTTTGGGAGAAGTGCCATCCCCTTTAGGAATGGTATCTTCCTTTTCCTCTGTATTTTCTTTTCCACTACCTACGCTCTCTGGTGTATCAGTAAATAAGTTATCTACATCAACAACCTCAGTAGTTTCTTCTTTATCCTTATCTGGCTCCTCCTCTTTCTTAGGAGGCTCCCCATTTGCAGGTGGGGTATCCTGTGTATCCTCATCTTCTACAAACAGACTCTCAATTTCCTCTGCCCCTAAGATGTTATCTAAGCTAAGTTCTTCTTCCATACTCTTCTACCTTTTGTCCTTAAAAACAGTGCAAAGGTAAGTAAAGTTTTGCACATCTACAATATGATAAATAAGATGCTTTATTTATGTAAATAAAATACTTATAATATGGGTAAAAAGAAAGGGTAAGATTATCTCTTACCCTTATCTCATTAGTATTCTCCAAGATATTCTACTACCTTGTTTTCAGCTTTGCAATCTGCATCCTTAAACCAGAATACAATAGCAGATTCAACTATCTTCTGTTCTATACCATCACCAAACCAGCTCTTAAACAGTTCTGCATAATCATGGTACTGAGAGTTGATTGCAACATATACATCAGCTGCTGTAACAGATGTAGGAAGTATTCCTCTGTATCTCTCACAAATTTCCTTTGCTTTGTGCATATCAAACTTCTCACCACTGTACTTCCTGCCATTCTCAGTATGATACATATCAGCTACAAGATACTTAGCCTCAGATTCAGTGAGGTGTTCTCCACTCATTGAATCTCTCATTGAGTTCCTCATGTATCTCATCATCCTATCCATATCACTACCTCCCATGCCAGACTCATTGAATCTATCAGAGAATCTATCACCTCTTGAATCAAACATGTCCATGAACTCATCAGGTCTTCCATGTCTTCTCATATAGAAGTCATCCATAGGCATGAAATCTCCTTCACTGCCATGTCTCATTGAGTTTCTCCTATACTTAGTCATAAAATTCTTGAATTTATCCATGAACTCATGCTCATTCATGCCATCCATACCACTACCTGAGCCAAGACCTGTACCACCTAAGATGCTTCCACTTCTTCTATTGCCGAATAGTGCCCAAGCACCAAGTGCAGTACCTATGATACCAAGAGTAAGACCTGCATTAGCCTTACCATTGATGTCTCTTCTACCATAACCATAGCCATAGTAGCCATCAGCAGGAACTTCCTTTACCTTTTCTACTTGCTTCTCAATTATTTCCATAGTAGCAATTTTTGAAATTAGTTATTGTTTTATCTCTCTTATTGTAAGCTTACAGGTGCAAAAGTAAGTAATATTTCTTAGAATGCCTATCAATGCTAAAGCCCCATATATCATATTGATATACAGGGCTTTAACTTAGTAATATGTTGCTAAAAAAAAAGCAGCCTTATCTGGCTGCTCTATCATGCTTGTAGAATACACTTGTTATCTTGTCATATATGTAGGTTATAAGGTAAGCATCTACCTCATCATTATCTTCTTGAGGAGTATATCCTATATATCTCCATATAGAGTTCTTTATATGCTCAGCTTCATGGATAATGCTACTTCCTCTCTTAGAATTGATAGCCACAAGAGATGCCCCATATTGATTTATGGTTATAGCTTTGGCTTCCTGCTCCATTTCTTCTTTGGGCAAGAATCTTTCTAACTCTTCCCACTTGTCAAATATGACTACAGTAAGTTTGTAGTCAAATATAGGTATTATCATTCTCTTTTGTGTTATCATATCTTCTCCTCCTAATTACATTATACAGTTCTATTAGATTAGTTACTAAGCAGGAGAGTGCTATCTCTACACTTCTTGACAAACTCATCTAACTCTTTCTTAGACCAACTTAATTCTTTGAAACCTATCTCATGCTTACCTCTTGGCAATTTTCCTTCTCTAACATAGTTATCAAAAGTTGCTCTACTAACATTCAAATATTCACAAGCTGCATACTTGCTTAATCTCTTCTCCTTATCAGTAAATCTCTTCAAATTATCTACTATTTCTATAGCTTCTCCTTCAGATATATTTAAATTGCCTGCATCAATATCATCTACTATCTTTAACAGTAGGCTTCTTATGACTCTTAACATATAAATACAATATTACAAACAGAAATAATCCTGTTATAGTTCCATGAATCATCAACAGCTCTAAGTCCTCAATTGGGATACCTACATAGTAATCAATTATGTTTATTATATCAGTCACCAAGATATAATGTAAGAACATCTTGTGATATAAACAAAACCTAAATACTGTTGCAGATAAATACATAAATATCCAAGGCAATATAGACATTCCTGCCAGATTGCTCAATACAGGAATGTCTATATAAAAGTAGGATAAAGCTGTGTTTAATACATATACTAATGATATTAACATAGGTATGTATTTAAGCATTAGTATAAGTAACTTGTACATACTCTTATTTAAGTTTTCCTCCACAGCCATACCTTGTTCTCTTGATACCAGCCTTTGGTGACATTGGCTTTGGTCTTCTCTTTCCTCTTGCCATAATTTTGCACTTTTAGTTATTTACCTTTCTTACCTTTGCCTTTTCCTTTACAACCACATTTCTTTGCCATAACTATAGAATTTTAATGGTTATTTTTTCACCTTTATCATGCTTGTCTTTAAGGAGCTTATATAGCTCTTTGAAAGTTTCTCTGCTATTTATCACCTGACCCTTAACTTTATTAACACCTACTAATAGGCATCCTGCTGAGTCTTTGTCAGTATTACCAGCATGAATAAGTATGCCTTCAAATCCCTTTACATTAAGTAGTCTTGGTACTTTACCATTACATACTTGCTTGTAAAAACTATTAGTACAATACTTAGGAGAGATGACATCTAAGATAATTTCATAAGTACCCTTTGGAATAGCTGTAATTGAGGGTTTCTTCAATTCCCTAATCTTAGCTATGCTCATAGAGTCATCTAACCCCCTATCAGCATCTTCAAGTACATTGCAAAACCACTTCCCATCAATAGTAAGATTACTTATGGTGTAGCTCTGCTTCTTCCATTTTCTGTCCACTATTAACTCCATGCTCATTAAAAAGGTTTAAGTTTCTCTTTCTCAGTTGGCAGGTAAGGTCAGTACATATGGAACTCATAAGATTGAACATCTGTTTTCTAAGTTCCCCCACTTCCTGCTCCAATTCTGCATTTCTTTTCAGTACCTCTTCCAATCTCTCTCTATTATCAGCAGAGAGCTTCTCATAAAAGTCTAATGATTCTTTCATGTTATTTATGAGGTTACTATCAACTTCACTATCATATTTCTTTCTTGCAAAGAACCATGATGTCCAACCACTGACTATTGTGGAAACAAGCCCTACACCTCCAGTGATTAATATTCCTAAGTCAACCATAATTATTTAATTATTTCAATAAATTTTTGGTGTTTATCACTAACATAAGGACTATTTTCTATAACAACAACCTCCACTACCCTATGCTTTTTCTGAAACCACCTAAAGAGAAAAAATTTCTTAGGAGGGTTTATAGTCTCTTTCCTACTATGAGTGACTATATATTTTTCACTAGTAAACTCAGGGTGAACTATTATTGTATTAGGGAATTCCATCCTAATATTTAACTTATACCATTTATCTCCTATAAGTGTATCTGTAGGAGGTAATAATTTGCTAAATATTGTATCTTTAAATATGATAGTATCTATCTTTCCTGTTGTAGACAATAAGTATTGCAAATGTTCTAGATTCTTATCTTTTATTTTTAGTTCCTTTCTGATTTTATTCATTTCCATGGTAATAGAGTCACTATAATACTCTAACTGGTCAATAGTTAACTTAAACATTCTGTTATACCTGTTTAAAGAACTATTCTCTATTTCAAAAGCTTTATTATTACTTATTGCTATAGATAGTTCACTGGATAATTCCTTATATTTATTGTAATAATAAATGGAACTAGAAGTTACTAATAGGATAAGTATTAATGCAATATTTGTTAACACTTTCTTCATATCTTATGTACTAGGCTTGAATGAACTAAGTTTATTATAGGATATGGTACCAATATAATTATATGTTTCTCTATTACTATTTATATTGGTAGGTAGACTATCTAAGTTTTGACCAACTGAATAATCTCCATTAGACTTTCCATCATCAACTAATGGTACCATCATGCACCATACACAATTTTTTGTAAATCCATTAGAATCAGATATAGATGCAGTCTTAGTATAGTTTGCTCCATTGAATAATGAGGAATAATCAGAGGTGTTTCTCATTCTAGCCTTTACCAACTTATATATGTTGTTACCTGACATAAGATTAGTAATGTTCCTGCCCTGATATTGAACAAGAGTATTAGAGTCATTATATAATACAACATACATCTTACCTACAGTGGTATTAGGCATTACAGTTACCTCCATATTAGAGAATTGGAGATAGGGGACACCATAGCTAGAATCTGTTCCACCATCACTAGGCGTATAGTAAGAATCTGATGTATACATCCCGCCATCACTAGAGACTATACATAATACTGCTTTTGTTTGGGCTAATTGTTGAGACTTATTAAGATAGGTAAATCCAGAAGGAGTACCAGATTCAAGGGCAAAAGCTATCTTGAAAGAAGGTACTTTAACCTTATACTTAGTTATCACTATAGCAGGTTTTATATGCAGTTCTGATACAAACTCTTTGTTCTTATAACTAGTCAGTTGATTAATATCAAATATTCCAGAGTGGTCTGCTAGCCACGCAGATGTACAAAATAGCTTTGAGGCAGAAGATAGGGAAGCCCCTACCTTTTTCACTGCCTCTATTTGTGTCATAAACTTCCTTCCCATAATTATAACTTAGTCTTAAGTTTTGCAATCTCAGTCTCACAGTATTCTAGTTTTTTCAGCAACTCCTGTATAGCTTTGATAGCTAATACCCCAAATCTATCATATTCTACCCACTTGGTCTTATATTTATCACCTCTACTATGAACCATAGTAGCGAATATGCCTCCTAGTTCGAGTAACTGGTCAGCCTTAACACCAAAGGTATTCCTTATTCTCTCTTCATCAGGATGTTCCCAAATATATTGGATTATATCGAGTTTAGCTATACTTTCAGATATACTTGTTACAGGCTCTACTTCCTTCTTAAATCTCATGTCAGACCCAGAATTACCTGCTCCTGCCTTAAAGTCCTGATATACTGACCATACATTTGATTTATCAACTAGAGCAATTTGACTTAATGCTACTGCTGAATTACTTAGAGTTCCATCATCTAGAAATATTGCTAACTCATCTACCTTACTAGATGGAGAACCATCTCTAATTGCTAAATTATATAGAGAACTATTTTCATGAACAAATACACCACCATTGACCCAATCTGCTCTAATTTCATCAAAATCTGATTTATCTGATGCAGACATAAGTCCAGAACTAGATGCTGTTGCTATTGAATAGGTAGTATTCCTATAATAAGGCACTCCCCTAATAATGGGGCAAGCTATATATCCTGAAGCATTGGTTATTGAACTACCATTCTTTATTAATCCAGTTGAGCCATTAGCTCCTACCAAACTATAAGTAGTATTAGGAGGAGTGGCCCAAGTACCATCACCTCTCATATATTGAGAGGTATTTCCACTTAGTTGTTTTAACAATCCATTAGCACTGGTAGTAGCAAGTCCATAAGTAGTGTTATTATCTGTCCAAGGGACATTGACATACATTTGTCCAGAAGAATTTAACTTAACAGAATAACTTTTACCACTTTCAGGATAACCTATTTTTACTAACCCTAATGTAGAGGATGTAGCCTGACTATAAGTTGGGGATGTTCCAGCAGTAGGAGCATAAATATCAGTATTAGTACCATTAATAGTAATTGTACCTATCTTTGTCCCAGATGATAAAGCCCTAGAAAAAGATACTGCATCTGCACTGGATGTAATTCCATCTAGTTTAGATTTATCACTTGTAGACATAAGACCACTCACTTCTGTAGTAGCGTTACTATAAGTAGTATTTGTCCAAGGAACATTTACAAATGCCTTCCCATTAGAATCCAATTCTAATTTGTAATTTCTACCACTGTTAGTATATCCAAGCATAACACCACCTAATGCAGAAGTAGTAGCTTTAGGTATAGATGTTAATCCTTCTGCGCCCAACTCTTTCCAAGGTGTCCATAAAGAGCTAGACTCAACATATCTTCTACTATATATTTTATCCCCACTATATAAAATCTGATAATGTATTTCATTCGGAAGATAACTAAAAGCTTGCAAAATAAAAGCATCTACACCCCCGGGCTTATTGGATATTTTATTACCACTCTTACCTACATAAACTCCTGCATTAGAAATTCCTTTATATGTATCTAAACTTTTTGCATCATCAAGAATTACAGGAGCTGTAATAAGCCTATTTAAATCATATATTTTTCCATTAAAGATAATAGAATTAGGATCATCAGTTGGGAAGTACATAACATTAGGTAATTCCCCTGAGGAATTACCTAATGCAGTTGCTCTATTCACTGATGTACTAACTCTGAGTTCTTTTCCTTTAGCACTCATATTACTCAATTATTATACCTGTTTTAACTTTATCAATTAAACTTTTAAGCTGTTTACCCTGATTAGCTGATAAGGGGTATAGAGAAGTTGAATCTAAGCTATCCACTACCCTAGATAGTGGAACTAATTCAGTATTAATTAGTATCGAATATTTTTCCCACTTTGTACCACTATCAGATGTAGGGTTAATAACATGCAGTTTAGTACAAGTCCTACCGTCTGATAGATTAGTAGCAAATATCCTCTGTACATAATAAGAATGTGCTCCAGATCTCTTAGAGACTATTATTATATTTGAAGAGCTAGTATTAGTTTCACTACTTTGTAATAATCTAAAAGGCCTGCCTGCTTTAAAGGCAGCCTCAAAATCCTTAAGTGTACCTAGGAAAGCATCCATATCAGTCCTACCTCCATCATTAGATGCCTTTTCAGGAAAATCTGTTATATAGTAAGGCATTATACTGTCTTCGTATAATTTAACTGTGGGGCCATCAAGGAATCCTGAGCTGTTATACTTAATAACACACTGTATATAATATACTCCTGAATAAGCGTCCTTTTCAGCAGTTCCACTAGTTCTAAGAGTTAGTGCTCCTTCAAATATGGCACATGTTACATTATCTAATGTTCTCCTGCTACATATAATATCTCCAGAGTACATAGTATCTACCCATATAGCCTTACTAGACTCTATTCCTCTCTTGAAGTTATCAAATGACCCAAATACTTCTTCCAATGAAGAAGGGGTGCTATTAGCTAATCTAGGAAGGCCATTAATGTAGTAGTGATAGTCAGTGGGTAATGGAGTTTTGTCTATCTGAATAAAATTACTTCCATCCCATCTATAAGAATAATCCCCAAGTATATAAATGTGTCCTGTAATAGGGGAGTTTGTTGTAGTATCTTTTACTACAAGAAGAGCATCTCTATTAGATGGATTTAAATCATTTTCTATTTTCCAATTATTATAGTAGCTCCCGCTGCTGCTCTTAGCTACTATCTTTTTCATATCAGCCAACCAAACTAGTGTGAAATCACTAGTAATACTTTGTTGTTGTATGGTCTTAGTTCCCTTCTCATTTAAAGGGATATAAATTGGACCCACAGTAGCCCTCACATCTTCTTCAAAATCTTCTTCTCTATTATTAAGATATTGAGTACTATATACTGTGGAAGTACTTGAATCATAACTACTCTTTACATCATTTTTAGCGAACTTCTCAGTTTGTAACTTATAACCTTGAGCAGCTGATAATGGCTTATTCGTATCTTGGGATGTCACAACATTAACTATATCTGATTTAGGTATATAAGCAGATAAGTTTACTGTACCACCAATAGGGTCCCAATTACCTTCATCATGGTCAGATGGACTTGTTGCTGTAACACATACAATATTAGTACTTGCAGGAAATGGCTTACCATTTAAAGTAAAGGCATTAATTACATTCCAAACGTCACCAACCTTTGCATCTGTCAAAGCTAAAACCTCTGAAATATTTGTCTTACTACCTTTTACTCTATAGACAGAGCCTAATGCAGAAATCTTATCATTAAGTGCTTTTCCTTGCGCAGCTGAAAGGGCATTTGCAGTATCAGATGAGGTTAGATTATTTACCACATTAGGCACATATCTATCGGCAGTAATAACAGCCATATTTGTGTAATTACTGCCACTTATAGTTACTGTGATAGTCTTAGTAAATATATGAAATGATTGAAGCTTTAACCCTACAAATACTACCTTTGAGGCACTTACCTCCTGTGGAGTAATTACCCAATCTTCACTACTAGAATCAATTAAAGTTGCGCCATAGGTAAGCTTAGTAACAAGAGTGGTACCATCTAAATTACCCATATACCCTTTTATAGTGGCACTATCACTAGTGTTGCTAATAGCAGAAAAGTTAATGCTTATCTTGTTGCTGCTAATCTTGTCATTAAGTGCCTTACCCTGAGCTGCTGATAATGCTTTGTTAGTACTTGAATCTGATAGGCTGTTCACTACATCCGTTTTTGCAAGCTTTTCATCATTTAGCTTCTTTCCCATTGCGGCGGATAGCGGCTTGTCTGTGCTGCTACTAGTGAGTGTATTATTAACATCTGCAACTCTCACTAAAGAGTCCTGTTGTATTAGGTCAATAGAATACCCACTACCAGTTGAATAATGTATACTAACAGAATAGGTATATGTAGGTGTAACAAACATTATATTTAGGCCCTCAGAGCTATTAGCATATACACTAGCAGGTGTTAATATATCATTTGTTTCAACAAATACAATATTTCCCGTATTTACAGCATCTACCCATCTATCATAGGTAAAGTCTCCCAAAAAGGATTGAATAACACCTGTAGTACTATCAGTACTAAGGTTTTCAAACCCTCTTAATATATACACTCCGTACTTCTTCCTATTAAACCACACACTGTTTTCATCAGTACTGAAAGACATTAAATTAGGTGTAGCACTTTGTGCTGCTTTACCTTGTGCGGAAGTCTTTGTTACCGCTACTCTTAGTGAATCACCAACAGGAGCTGCTTTCTCCTGAACATCAGTAATGCTTAAATCATCATAAAAGTTTGAAATCTTCATTTTTTTTTTTTTTATTATTCAATAATTACTGAGCTTCCTACTGAGGATAAAACCTTTCCAATAGAAGCCTTTTTATTAACGCCATCCTGAACTATAGCAATTATATCATCAGAGGATATTTTATCTGTTTCCTCCATATCAGTATCTTTTATTCCTAGTTCAGATAATCTTTTTGAAATTTCATAAATTTGCTCTTTTGTGAACATACTAATTTATAATTAAACCAACAGCTCTAAGCTGAGATAATAAACTATTAACAGTCCCAACTAATACATCTACTGTGTCTTGAGTAGTACTACCATTTACAACATCAGCTATATTAGTCATTGCTTTTACACCTCCTATGCTAGATTTTGTAGCAGCAGGAACAGTATATTTAGAAATAGCAGATGTTATAGTTTTGCTAGAAACATTATAAGTCAGTATCTGAAAAGAATTATCCTTTTTACTACTAATAAAGTAAATCATTGACTCTGTAGAGTCAACACTTCTAGTATATGTAACAGGACCAGTTACTCCATTTACTATAATTTCTCCACAATTCAATATATGGGAAGCCATAACATCTTCTAATGGTTTTCCTATGTCATTAGAATCAAGTTGAATAGTATAAGGCTCATTAGGACTTATATAATCATCATTCTTAACTATAGAACCATCAGCAGCAATATCATAATAAGTATTATTATCATGAGCAGTTACTACATGAGCAAAGCCTCCTGTACTTGATTGATAAGTACCAACACCATATCCATAGTCAAGCTCTGTAAAGAAGAACCCTGCAATTCCTTGTAATTCTTTAAGATTATGTTGCTTTACCTCATCACTATTACCAATTTGAAGCTGTAGGCAAGTTAGCTTACTACTTTGTAACTTCTTAATGTCATTATTAGCAGCACCCATTTCTTTATCAAGGCTATCTACCTTCTCTTCAAGCTCTTGCCTATCCTCATCTCCTCCACCTACCATTGAAGTCCATCCTTTGGCTCCGAAGAACTTCAATTCTCCTTTATCAAGCCATAGACTTTGGGGACTTGGTGCCTTAATATCTTCTACAATGTCTCTGAATCTTCTCATTTATCTGATTTTTGAGTTGTTTTATTTATCTGCTTTTCTTTAAGTCTTGCATCAGACCTTGCCTTATCCTTATCAAACTCCAACCTTTCTCTATCAAGTTTTATTCTTTCATTAAATTGTCTTATTGATTCCATTAGCTTGTCCTTAGCCTCTTGCGAATATTCAGGTTCTATTATACCATCATCTTCACTATTCTTGCTATAAGCTTGCATTTGTGCAATAATAATCTTTGTCTCATTATCTCTTTGGTTAAGAGCATCTTCCTGTTGCATCTTAGCCTGTTCCATCTGAGCCTTCTGTTCTATCTCTTGTTGCTGTACCTGCAATTGCTGTTGTTGAGCTTGAGCCTGTCTTTCTTGAATACTTCTTTCATCCTTTTCAACAAGTCTCTGCTTTTCAGCAAGTGAAGATGAACTGAATAACTTCATAATAGTTGAGAATGATAGAGTCTGGTTCTGCAATGCTGCCTGAGCTAAAGTATCAAGTTTTGAGTTTAATTCTTGAACACCATTGCTATTATCCACTACAAGACCATAATCAGCTTCTGCAAATTCATCACCATCTATTTCCATAACTCTCATTGAATTATCAGACAAGATATATTGGAACTTCTTGCTTCTGCCTCTTAATGCTATCTTAGCTGTTTCAAGGAAGCATTCCAAGACTCTCTTCTTAACATCCTCGTGTATAAAGAACAGCCACTCTGTAATATGAGAAGATTGTAATGTTGCTCTTTCTACTCCACCTACTGTCTCTCTATTACTTACTTGACCCTCTCTTTGTTTAGTAATACCAATAATCTCTGCCATTTCCATCTTAATAAACTCAAGAAGGTTAATGTATTGCTGTATTTGATTACCATCAGAGGCTGCAATCACTCCAGTAGAAGCATTGTTTAGTGCACCTGCAAGTTTACCTGTAGCTGCACCCATAGAGCCTTCTTTGAAGCTGTCTTCTACTGCAAGACCCGTAGTCCTTGCATAGTACAACCATTTTTCTACATCCCATCCCTTAGGTTTCTTGGCAAAATCTAATCTTAGCAATGAACCCCAGTTTCTTGCTATCAGCTTATTTAATCTATCATGTATTGCATCATACAAATAGTTATATGGCTTCATCATGTCTACCAAGCTAAATGGCCTATTATCATTTAGATTATAAATAGAGCCAACAATACCAAAGTGACATCTTGAAGGGTTACTTAGTCTATTATACTGAACTACTCTTGGTCTCATATTGACATAAATATCTGTACCAATCTTAGTTCCCTCCCATGCTTCATTGACATAGAATATTTGTTCTTCTTCTCCAGCATTCTTATCTATTACATAAGTTTCTGGGTAGAAGTTGAATACTTCTTCACCTGTCTGAGGGTCATAACTTCTTACCTTCTTAATCTTTCTTCTTGACTTCCAATATACCCTAAGTACTCTCAAGTTTCCTGCAACATCATAAGGAAGAAGTGAGTTATTAACTCCATCATATCCTCCTAATGGGTCCCAAAAGAATCCCTCTGTACTTATTTCATCCCCTATCATGTGATTATTGACAAAGCCGTATCTCTCATCAACATTATCCATAGAGTCTGTAGCAGCTTGACCTACATGGTCAGGCATCTTCTCTATGTACTCCATGTCTTTCTTTGTCAATACATCATAGTAAGTATCAATAACCTTGCCTGGACTCCAATAATCTTCAAGGATTATCATATCTGCATCCTCAATCTTATTGCTATATCCTGACTTAAAGATTCTTACCTTGAGTGGGTTCAATCTTTCAATAGTAGGTTCACCTCCTACAATATCACATTGGTAAATCTCTTCACCAACTGTCATTGCATCCATGAATCCCTGATTGAACATTAAAGAAATATTTAACTCCTTTACATAATGGTTAAGAAGAGCATTAGCCCTAATTTCCCTCATGTCTTGCCACTCATAGGTGTAGTAGTCATTTATTTTTTCAAGCTCTTGGTTAGCCTCTTCTTCTGATTGAGAAGTATTAGATACCCATTCTTGCAGCTTCTGTAGTAATTCTTGCTTCTTGTTATTCTCTATCTCTGTAATAGCATTGGGGTTGGTAACTACTACTTTGAAGTCAAAGACTCTCTTACTTTCCTCACCTCTAAGCACATTCAACTTACTATTCATAATAGGATAGTGTTGAATCCTGTCAGGTATAAAACCTGCCTGTAGCTTTTCAGGATTCAGTATCATCTCAAGGTCACTCATGTGTAGTTTACCATTGAGCAAGTCATAGTTTATTTTCTTATGTATTACAGATTTTCTAACTAAGCTATAATTGAAGAAGGTCTTACTGTCTGCCCAATCCAAGTGCTTCTTCCTCCAAGCTTTATTTTTCTTATTGAAGGGAAGTTGCTGTGGAGGCAAATTTATCATTTCATATCCCATTATACTTCAATTTAATTACTGCGCAAAAGTAAATAAAATCCTTGACCTATGCAAGTATATAAGTAATTTATTAACCATCAGTCTCCATTTTTACTAAATTTACTGCCTAAATCTAAAGTCATAATTTCTCTTGAAGAATGGGTCATTACCATCATAGCTGTTATTAGCCCTCTCCTGCTTTTCCTTACTAACATCTCCTTGGTATCTTATCATTCTATCTTCCCTTAGAAGCATTAGCATGCCCATAGCAGATATTCTATCGAAGTTACCCTCAGAGTTGTAATTAATAAGCTCTTTCAGTAGTGCTCTGTTCCTTACAGTAAATAGTCTTGGAACCATTACTTCCTTCTCTTCTCCATCAATAGTCTGCATAATAGGAACTGGAGCTAATAGCCAGCTTCTCAATCTGCTCCTTGCATAAGCATTAATGGCAGGAGAGGCATTAGTACCTTTTGACTTGTTACCATAGCCATCCTTCATCATCTGCTTTTCCTTTAAGAAATCAAGGACATCTGTAAGAAGATAGAGACTATTTCTTGTCGAGAAGTGAGAGAATAGACCTTTTTTATTGTACTCATAATTCAACCTGCCATTGTAGAATAGACAAAGTTTTCTACAAATCTCATAGTAATCATCAGCAAAAGGAGGTCTTCCAGTGTATTCAGCTACTATTCTATCTGTCCATAAATCCAATACAAATATAGAGCCTAAAGACATAGTATTTGACTCATCATCATCATAAGGGTCAGCACCTAATATGTACCTGTCATTATATGGCTTACCTGTGTTCTTATCAATCTTAGGCATTTGGTATATTTCAATAGCACCCTCTATCTTGTTATCCTTATGTGGGAAATCCCTAATAGGTGTAGCAGAGGTAGGTTTATACTCTACTTGACCATCTTTATTAAATACCAAATCACCTACATATACATCATCATATTCTGTAGGATTAGCATCCAATTGACCTATTCTTTCAGTCAAGTCAGCTACAGGGAACATATTTACACCTGTCTTAACAATAGCTTCAGCAGGGGTAATAGGAACCTCAGCAATGGTCTTAATAATAGTATTAGGGTCAGTAGAATTGTACTTTACCCTATATCTATTCATAAGAATTTCAATTAGAGCCTTGATTACATCAGATACACCATTCTCATTATAACATCCCTTTCTATTTACATAGCCAGGAAAGAAGAATACAAAGTAAGGTTTACCTTGGTTGTACTTGTCAAATACATTAGGTAAAGCATACATATTATAACCTTTAGGGTTATACATAATTTCCTGAGCACCAGCAAAGTCTGATTCATTATCACCAGCAGTACCTAACATGTAGATTTGTCCAAAGACAATATCACCTTCCTGTACTGAAGGTAAAAGCACATTATACAAATCAACTAATCTTGGGAATGTGCCAAACTCTTCAATAAGAATCTTGGCAGCTCTCTTACCTCTCAACTTAGACTCATCATCCTTAGATGATACTCCAAGTACTGTATTCTGAGTACCTCTTTCAGTGTCTAATTCTACATCCTTATACCCCATTATCCATGTCATTTCCTGCAAAGAGTTCTTTAATCTCTTTCTTGGAAACTGGGTATTGGTTGCACAGAAGTTAGCCATATCTACGAACTTATTAAGAACACCATCCTTAGTAAGATATTCCTTCTGATAGGCAGTTACTATGCCCTTTACCTTCTCATGTGCCTCCTCATTCTCACCTACCACAAAGATATGGTTAAGTATGGATGCAAGACTATATGATTTACCTTTACCTCTGGAAGCAAGCTCAGCCATGTGCTGACCCCCCTCAAAGTTGTTATATAAACCACCATTTGATGCTTGGTCTAAGCAATGGAATCTCCAATAGATTCCTTCCCAACATTCAGGTAGTGCCTCTACTCTATCAGCTCTCTTGGATTTTCTCTTCTTACCATTCTTATCCTTATACTCTCTAATCTTAGAGAGCATCATAGGAGAATAGTTAAGGAACCAATACATATATCCTGTAACCCATTCTCCATCACTTTCTCTCACATAGCCATCCCAAATTCTTCTCCTTTCCTCTCTTACCCACTTACCATACTCACTATTAGGATTGGCATTAGGTCTAAGGTTAGTAAATGTACCATACTTCTCATAATGTATAGCAGATGGTCTGAAGTAATCCATATCTTCTAATATATGAGGATTAGCCAAGTCTACAATGATTCTGCCCCTATCATCTCTTGGTCTATCCTTAGCATATTCTCTTGTAGGACTTATCAATCTTTTGACAAACTCTACATTATTTACAATATCAAATAACTGGTCCTGAACTTCCTGAGGAAGGCTATTAACTAATTCCTCAGTTAGCTCAGTTTGATATTTATTCATTGGTATTTTCTGAAACTCCATTATATTCTCCCTTTATAACTGCTTCATAAAAATCAGAGCCTATCCAATTGAATATTAGTGTACTCAACATGATATTCATCTCTCTTAACATATTCTCTTCCTGACCATCAGGAACCTTAGCAGTATGCTGTACTGTTATTACTTTATAAGATTTACCTCTCTTAGTGAACCAAAGAGTGTACTTGTAAATCTTATAAACTTTGAATGAGGAATGGGGCATAATTTCTTTCTGTAATACCATATGCCCTACATTCTCAATTCCCCTCTCACTTCTCTTTGTCTCAATATGTTTATTAAGACCCTCTATAATATCTTCTGCTTTCATAGTTATAATGTTAAGTCATCTTCAAATATAGTCTTTTCTCCCTGTCCTCTCATCTTACCTGAACTCCTCATTTCAGAATTAAGTGCTTTCTCAGCTTCATCCAAATCTTTAATGAGAGGTGTAATCTGCTTTACAATGGCTGTAATTTCCTTGAACTCCTTAACCTCAAGACTATCAAAGTCCAGTCCTCTTAGTTTTGCTCTGAACTTATTAACCATAAACCTCGTGTCTTCAAGGAGTAATGCAGAGATTGGCTTAAATGATTTATAAAATTCCATTGCTTCTGTTACTATTCTATCTGGCTCCCATTTAGGAGGTAATCCTTCTCCCTCTTTAATGGCTTCCATTCTCTCCTTGTCATCTACAAGGTATTGATAGTCACTTCTTGGGTCACAAAAGAAGTATATGAAGCCAAGTTCCATGATAGCCTTATCCTTATTAACAGTCTTATCTCTTTGCCATATCTGTCTAAATGGTTTAAGAGCAAAGGCTTCCTCAGATATTACTATCTTATAACCCTCATATTTGAATAATTTCAACATAAAGTCTGGTAAAAAAAAAAGAGTATATCAAGACCAGTCTTCCTGATATACTCTTTTAAGTTATACAATTAGTTTCTTCTTCTCTGGTTGAATAATAGGTGAAGGGGTTGGGTCAGGAACTTCTTCATACTCTTCAATAATGAAGTCAATATCCCTATCCTGTAGCAATAGACACTGCTTTCCATCCATCTCAACAACATCAAAATTGTAAGTAGTAACAGGATTGTCAGTTACAATTCCATCTTTAAGAGTGCCTGCTTGATGTTTTCTTACTGCAAACCTTGTAGGGTTTACACATACTATATCACCTACCTTTATATCTCTTACTGAACTACCTACTGCAAGTACAGTTTGATACTCTTTTAATCCACCTTGCTGCTTAGTAGTATCAATTAGACCACCTCTTGTAGTCACATCATGTTCATACTTATCCATTGTAGTGATAAGTGCAGTGAACATTGGCTTTATTTTCTTAACTTTTAACATACTCAATAACTTTTATACCATATTCTACAGCACAAGAGTGCTCAATCTTGCAACCTCTATACTTGTCCCAGTCTTTAGCAAAATATGCAGCATCTGCCACAGATAATAGCTCAATTGATTTACCCAAGAACCACAGAGGTCTTACCCTTCATGGGCTGACTAATAAACAATTTCTTCATTTCTTCTCCCTTATCTGTTTAATAAACTTGAGTCTCTTTTTCATACCTAACATCCTATCATAAGTGCAAGTCAGTTTACCCAGTGATGGAATGTTGAAATTTGTTCTTAACTTAGCAAAATCCTCTTCATTAAGATTCTCCTTTAATGGCAAGGACTGTATTGATTGGTTAATAAATAACCAAAATGCCTTATATGTTTTATCTACCACTTCTTTAGGCAAATTCAACTCTTCAGAAACCTTACCAATTATATCGGGATAATTCATTTCAATTCAAAAAGTAACAATAGTTGGAAAATGCCAGTCTCTTCATCAATGTTGGGAATAAACCTTGGATTAATCTTACCATCAATGATAACTTTATTCTTCCTTAGCTTGCCCATAATTACTTGAAAGTGCGGGAGAGTGATATTACACTCTTCCCTTACTTTCTTCTTTGTATCTTCACTCATTGTAACCTTATCAAGTATCTCATTATCCTTGATAACTTTACTGAGTTCATATCTTTGCTTGACAAAGGATGTAATTACATCAATCTCTCTATCAGTTAGCTTATGAAAAGGCTCTAAAAATTTGAACCACAACCTAAAGAAGCTCTTATCTAATGAACAAGGTATTCTAACTATGTTATCAGGCTTCTTCATCATAGTATATTCCTTTTAAATCTTAGCATTTAGCTATTCTTCCTTCTTATTATCTTTTTCAGATTCTTCAGGAACTGTGATAAGCTCTTCAATCTCATTAGTACATTTATTAATGAACTCGTGGTTAAACATATGTTCATTCTCTATTACTTTAAACAAGTAATCAAGTCTTTTAAACATGTTATTCATATTAGCTTGCTGTAGCTTAATATATAACTGTCTAGACTGTTCACTAAGTTGATGAGCTACATTCTCTAACTGCTCATAAGACATCTTCTCAGGTCTTTCTACTTCCTTTGTTGTTGGCTGCATTTCTACAACCTTTCCCTTTTGCTCTTCCATTTTATTTTATAATTAATCGTTAATATTCTTCAAGATACTTATGCCCATACCTATTCTCGTATAGGGTCTCCCATTCTTCTATTGAACATTCTCCTATATCAGTAGAACCACAATCATCACAGTAATCTGAATCCTCCATTCTTGGAATGTTCCTAATATTCAATGATAGACAATGCTTGCAGTATAATACTGGCACTTCATTGTAATCATTAGGTTGGTTTTCTGTACTTAAGCTGCTCATAAATCATCTTCTTTCTTTCATTAATAGTCCTACTGTGATGCCCCTTTCTCTTACAAGTATTAGCCTTGTTATTGAAAGATCTCTTAGGGAAGATAATACCATCAAGAGATACATGACCTCTTCTGATTGCTCTCCTTACAGACTTGAACTTGCTTACTGCTTCATAAGTTCTTAGGCGAAGAATACCCCTTTCATAGAAATCTCCCACAATATCTACTCTATTCTTCTCCATATAATCCTTGAACTCTTCTTCACTCATCAAGGGTCTTTCTATTGTCTTCTGCTCTTCCATTTCCATAATGTTTTTATCTAAAGTAGATCAATACAAACTGACCATTTTCCTTAAGTAAGGAAACTATATCCTCTCTCTTAATTCCTTCCTCATTGGCTGACCTTACAATACCTCTGATTGTAGTATCAGTTAATGCAGTCATAACTTGATGAACCTCTGAACCATTAATCTTTTTGATCCTTGTCACCTCTGCTTTTTCTATCTCTTCCATATTATCTGAATTAGTTGCGGAGGGTGGACTCGAACCACCAACACAGTATTACTGCTTCTTGAGCTTATGAGGCCCACATGTTTCCATTACACTACCCCACGATGTATATTTGAGCAGATAGTGGGAATCGAACCCACACATTAACATTGGAAGTGTTACATACTAACCTTTATACTATACCTGCATTTGAGTAGATAATCAGATTTGAACTGACCCCTTGACATTGGCAATGTCATATGCTAACCACCAACACCATACCTACATTATAGAGCCTCCTGAAGGATTTGAACCCTCTCTTCCTGTTTACAAGACAGGCTTGCTAAACCATTAACACTAAGGAGGCAAATGGTACTCCCACTGGGAGTTGAACCCAGACAACCATTACTGATTGACAGATTTTAAGTCTGTTGTGTCTACCATTCCACCATGAGAGCATCTCTTGTCAATAAGGTCTTATATCACATAAGTGGAATAAGTAGTCATACTTATTGATATTCTGAATAAAGGTCTCACATTCAGATGCTATGCCTTTATAAACAGTCTCTTGAGGAATTTTATCATAAAATGCAATAGTAGCAGACTTAACTTCACTTATAAAGTCAAAAGCATTTAGTGCATCACTTGGAGTTCCTTTGATAGCATTAGGTTGCATTTTACCAAGTATTCCCATATATCCTTCTGCAAGACCATCCTGATAATCTGACAATATATCAAGGAACTCATCAAGATATACATGGATGTTCTTCTTAGGTGCTGCCCAATGCAAGTTCTTACACTTAGTTTTCCAACCTTCAAGTTGATTTAAGAAGTTAATAAAGAACTGAGAACCAGATACTTCAGTACTTCTGCTTGATTCCATTGGAGTAAATAGGCTATCTTCTTCAAACATGTTCTCTTATTTTGATGTTGCAAAGTTAAGCAAAATATTTCAATTAACCAAATATTTTCCTAATTATTTTCAAACTATTTTTAGTACCCCCCAAGAGACTCGAACTCTTACACCCTAAGGTCATAGCTTCTAAGACTATTATGTCTACCATTCCATCAGAGGGGCATTATGTGGGTGTTCAAAGAATTGAACTTTGTTCTCAGGTTTTTCAGACCTGCGCAATGTAACCATACCTGCCCAACACCCATAATGACTTATTTGTGTCTCTACCCACATCACCTTCCATAAGTCAAGGACAAAGATTTCTATTGAAGTGGGGCAGAAAGGAATCGAACCTTAAATAGCCTGAGGCAGTGGATTTACAGTCCACACTAATTCACCACATTAAAGCTACCCCATATATATATATTACTCACTCCAACATCAAAGGAACTATATTCCAACTGGAATAGTTCCTGTAGGTGTCCAAACACAAGTCTTAGCAGCTTGTCTAAGATATGCCTTAGTACCCTTCTTAATTAATGAAAGAACTCTTTTCATAACAATAAAAATTTGGAGTTAATAATGTTATGTTCCCCCATAAGGAGTCGAACCTTACTCTCAGGATTAAAAGTCCAGAGCATCCACCATCAATGCTTTGGGGGAATATTTGCCAAGGTTGAGATTGTGCTCCCACAAGGACTTGAACCTTGAATCCACAGTTTAAGAGACTGTTGCTTTAACCAATTCAGCTATAGGAGCTTGTTGAGACTTGGAGGTGGGACTCGAACCCACGAATCATCAAATTTGCAGTCTGTGCCATTAGCCACTCTGGTACTCCAAGGTAGTACTGGCAGAGGGGGTTGAACCCACATGCAACCTATTACCCTTTCTACTGTGTATAAGACAGAGGGGATATGCCAGTATATTGGGGTGTCTGATGGGACTCGAACCTACACAATTTGGAGCCACAATCCAAAGCTCTGACCAATTAAGCTACAGACACAGTTCTGATGAGTAGACTCGAACTACTAACTACTGCCTTATGAGAGCAGCTTTCTACCATTGAAATACATCAGAATATTTATATAGAACTTATTTTCCAGAACCTAATAAGAGCCAGCTCCTCTTTCCTATGAGAGTAAGCTGTTCTAAGATACTCTAATATCTCTTTAGGAACTTTATCATCACTATCTGCCTTAATAACTATTTCAGATGTATGAAAATTGTTATTTACTGTATAAGTTACTATATAATTTGCTATCATAATAAAATCTAAAATTGTTGGCATACAAGGAATTGAACCTTGATTACTACCTTATCAGAGTAGCTTCCTAACCATTAGAAGATATGCCCATTATAGCTGATACTGAATGACTCGAACCTACTATCTTCTGGTTAACAGCCAGTAGCTATATACCACTTAAGCTTCATCCCAGTATGTTGCTCCTATTAGAATCGAACTAATGACCTTTTCCTTGTAAGGGAACTATTCTGAACCACTGAACTAAGGAGCAATAGGGACAGTTTCTTTATCCTCTAACTGTCCAAAAGAGTGTCCAAGCAAAAGCTCAACATTATGAAAACATGAAAACATAGTGTGGAGAATGAGGGACTTGAACCCTGAACTCCTCCTTGCAAGGGAGGTGTGTTAGCCAATTACACCACAAACCCCATTAGTATAGTAGACAGGACTCGAACCTGCATCCTCTGCATCCCAAATGCAGTGCCCCACCAATTAGGCTACTACTATATATTGCGGAGAGCAGTGTACTTGAAACACAGACATTTTACTGCCCGAAGCTACTTAGCAGGTAGTCCCTACACCTTGCAGGTTTACTCTCCGAGTGGTTGTTTTTAGCTAGTAGAACCAGTCATCTAGTCTTACTTAACCTAGTAAGATAGGTATTAACAGAGGAAGAAGAGAGACTCGAACTCTCACACCATTTTTACATGATTACTGGTAGTTTTCAAGACTACTGCCTTACCATTAGGCTTATTCTTCCATTTGCCTATCTACCTCTGTAGGATAGGACTTTAGTAGATTAAAAGTGGATTAGCAGGATGTGGGAGAATTGAACTCCAATCTCCTGATTGACAGTCAGGCACATTAACCACTATGCTACACACCCTAAGTTGTAGAGCTATTGGGATTTGAACCCAAATTTCTGCCTTGAGAGGGCAGTTACCTAACCCTTAGTAGATAGCTCCATTTATTTGTATTGGGTATGGGGCTTGAACCCATAATCTCCACATTGAAAGTGTGGTGACTTAACCACTTCGTCTAACCCAATATTTAGTACCCCCTATAGGAATCGAACCTATATTCTAAGTTTAGAAGGCTCATGTACTATCCATTGTACTAAGAGGGCATCTTATTGTTACCCCAATAGGACTTGAACCTATATTATGAGAGCCAAAATCTCATGTGATGGCCAGTTACACTATGGGGCAATAAAAGAAAAGGAATGTTACCTTAAACAACTGGTTAAAGTAACATTCCTTATGTGGAAATTTCCCAAAACCAATTTTCCTTAATTGCACTGCAAAGGTAAGCAAGATATTTGAATTGTGCAAGCTTTTCTCCAATTATTTTCAATTCAAGTATCATTTTCTTGTCTTGAAGGAGTAAAGTTAGGATTGATTTTAGGTCTTATCTATATTCTTTCAAGTAATTCCTACTAACTTGTTAGCCCAAGATTCAGTATAAAAACTGTAGTAGTTCCATTTAATTCCTATCTTACTACACAGATAATGTACTATGTTATGTAGTAATGATGGGATTCCTATTACTATCAAATATAGTGGACCTAATATATCAGATTGCTTACTATGACCACATTCATGTTGAATGGACTTTTGTGATGACATAGGATTCACAAAGAGATAATCTCCTAAAGACATGGCTGAAGGTAGAGTAATATTCACTATAATGGTATTACCATCTGCCCTACCTTCTCTATATGCAGCTTGGCACAATATGCCCTCTATACACAGAGCAAGCATATTCTGTGGAAACTGCCATAACCATTTAATAGAATCCTTAATGTAATTACCTATCTTTTTCATTCTTGTATATAGTAATATCCCTGAAGCTTTGTTATGGCTTCATAAGAGTTATTTCTAATCTCCTTTTAACTACTAACTTCATTAGACCCGTTCTTGATTATACCCCTATAGTATGATTCCCTGTGCCTTTTCTCAGGTGGATGTGCTCATACAATCTAATTTATATAGTAGCAATTTTAGTAGTATTGGGGACAACCTCAAGAGCTATGTAATAAGCTGCTCTTTACTAACCCAACTTCTGACCCATTACTTTTTAACCTCATGGGTGAAAGGTTAACCCACCATTAACCTCTACTGGGATGCAAAGGTAGATAAAAGTTTTGATATATGCAAATACTGTCTCTTATACACATCTCCGAGCCCACGAGACTACGCTGCATCTCGT
>ENA-OXZX01000143-OXZX01000143.1-human-gut-metagenome-genome-assembly--contig:-NODE-143-length-23182-cov-4.395858_pt1 | contig 23182 bp, 20 predicted proteins | sample MGYA00244513_ERZ652811 | MGnify/ENA primary metagenome ERZ652811 (study PRJEB26926, sample SAMN06164400) | human gut metagenome | biome: ENVO:00009003; feature: ENVO:2100002; material: ENVO:00002003...
CCCTCGAGCAGGGGCTTGCAAGGTCAATGGCGTTAAGGTGTTAGTAAATGGAAAAACTTAAAATATCAAGGGCAATAATCGTTGAGGGAAAATATGATAAGATAAAGCTTTCGTCCATAGTTGACGGCGTTATAATTGTCACTAACGGCTTTCGTATCTATAAAGATCCTGACAAGGCAGCGCTTATAAGATACTATGCTCAGCATGGCGGAATAGCAATTCTTACTGACTCTGACACAGCAGGCTTTTGCATAAGAGGGCATATAAAGGGTATCGTCCCCAAAGGCGATATCGTGAACGTGTATGTTCCTGAGATATTCGGCAAAGAAAAGCGCAAAACAGAGCCGTCAAAAGAGGGCTTGTTAGGGGTCGAGGGCGTTCCTGCGGATATTATCAGGGAAGCCTTTGAAAAAGCAGGCATTATAGGCGAAAAGGTCGCAGACAGAGAAATCATGACCAAGCTTGACTTTTATGAGCTAGGTCTAAGCGGCAGACCTGACAGCAGCAGGCTCAGACAGCTTGTGTGCGAAAAGCTGTCGCTGCCCAAAAAGCTCACTGCAAATGCACTGCTTGAAGTGGTGAACACAATGCTAGATAAAGAAAGCTTGCAAGCACTCATAGAGAAATTGACCTCAGAAAACAATAAAGACAAGGAGAATAGCGTTGGTTAGTCTTGAATTTTTATATTTCTTTCTTCCTGTTTTTATGGGAGTATACGCTTTGTCAGGGGTGCGTTTCAGAAAAGCCGTGTTCCTGCTTGGAACAGTTGTGCTGTGTCTGTGGGTGTCCGTGTGGGGGATAATACCAATGGCGGTGTGTGCTGTTGTATCATACTTTTGCGGCAGGCTTATCCACCGCTTTGCAGACAAAAAAGGACTTAAAAGGCTATGGCTCATATTATCGGTGGCAGTAAATATGGCAGTGCTTCTTGTATTCATAAGAAGCGGTCACAGCAGCTATGACGTGACGTCTATATTCACAGGCAAAGGCGCAATGCTAAAGCTTTTCCCTGTGTGGGGAGCGGGCGTTTTCACTCTCCATGGCATTTCCTACTGCATGGATATTTATAGGGAAGAAATAGAGCCTGAGAAGAATTTTCTTTTGGTATCTCAATATATATGCTTTTTCCCATGCTTTTACTGTGGACCGATACTCAGATTTTCGGATATAAGCGAACAGCTTAGAAAACCTGTCATAACCTCTGGAAAGCTTGCAGAGGGCATAAAGCTTATGCTTATAGGCTTTGCGGAGAAGCTTTTTCTGTCGGATCCTATGTACGAGATGTGGCAGCACATAAGGGGAGTAAGTGCAGATTCGCTCTCCGCCGCTTGTGCATGGCTTGGGATAATAGCTTTCTCCTTTGCGTTCTACTATGAGCTTAGAGCTTATTCGCATATTGCACAGGGTATTGGTTCAATGCTCGGCTTTGAACTTCCTGATAACTTTGATCTGCCGTTTATGTCAGCAGGCTTCAATGAGCTTATAAAACGATTTGCCTGCACCTTTTATAGTTGGGTGAGAGATTATTTCTACAGACCTATATGTAGAAATAAAGACAGCGTTTGCCTTTGGGCATTGATACTGTCTGTGCTTGCAGGCTCGGTTTGGTATGGCTACGGCAGACACACAATGCTGTGGGCAGCGTTTATTTGTGTTATGCTTGGCATAGAATATCTCTTGAAAAATATTCTTGCGGCTGTGCCGACAGGGGTAAGATGTGCGGTGATGAATGTTCTGTTTCTTATAGGTCTGCCGTTTCTTGCGATAGACAGCCTGCCTTCAGCCTGCGGATATGTTGCTGCAATGCTCGGCGGGGGAAGCTTTGCAGGAGATGTACTTGCATCGTATGTGATAAAAACAGGAGTTGTGATGTATCTTATCTGCGGCTTTTTTGCAACAGGTATCGGCAGATATCTCAAACGCAGGATAATGCAGCTCAATACTAATATAGTTTACATAATCGAGCCAATGCTCACTATAGGATTTCTGCTTATCAGTACAGCGTTTCTTGTGGGCGGAGGTAATTCGTCTATGAATTTGTTCGTGAGATAAAATGGGAGGAGTGAACATTAATGAAAAAGGCTGCTGATTATATCGCAGTAAGCGCATTTTTTGTAATAGTCATAATGTTTGCGGCATATACTCTCGTGGTGGGCAGACATGGATCTGAAATTGAAAAGGCAGACAGTTCAGATATAAGACATAACGTTCAGACCTATGTTAGCAATAATTTTCCTCTAAGCTCAAATTGGAAGTCGCTCAGAACGAACATGTTTGTAATGACTGGTAAGAAAAATTTTGATAATATCTATATCCTTAAAGATCGTCTTGTAGAGATCACAGATTTTGATAAGGACAGGCTTGATAAAAATATCTCGCAGATAAATGATTTTTCAGAAAACACAGATACACCTGTATATGTTATGTTAGCTCCGACTGCCGCAGGTATCTATTCTGCTAAGCTGCCTGCTTATACTTCAAACACAGACCAGCGTGAAATGATAGATAATATCTATTATGACCTGGACAGCAGGATAGACACCATAGATACGTTTTTTCCTATGTATTCTGCAAGAAATAATTACGTTTACTATCGTACAGATAGAAAGTGGACTTCCTTCGGGGCGTATTTTGCCTATGCAGACGGCATAAAAGAGCTGGGTTTTGAGCCGGTCGTTCTGTCCAATTACGATCAAGAATATACCTCAAATTCTTATTATGGGGGACTTTACAGTGAACTTTGCTATAACAGCATAGGCGCAGACAGAGTGAACATCTTCCGTTCAAAGTATAAAACTACTGTTGATTCTGTTGAGCTTTACAGAGAAGATCAGGTGCTTACCTCAAAATCTGTTTATTTTAGATCTGCACTGAAAACAGCAGATAAAACTGCTATCTTCCTGCAAGGTGACAATTTTACTAAGGCAACGGTCAAGACAACTGCAGAGGACGCACCAAAGCTTCTTATCATCAAAGGAAGCTATGCCAATACCCTTGTGCCGTTTCTTACCCCACACTACAGCGAGATAACCTTGGTAGACCCTGACAAGCTCAAAGAGGAGGGCAAGACCCTTTCTGATGTGGCAGATACGAGTGCATATGACCAGATATTATTTATGTATGACTGCGACCAGTTTGCAGATGAAACAAATTTTGACCTGCTTAAATAATATGGGCTATGTACTTGAAAAAATGGAACAGATGTGATATAATAAAGAAAATGCCGTACAAGGAATGTGCGGCATAATGTATGTCTGAATATTTGAGAGGGTGTTTGATGTGAGTGAGCAAAAAAACAGACTTGATCTTATTGATCTTAATGACTATCCAGTATCTTGGTGGCTGAAACTTCTTGACCTCGGTCATAAGATAGTTCAAAATCCTGCCGCCTACAGCGAGGCTTGCAAGGGCAAGATAATGGGTACTCTTTTCTATGAGCCGTCAACAAGAACGCAGATGTCTTTCCAGACCGCTATGCTCCGTCTTGGGGGAACGATAATAGGCTTTGACAATCCTGCCACTTCTTCCGTTGCAAAGGGAGAGAATATCAAGGATACCACAAAGATAGTTTCCGGCTATGCCGATATCATGGTAATGCGTCACCCTACTGCTGGCTCGGTAAAGGCTGCGGCACTCACTGCTGATTGCCCTGTTATCAACGCAGGCGACGGTGGACACCTCCACCCAACACAGACACTTACAGACCTGCTTACACTTAGAGAAGAAAAGGGCAGACTTGATAACCTGACCATAGGCTTCTGCGGTGACCTTAAAAACGGCAGAACAGTCCATTCCCTTATTAAAGCAATGGTATGTTTTCCAAACAATAAGTTCATATTAGTTTCAACTTCTGAGCTTGCTTTGCCTGTGTATGTAAAGGATATCCTTGAAGCGGCAGGCATGGAGTACAAAGAAGTTACCGACCTTGAAGAGGTTATCGGTGAGCTTGACGTGCTATATATGACAAGAATACAGAAAGAGCGTTTTGCTTCTGAGGAGGAGTATCAGTCTCAGAGCGGAAATTACATACTCGATACAAGAAAGCTTTCAATGGGAAAGCCTGACCTTATCGTGCTTCACCCTCTGCCAAGAGTCGATGAGATAGCTATCGAGGTGGACGACGACCCGAGAGCAATGTATTTCAAGCAGGCAAAATACGGAATGTATATCAGAATGGCACTCATACTTACAGTTATAAACGGCGATGGTGCTTCGCAGCCGCTTATGAAGGGCAGAGTGCATAAGCACATTGATTGTTCAAATCCTAACTGTATCACTCACCACGAAAAGTATCTGCCACATTGGTTCAAAGGCGACGGCACAACGCTTGTTTGCGAATATTGTGACGAGAGAACATTGGTGGAATAAAATAAGAGCTTAATGGGGTAAACAAAGGCTGTGTATCAGTCTTTGCTTGCCCTTTTTTATTGTGCAGATAGCGTATATTAATAGCCTTGTGATATGCAAAATCGTTAAAAGTAACGAAATTCTTACAATGTGGTAACAAACAGTCTTGAAATAACGTTGAGCGTGTGGTATAATTAAAATGGATAAATTTTTTACAGGAGCTTTGATCTAATGAATACACTTTCAGATGAGGAGTTTGAACAGATCTACGGACGAAAGCCTGTCAGAAGGGTGAAAAAGAAAAAAATATACTGGAACAGAATTATTATTGCATTGATAATACTTATCGGCATTGTGACTGGTCTGGTAAAGCTGACAGCCTTGGTAGTATCAAAGATCAAAGGAGACGACACGCAAAAAACAAACAAGGTATTGAATAATACATCTTCTGTCGCTGTGAAGGAGGACGCTTCTTCTGCTGAGGATAAAAAAGACGAGCCTGCGAAATATTCAAATATGGACTTTACAGTGTGTGTTGACGCAGGTCACGGTGATTATGACGGCGGCACAACTGACGCCTCAGGAAAAAGATATGAAAAAGACGATAACTTAAAGGTCGCACTTGAGGTGCAGAAATATCTTGAAAAATACGGCGTCAATGTGGTGATGATAAGAGATGATGACTCTTTCCTTGAGCTTGACGAAAGATGTGCAAAGGCAAATAACGCCAAGGCTGATATGTATGTTTCACTTCACCGGAACAGCTATGACGGTGATATTTCGGGCGTTGAGGTTTGGGTGAACAATTCTGAGCCTGAATATGACACAAAGCTTGCACAGAATATACTTGATGGTCTTGAAAAGGTAGGTATATCTGAAAATAGAGGAGTACAGTATGGCTACGTTGGCAATTCCGGTGTAAACTACTACATAAATGCCGATACTGTTATGCCAAGCTGTCTTGTGGAGCTTGGATTTATAACCGAGGATATCGACAATAAGCTTTTTGACGAACACCTTACCGAGTATGGACAAGCTATTGCTGATGGTATAGTTCAGACAGCTGTTGATGTTGGTCTTGTTGATGAAAGTGGCAAAAGACTTATGTCTGAGCAGCTTATCTCACCTGAGAAGCCTGTGAACAATAAGGATTCTTCATCTGCGGCTGATGCTATGACAACGCCGATGGAGACGGATTCTTCTGCTGACGTTTATAATACTCAGGAAAACGAGTGGTATTGATAACAAAAAAATAAAAGCGAACACAGTTCGTTTCTGCTAATGCAGAGAAACCGTGTTCGCCTTTTTGTTGTTAAAGCTCTTTTCTGATGAGTTTGAATTTCTCAAATTCTTTCGTCAGGTCTGCCAGAACGTTTTCAAGACCCTTTTCAGAGTATTCTTCGTGATATTCTGCCACAAAGTCTGTTACCTCCGTGACGCACTTTGTGCCGTACCATACTCTGACATAAAGCTCTTTTTCATCGCCGAGAACAGGGTCTATGCGGTAGCTGAAATTGGTGTAATTGCTGCCGGACCAGGTGTTTTTTTCTTCAAAATAGTGAAATGTGGGTATATCAAAATAACCATGGAGCATTGCGTATTTTCCTTTCAAAAATCATTCGTTTATGATATTATAGCATATCACTGTTCCTTTTTCAAGCATTTAGTCTGCTTCTTAATTAAATTAACCTAAAAAACGTTTACAATTTTGTTAGGAATGTATATTGGAGAATTGTTCAAAATATGTTATAATTGATAATGGTATGACTATTTCAGCGGTATGCTGTCGCAGAAAGGATAAGATCTATGAGCATTACAATAAAAGATGTTGCCAAGGAAGCCGGTGTTTCAGTGGCGACAGTGTCAAGGGTTCTCAACGGAAGCTGTAACGTATCAGATGAGTCAACAAAAAAAGTCAATGAAACTATTGCAAGGCTCAACTATTCTCCGAATTTTCTGGGAAGAAATCTTAGAAAGTGCGAAACGAATGTTATTCTTGTAATTATGCCGACCTCTGAACATTCCCTTTATTCAAAGATAGTCATGGGTATGCAGGATTATGCAGGACAAGTTGGTTACGATATCATAACTGCAGTTTCCTATTCAACCTCGACCGCTGAAACAAGGCAGATGAATATGCTTTTTAACAGAACTGTTGACGGTGTTATCCTTCTTGGCACTCAGTATGACGCAGATTCACTTAATAAGCTCGCAGAGAATTATAACGTTGCTCTGTGCTGTGAGGGCGTGAAGGGCGCAAATGTGCTTACTGTCGCTGTTGACGATGAACAGGCTGCGTTTGACGCTGTCGCTGCTCTTATTAAAAAGGGTCATAAAAGGATAGGCTTTATCGGAACGAACTCTTCGGCTATCTCCTCCACTGCAAGAGAGAACGGCTATATAAGAGCATTAAAAGAATATGGCATAGAGATAAAGAATGAATATATCTATAAAGAGTCCTATGACTATGACTGCGGAGGCAGAGCGTTTGAATATTTCAATGCACTTGCTGAGAAGCCTACGGCGATTTTCGCTGTGTCAGACTTGCTTGCTATCTCTGCAATGCACAAGGCAATAGATATGGGCATTGATGTGGGCAAAGATGTCGCCATAATGGGATTTGACAATATATCCATGTGTGAGTGGATAATCCCTACGCTTTCAACGGTTGAACAGCCTTGCTCAAAAATGGGCGAGCTTGTTGTGGCAAAGCTTATTGAGAACATGAATAAGACTACTAAGGATAATCATTATTATACTGTTGACCACAGGATAATTCTAAGAGAGTCCACAGGCGACTAATTACTTTCGTAAAAATAGATAGGGGAGAAATAAGGCAGTTTTTCCGTAAAAACTGCCTATTTTCTGTAAGAAAGGATTTTTTAGGGCATGGAGAAATTTACAAAAATACTTGAAACGATAGATGGCTATGTCTGGGGCATACCGCTTATCGTACTCATTATGGCTGTGGGAATATTCCTCACTTTTAGGCTAAGGCTTCTTCAGATATTCCACCTGCCAAAGGCTTTGAAATTTATGTTTCAGAACGAAAATGGTGGCAAAGGCGAGATATCGAGCTTTGCAGCACTTTGCACCGCACTTTCCGCAACCATAGGTACGGGAAATATCGTCGGTGTTGCAACAGCCATTGGTGTGCTTTCAGGCGGACCTGGAGCGCTCCTTTGGATGTGGATAGCTGCTCTCCTTGGTATGGCAACAAAATTTTCCGAGGGCTTTCTTGCTATCAAATACCGACGTATGGACGCTGACGGACACGTTTGCGGCGGACCATTCTATTACATAGAATACGGCATGGGTAAGAAGTGGAAGTGGCTTGCAAAGGTATTTGCGTTCTTTGGCGCTTGCGTTGGTCTTTTTGGTATCGGTACTTTCTCTCAGGTGAATGGTATCTCATCGGCGGTTCAGGCTTTCTTTGATCCTAAAAAGGAACATACAGTGAATATTTTTGGTGCTGACTATACATGGGCTGTTATAATCTCTGGACTTTTGATAACTATTTTTGCCGCACTTGTTATTATCGGAGGCATAAAGAGGATCTCAAGTGTTTCTCAGGTAGTTGTGCCTTTTATGGCGGTCGTTTATATAGTTGCTTGTCTTTCACTTATTGTTATAAACATTCAGAGGCTCCCTCACGCTGTTGCCCTTATTTTTGAACAGGCATTCAGCTTCAAGGCTGTCGCAGGCGGATCTCTTCCTACAATGTTCATTGCTATACAAAAGGGTGTTGCCAGAGGAATTTTCTCAAATGAGTCAGGTCTTGGTTCGGCACCTATCGCAGCCGCAGCCGCTCAGACAAAAGAGCCGGTAAGACAAGGTCTTGTTTCTATGTGTGGCACATTTATCGACACTATCATTGTATGTACTATGACAGGTCTTGCTATCGTAATGATGGGAAGCTACGAGGCTATCAACCCAGTAACAGGCAAGCCTTTTGAGGGCGTTGAGGTCACAAATCACGCTTTCCAGAACGGCTTCTCGTTCCTGCCGTCAATGATACCTGCATTTATTCTTATGGTTTGTCTTGTGTTCTTTGCTTTCACAACTATCCTTGGCTGGAACTATTACGGTGAAAGGTGTATGGAATATCTTTTTAACAGCAACATGAAGGTGGTCATGGTCTACAGATATCTCTATATCCTCGCTGTATTTATCGGACCATATATGACGGTTTCTGCCGTTTGGACGATCGCTGATATCTTCAATGGACTTATGGCACTGCCAAACCTTATAGCGTTGCTTGCTCTCAGCGGTGTTATCAGTAAGGATACAAGGCGTTATGTGGCGAAGTATTCCAGAGCAAAACGAATCAATAAGCTGGTAAGAGCGTAGATATCGTATTTTATATGAAGCGGAAACGGCTGAATGTTGTTTCCGCTTTCTTTATGCTGTAGGCTTAATCACCAAAAAAATGAATGATTATTTGTTGAAATCACCAAAAGTATTTAAAAGAATGTAACAGTGATTGTAACTTTGTTGACAACGATTACATTCGGTGATATAATAGCTATGTAAGAATCAAGGAAACGTTTTCTAATGAAAACGATCTGTTACGGAGGTTATATATAATGAAAAATTCCAAGCGTGTTATTGCCGGTGCAATGGCTCTCTTGTCAGCAGTGAGCGTAGCTTCATGCGGCAGCTCATCAGGCAGCGATTCAAGCAGCTCTTATGTTGATAAGGTAAAGGTAGCAAGCACCGACGATATTGCTACTATCCCTGATGGTTCGGAAAAAGAGTTGGAGTGGCTTTCTTATTTTGACATAAACCCAACTAAGAAAGAGCCGGAAAAGAGAACCGACCTTACTCTTTTTGAGGAAAAGGGCGGTAAGATCAAGTATTCTCAGACATCATCAATGAACAAGTATGATAAGCTCGCAGCAAGACTTATGTCTAACGATCCACCGGATATGTTCTGGTATGAGCAGTCTATGACATTCCCTGCAAACTGTATCAAGGAAATGTTCCAGCCTGTTGATGATATCGTTGATTTCGATAGTGCTATGTGGAGCGATGTCAAGGACGTTGCAGAGCAGTTCACTCTCAACGGCAAACACTTTGTTGCACCTATCAACTTCCTGCCAGGTTCTGTTATCACATATGATAAGTCTATGATAGACGCTGCTGGTCTTGATGATCCATATGAGCTTTATCAGGACGGCAAGTGGGATTGGAACGCATGGTATGACATGATGTCAGAATATGTTGAGGGCGCTGCTGCTGACGAGGAAAGATACGGCATAAACGGTTGGTTTGCACCATTTATATTCCAGTCAACAGGTAAGACTCTTATCACATATGACGCTGATAAGGACGAGTATGTTTCAAATCTCAACGACGCTGACTTTGTAAGAGCATCTGATATGCTTTATGATATCGCAAAGAATGGTATGTACTATCCTGATTGGGTAGGACAGGCAGGCGACGCATTCAAGAAGAATATCCTCTTCTATGCAATGGGTCCATGGGCTTCTACCGGTACACATTCACCAAAGGACGGCGACAATTGGGGCGTAGTTCCAATGCCAAAGGATCCTAACTCTGATACGCTTTATACAACTATCGACATGAATGCGTATATGTGGGTAAAGGGTTCGACAAAGAATGACGCTATGAAGTGCTGGCTCGAGTGTGCAAAGATAGTTTATACTCAGGATACATATAAGGATATCGAGAAGGAGAAGTTCTTTGTAAACAATCCTAACTGGACAGAAGATATGTATAACGTAGCTTACGTTGACCTTGTTACAGACAAGTTCACTAAGATATTTGACCCTGGCTATGGTATCTCCACCACTCTGTCAGATAACGACGCTGCAACAAATGATACTAAGGAAGCTGTTATTCCTTATCTGTATACTTCAGTTATGAAGACAGATGAGAATGGCTCACAGTATACGTGGACACAGCTCAAAGAGCAGTATAAGGGTACTGTTGATTCAGAACTTAAAACTCTCAACGATCAGTATCACGCATATTTGGAAAAGAATAAGTAATACAACTTGCCATATAAAGACGGACGGAATTTATTTCGCCCGTCTTTTTTTGTTGTAATGTCAGAAAAAATGTGATATAATCATAGAGTACATTAAGATTTAATTAAGAATTATGTTGAGCTGTTTTTAAAGAATGTGGCTTATAATAATAAACGTAAAAGAAAGGATCGTGCCGATATGGAGATAAAGGAGCCTGTAATCCTTGTTGTAGATGATGATAAAGATATAGTGGGAGCTATCGCAAAGCTGCTTGAAATGGAGGGCTATAAGGTAATAAAAGCCTATGACGGTCTTGAGGCTTTGGAGAAGCTCACTGAGAATAGCATACAGCTTATACTCATTGACGTCATGATGCCTAAGCTGGACGGACTTTCTACAATGATGAAAATAAGGGCAACAGAGAATATCCCTATACTTGTGCTTTCCGCTAAATCTGAGGATACAGATAAGGTGCTTGGGCTTTCAATGGGCGCTGACGATTACATAACAAAGCCTTATAACCCTATGGAGCTTGTGGCAAGGGTAAGAAGCAACCTGAGAAGATATATGCAGCTTGGCGCTATCGACACGGCAAACAAAACGGATATTATAGAAATAGGCGGTCTGGAGCTTGACACTAAGGCAAAAAGCTTAAAGGTTGACGGAGAACCTGTCAAGCTCACCGCCACGGAGCTTAAAATTCTTGAGCTTCTTATGAAAAACGCAGGCAGGATATTTTCTGCCGAGGAGATCTATTCAAAAGTGTGGAACGAGGACGCATATGCCGTTGAAAACACGGTAATGGTACATATTCGTCACATCAGAGAGAAAATAGAAATAAACCCTAGAGAGCCGAAATACTTGAAGGTGGTGTGGGGAATTGGCTACAAAATCGAGAAAATTTGAGCAGGCAGAATGGTTTAAGATATTCTCAGCTAAAAAGATGAGAATTATAGCATTTGTGCTTGCCTGCGTTATTGCAGGCGGCTTTTGCTTGTCTTTGGTGCTTTATGCTAACAGCCATGCTGACAGCAGCAGTAAGTCTTATCTTAAATCAGAAAGCTATAAGCTGGCTTCCAATGAAATGTATGAGGAACTGTGCGTTACAGCTTCGGCTTATCTCAGATATGTTGATGAGGATCGGAATTATACCCAGCCTAGACACCTGCTCAATGACTATCTGAACTATCTTGATTACAACCGCTATAAATACAAAAAAACAGAAGACGGTATACGGCTTGTAGACAGTCAGTTTGATTACTATGTGGGGATTACTCAAAATGGCGAAACAAGATATCTGTCAAATATAAAAGATATAGAAAATTATGACAGTGAAACGGATAAGATAAAAGCTTTTAAATCATCGCACAAAAACTATATACTCCGCCGTGATAACGAGGTAATGAGCGACAGAACTTCATCAGGACAGATAGTTGACTACTATTACAATACAGCGGAGTATCAGGATAACGTGACAGAAGAGTTTTATGCCGACAATCTTGTGCCCGTAGGAGGAAGTTATTATGATAACTACGGCAGATATTTTTACAATTACGGCAATTATGATCCAATAGCTTTCTATAATGTAGACTCAAGATATAATGTTATTAAAGGTCTTGATTTGAAAAACGGTCTGAAATATTCCGACAGGCCTGAAGATGAAGAAATTAGTGACAATTATGACAATGATGACGGCAATGAATACTATGACTATGACAACGGCAGATATTATTATGAGGACGTTTACGGAAACACATGGGCAAAATGTGAAAACCTCTATGACCTGCCTGATTACAAAGCGACAGACAATGACGATTCAGGTATAACGGTATTCTTTGCACCGAAAGCTGAAAAGCTTACGGCCATGGAAAAGGAATACACCGAGGCTTTAAATGATATGTATCGTGCAAAGCTTTTTGTGATTGTTTTTGGCGTTATTGAATTTATACTTGTGTGCTATCTGCTCCTGATCTGTGCATATAATGCAGAGCCTGAGAGCGTTGAACGCTGGAAGCAAGGCAATTTTCTAAAAAAAGTGCCAACGGAAGTTTACCTTATCCTAATGGCATTGGCTATTACATTTGCTTTTGTATTTGGCGCCTGCTGGAATTATTATGTGAGCATCACCAAAAATATTTTTGACAATGCTTTGGCTAATTCCGTTTTCAGAAATATACTTGCTGTAGCATTGTTTGCATTGGCATATTTTGCAGGCTTCGGCTCGCTTATGGAGTTTGTTGGCAAGATAAAGACAAGAAGCATATTCAAAGAAAGCCTTATTTGCAGATTATGTAAGTTCCTATGGCACAAGTACAAGGAAACATCACTGTATCAGTATTTCCATGGACTGCCACTTGGAGTGAAGCTTTCAATAAGAACATTAACGATAGGTGCTTTGGTAATTGGAGAATACATTATTTATTATGATGCAGAAATTCGGCTAATTGTATTTGTGGCATTATTGATACTTATTATATCTGTTTTTCGTGATTTTTCGCAGCTTTCAAAGCTAAGCAAACAAATAGACAGCCTTGGCGAGGAAAAGCCTTATGAGGGCAAGATAAGAAAAACTTCGCCGGTGTATGCTGAATCTGAAAAACTCAACTCAGTTCAGGATAAGGTGAGAGAGTCGGTGGAGCAGCAGATACAGTCTGAGCGTTTGAAAATAGAGCTTGTGACAAACGTTTCACACGACTTGAAAACACCACTGACTTCCATTATCAGCTATATCGACCTGCTTAAGAAAATGGATCTTGACGATGAAGCTTCGAGCTATGTGAAGATACTTGATAAAAAGGCGCAGAAGCTCAAAGGCATTGTGTCTGACGTTTTCAGCATAGCAAAAGCCACAAGCGGCGTTGATGTAAACCTAACAAAGCTTGATTTTGTGATGCTGTTAAATCAGTGCATCGCAGACGCAGAGGACAAGATAGCTGACAGTGGCAAGATAGTAAAGATAAACATAAATGCCGACAGCGCAATGGTAATGGGCGACGGCGACAAGCTTTACAGAGTGTTCCAAAACATTGTTGACAACGCTCTGAATTACTCTATGGACGGCACAAGGATATTCCTTGATGTGTACAAAAAAGCGGACAGAATAGTATTTGCCGAGAAGAACATTTCGGCAACGCCGATAAACTTCACAGAGGAAGAGATACTTGAAAGATTCGTGCGAGGGGATAAGTCGCGAACAGACGGCGGAAGCGGTTTGGGATTATCCATATCAAAGAGCTTCACGGAAGCCTGCGGTGGTATCTTCAATATCGAAATAGACGGAGATATGTTCAAGGCGATAGTCGAAATGCCGATAATTCAGGAGGATACGGTAGAAAAAACCGATGACAAAACGGAATAGCGTAAATAATAATAGCGGTGCTTTGAGTTGCACCGCTATTTTTAATGTCGGAAAATGTAGATAAAAAATTAAAATATACCAATATTTTTTTGACAATTTGTTGAAAGTTATATACTAATATGTTATAATATAGAAGTAAGGTGATCTTAGCGGACGGGAAGTGACATAATGAACTTTACAGAACAGATACTGTATTCGCTAATGGCGAAAACAGGCAAAAATTCGTCTGAATGGCTGCCGCTTTTGCAGCATTTGCAGGATACGGCAGATATCATGAGCTGTCTGTGTGATGAATTTCTGTCGCCGTCATTTGCAAAGGCTTGCGGATTAGAGGAGAATGAGTTCAAAAAGTTGGCTATTTTTCTAGCAGCAGTTCACGATATCGGCAAAGCAATAGTGGTATTTCAATATAAAATAGGTGATAAACTTCCTGAGAGAAAGTCTTCACTTGAAGCGTCAGGAATCAATTTTGATGTTTCTTATGATAAAGAAAAAGCCAAACAAACTCCTCATGCATTTGCAGGTGAGGAGATTCTTAATTTGTTGGGTTGCCCTAAATGTGTAAGCACTGTTGTTGGCTCTCATCATGGTGTACCTGCTGAGAGCGTACAGGATTTGTCATGGCCACAAAAGGATATAGCTTTCTATGAAAATTATTACGGAGATGACAAAGAAAATGTTGAAGTTTTGCAGGATATTTGGCAGACGATATCTGATATGGCACTTGATTATGCAGGCTTTTTAGATGTTAGTGAGTTGCCGGATATAGACCGTTCGTCGCAAATGCTTTTGAGTGGTCTGTTAATAATGGCGGATTGGCTTACAAGCAACACTGAGCTTTTTCCACTTTTGTCAGTGGAGGAGCTCAAACCTGACGACAAGCTGAGGGCTGAACGCGCTTGGGCAAAGCTTGATTTTCCGCAGATGTGGAATCCTGAGAGATCGGTAATATCTAATGAGGACTTTAAAGAAACTTTTGGTTTTGAACCACGTTCGGTGCAGTCAGAGGTCCTTAAAATAGTTGAGAATTCGGAAAATCCGGGAATATACATATTTGAAGCGCCAATGGGCTGTGGCAAAACAGAAACATCACTTGCGGCAAGCGAGATATTGGCATCAAAGTGCGGCAAAAACGGCGTGTTTTTTGGACTTCCAACTCAGGCAACTGCAAACGGCATTTTCCCAAGAATACTCAGTTGGGCTGAAAAGCAATCTACAGAACTTTATCATTCTGTTCAGCTCAACCACGGAAGCGCAGCACTCAATTCGCTGTTTCAGAACATACAAAGGGGCATACCGCAGGAGGAAAGCGACAGCGGATTAATTATCCACAACTGGTTTTGTGACAGCAAAAAAGCGTGTCTTGCAGATTTTGTGACGGCGACAGTAGACCAAATGCTCATGCTTGCATTGAAACGAAAACACGTTATGCTCCTTCACCTTGGATTGTCAGAAAAGGTCGTTGTCATCGATGAGGTCCATGCCTATGACGCCTACATGAGCGAGTATCTTGAAATGGCTTTGCAATGGCTTGGAAGCTACAACACCCCTGTTATCCTGCTGTCGGCAACGCTGCCCTCAGCAAGACGAATGTCGCTTATCCGTGCTTATCTTGGAATAAAAAAGTCTGATGATAAATTTGAAAAAGAGCAGGGCTATCCTCTGCTCACATGGACAGACGGCAAAGATATCTGTCAGCAGCGACTCAGCTATGACGGAGTGCACAAAACTGTGTCAGTCAAGACCTGCGTTAGTGACGATGTTGTGCAGCTTGTGAAAAATGTAACAGAGAATGGCGGCTGTGTAGGTGTTATAGTAAATACCGTAAGACGTGCTCAGATGTTCGCCGAGCTTTTGCAGGATAATGCAAAAGTGCTTTTGTATCATGCTCAGTTCGTGCTCCCTGACCGTGCTAAAAAGGAGAAACAGCTTGTTGACCTTGTCGGCAAAAACAGTACGCCTGAAAGCAGGAGCGGTCTTGTGGTAGTTGGAACGCAGGTGCTTGAACAATCGCTTGATATTGATTTTGATATGCTCATTACAGATATGTGTCCTATGGACTTATTGTTGCAGCGAATGGGCAGACTTCACAGGCATGAACGTGGAGTGCGGCCTGATACAGCACAAACCCCTGTCTGCTATGTTATTACAGATGAGTATACAAATATGGAGTCAGCGTCAAGAAAAATATACAGCCATTGGCTTATCAATAAAACGGCTGACACTTTGCCCGACAGCATCACTCTTCCTGACGATATCTCACCACTTGTTCAAGAGGTTTATAGTGCTACGAGTGATGAGTGTTATGATAAGTATATAAATGAGCAAAAGAAAAGCAAGAGCAGGGCTGACTGCTTTAGGATAAGTAAGCCAAAAGGAAAAAGTATCCATGGGCTGCTTTCAAAGCCTGTTGAAACTGGTGATGAACAGCTTGCACAGGCGGCAGTGCGTGACGGGATCTCGTCATTTGATGTGTTGTTGATGCAGCTTAGATCAGATGGAAGTATTCATTTTTTGCCTGACCAATATGGCGGTGCAGAGGTATCAGAGTGCCCTGATGATGAAGAATGTCGCCGAATAGCTGAACAGAAGCTTCGACTTCCGACAATGTTTTGTCAGTCATGGAATATAGATAAAAATATAAGAGAACTTGAAAACAACTGTATGAAGTATATTGCAGGTTGGCAAAATTCCCCGTGGCTTAAAAACCAGCTTGTATTGTTTCTTGATGAGGACCTTAAAGGTGAGCTGAACGGATATGATCTTCATTACAGCTTTGAAAAAGGTCTGGAATTTACTAAGAAGGAGGAATGTGAATGAACGAAACAGAGTTTAATCTGCTTGATGAGCCGTGGATAAGAGTAATGGACGACAATTGTCAAATAAAAGAGGTGTCACTAACAGATGCACTTTTGAATGCGCATAAGTATAAGGCTCTGAAAGGTGAAATGCCTACGCAGGATATAGTTATACTTCGTCTTATGCTTGCCATAGTGCATACTGTCTTTTCAAGGGTAGATGCCGACGGCAATGAAGCAGAGCTAGAGGAAGAGGACGATGCGGTGGATAGGTGGGAAAGCCTATGGAACAACCGAAAGATTCCCGAAAAGCCCGTGAGAGAGTATCTTGAAAAGTGGCATGAACGCTTTTGGCTTTTTCATCCCGAAAGACCATTTGGGCAAATGGCCGGGCTTGATACGAGAGATTATGACGTTCAGAAATTAAACGGAGAAGTTCTTCAAAGCGACAATAAAAAGAGAGTTTTTTCTCCTTATTCAGGTGAAGCAAAGCATAAAATGAGTTTTGCACAAGCTGCAAGGTGGTTAATGGCTCTAAATGGTTTTACTGACATGGGTACCAAAAAGCCAAATCCTAAAAAACCTGGTTGGCTTGCAGACATTGGTACTTTATATGTAGTGGGAGACAACTTATTCGATACTATAATGCTGAATTATGTTCCACTATATCCTGACGGAGAATTTAGAAAAGAATGTCCTATTTGGGAGAAAGACACGATTGTAATTGTAGGAAATAAACTGTTCCCTATTCCTGACAATCGTTCAGAACTATACACCGCTTTGCCTAGAAAAGTTTTATTGATAAAAGACGTTAATTGCGTAAGAGTTTTTAAAGTCACAGCTGGAGATTATTTTGAAACAGAAAATGCTTTCATTGAACCTATGACTGCGTGGAAAAAAGTGATAGATAAGAAAAAAGAATTTTATATGCCATTTAAACATGATAGTGAAAAACAATTATGGCGTGAATTTTCGTCTATTCTTATGCAATCTGAAAATCATGATACAGAATTGGCTGAAGTTGTGAAATGGACAAATTTTTTGTGTAAAAAAAGAATAATAAAGCATGGTTATGTTTTTTCTATAAGCACTATTGGTTTATCATTTGGAGATTTGTTCAAATCATTAGTTAAACATGTTTATTTTGATTCCCTAGAAATGAACGCACAAATACTATCAGAAGTAGGCAGGGGTTATCGTGAAGAAATAAAGTTTGAGATAAGCAGATGTGAAGAACTTGCGAAAAAAATAGGCAATCTAGCATGGAATATTTACCTTGCCTCTGGTGGAAATAAGAACAGTAAGCCAAAGGACATTGGCTCGATTTTAGACACCAAGTCACAGCTATACTACCGCCTTGATATTCCTTTCCGCAGTTGGCTTTCTTCACTTGACCCGGAAAATGATGATAAGCTGGAAAAGTTTGAACAGTGGCAGAATACTGCAAAGAGGATAACCCTTGATCTTGGTAGGGAGCTTGTTGCGGCAGTAGATGATACTGCAATGGTGGGACATATGATAGATGAGACGATCTATTCTGCACCAAAGGCTTACAACATTTTCTTGCGTGATGTTTCAAAGATATATCAGAAAATTTAATGTTTATTAATGCGAGGTGAGAATATGGAAGAAGTAAAGCTTATAAGAAATGAAATGAAAGACAGAGTGCAGAAACTCATCACACAAAAAGACACAAGTGACGGAAAAGCAAATTTGGCAAAACTACGCCACGGCATAGGCAAAAAGCCGGGTGAAATGCCTGAACTGTGGGATGTATTTTTCAATAAAATGTCGCCTAAGCTTTTCAGTAAATCTAACGAGCCAAGCAGATCGGAGTGGGCAATATATATTTCGCTGACTATGTTTGCACTTCATCAGCAGGGAAGTTCGGAAACAGTTCATTGTGAGGGAAGATCCCTTGGAAGTGCAGCCGCTGATCTTATGGAAGAGAAAACTGATGAAAACAGAGAACGTATCATGCGCAGATTTGGACCTGTTGTCACGGCCAAAGATATGCCTGAACTTTCACATCATATAAGAGGTCTTGTACAGCTTTTTAAGGCAAAGAGCGTAAAGCTCGATTACGTCAGACTTGCAGAGGATCTGTATTGGTTTCAGGATACTAACAAGAGAAAAAACGTCCAGCTTAAATGGGGCGAGGATTTTTATCGTGAAAAAGGAGAAGATTTATCATGAGTATTTATGTTGACATACACGTTTTGCAGACCGTACCGCCAAGCTGTGTAAACCGTGACGATATGGGTAGTCCTAAGACAGCTGTTTATGGCGGAACAAGGAGAGCAAGAGTTTCATCACAGGCTTGGAAGCATGCTATGAGAAAAGATTTCAAGAAAATTTTTTCGGTGGAAGAGCTTGGCGTGCGTTCCCGTGAAGTGGCAAAGCAAATTGCCAAAGAGATTGTTGCAATAGATAGCACTATTAGCGAGGAGGAGGGTATCAAAAAAGCCACTAAAGCTCTTAAAGATGTTGGAATAAAAACGGAAATTGTAAATAAGAAAGATAACACCGAAGAAAATGATAAAATTGAACAAACAAAAGTTTTGCTATTTATAAGTAACAAACAGGCAAAGGCTTTGGCTAAGCTTATATGCGAGGGAGTAAAAGATAAAAAAGCTTATATAAAAGCTTTACAGGATAATCCGTCAATAGATATTGCTTTATTTGGAAGAATGGTTGCAAAGGTTTCTACACTTAATTTTGACGCTGCGGCGCAGGTGGCTCATGCTATTTCAACACATGTTGTTAATAACGAGTATGATTACTTCACGGCAGGTGATGACTTGAATGAAAATGCTGCTTTTCTGGATACTATTGAGTATAATTCCTCAACTCTTTATCGCTATGCCAACGTGAATGTGACAGAGCTTTCAAAGGCACTTGACAATTTGTATGATGCAGTTGATGTTGTGAAGAAGTATGTTGAAGCGTTCGTACGCTCAATGCCTACAGGTAAGGAGAACACTTTTGCAAACCGCACTTTCCCTGACGCTATTTATGTGACCGTTCGTAATGACCAGCCTGTTAACCTTTGCGGAGCTTTTGAGAAACCTGTCAGAGCTTCTGAAGAGGGCTATGTTGCTGAGTCTGAGAGTAAACTTGTGGAGTATGCTGGAAAGGTATATGATAATTTTGCTGCTAAGCCATTGGCTGCTTTCTGCGTTGGTGACAAGTTGGCAGATATTGCCGAAAAGATGACATTTCTTGAGCTTCTTGAACGTCTGGAAGCATATCTTCGTGAGCAGACAGCAGAGGCGTAAAGGCAATGGCAGTATTATTGCTAAGACTTGCTGCCCCATTACAAGCGTGGGGCAGCAGTTCAAAATTCATTGTGCATTCAACAGAACGTGAGCCTACCAAAAGCGGCGTTATTGGCATGATAGCGGCAGCTCTTGGTATCCAGCGTAATGACGATCCGCAGAAGCTTGTGCCGCTTACAACGCTCCGTTTTGGCGTTCGTGCCGATAAGGAGGGCGTTTTGCTTAAAGATTTTCATATGGTGCATGGCTATAAGATAGCAGATGCTACAGAGCGTTATTATCTGTCAGACGCAGTGTTTCTTGTCGCACTTGAAAGTGATGATAAATCATTGCTGGAGAGTATAGCTTCTGCACTGCAAAATCCTGTTTATCCGCTGTATCTTGGACGAAAGTCCTGTCCGCCAACTTTGCCTATCGTTCTTGGCGTTAAGGGCGAGGATATCCTTACGGCACTAAAGACCGAGCCATATCTTTATAAGAACGCTCACCGAAAAAGCGTGCGCATTTCCTATGAAGTCACATCAGGCGGTGCAATGGTGCAGGATATTCCGTTGTCATTCTCACAGCTTCACAGAAAGCACGGCTGGCGAATGAAGCGTGAAGAACTTCTTGTTGTGGATAGCAACCCAGAGCATGACGCCTTTTCTAAATTGTGAGGTGCAGTATGTATTTAACAAGAATAAAATTAGATATGACAAAAACAAATACAATGAAGGCATTGGTATGCCCAAGCAGATTTCATGGAGCTATCGAAAGTGCTGAGTCTGACGGCAGAACAAGGAAGCTTTGGAGAATAGACGAGCTTGGCGGAGAGAAGTATTTACTCATATTATCAGAAAAAGAACTTGATTTTTCAAATGTTTCAGATCAATTCGGAGCAGAAAGACCGCAAACTAAATGTTATGATACATTACTTGACAGAGTTAAAAATAGCAGTAAGTGGCAGTTTCGTTTGAAAGCAAACCCTGTTATACATAAGAAAGATACTAATTCCCACAGAGGTCGCCCTGTCGGACTTATAGGAAATAAACAGCAGGAAGAATGGCTGAAAAAGCAGGCTTTGAAAAACGGCTTTTCTCTAGAGGACGGAATGTGGCTGGTAACAGAGTTTAAGTGGTATGATTTTAAAAAGGGCGAGCGTAGAAACCATGTGAGAATACTTTCTGTAACATATGAGGGCGTGCTTACAGTAACAGACGAGGAACTTCTTAAAGTTGCACTTACTAATGGTATCGGCCGTGAGAAAGCTTATGGTCTTGGAATGCTGACGATCGTCGGAGTAAGATAATGGCACAACAAAATGTGATAGAGAAGCCAGATCTCCATGCACTGCCCACAATAAGCGACAGAATGACGTTTATTTATCTTGAACATTGCAAGGTAAGCCGTGAAAACGGTGCAGTCACCGCCACAGATCTTGACGGAACAGTGTATATCCCTGCGGCAGCCATAACAGTGCTGCTGTTGGGACCCGGCACTCTTTTCCCCGCATACGCGGGGGTGATCCCTGGCTAGGCAGGAATGACCCATGCACACGTACCTTTTCCCCGCATACGCGGGGGTAATCCTAGTGGTTACATTGCTATTAGGAATGGCAAGCCCTTTTCCCCGCATATGCGGGGGGGTGATCCTGACTAATACTTTTAGTACACTAATTAGGTGAGGTATCATTATGAATGAAAAACAGAAATTATATATTGACGAACTGGCAGAAAGCCAAGGGGTAGCATTCTCAATGGCAGTTGAGCAAGGTTTTGACCTGTGTTCATTTGCAAATATGTTTATGCTATCAGATGCAAGGAACCATATGGACAACGGTTCTGCATACTGGATGACAATGACACCAGATATAATGATTGATAAGCTTAGTATGAACTCTGTAGACAAGGCTACTATGAACTACAGTAAAACAATGGCTGAGTGGCTTGGTGAATTTTATACAAGATACCAGTACTATACAAATGTACCAAGTTCAAAAATAGTAAAAATCATAACACCAAAATTTATATGTAAAAGGTACAATGTACTGCATGATTTAGATATGGGCGTTGCAGTTAAGAAGTTATCAAAATTATTTGATAAACAGATATAATCATATAAAAATAAGTAACTGGAGGTAGGTAATATGCCATTAAACTTATATATTAAAAAAGAGGACGTTAATAAAACAGGTTTAAAACTAGAGGAAAGAAATGATGCATTCTTCAATTTGCATATAGGTACTACTAAAATATCGGATACAATAAAAAGTCTAATACTGAACATCGATCACTCAACATACTCATCAGGGTCTGATATTAGAACAAAATATGGTAGACTTGTGGACATCAGAAAAATTAGTACTGGCTGTAAAACAGCAATAAATATATACAGTAATCCGGATAAACTGTTCAATTGTGTTGAGGCTGGAGACAATGCACTGAGGTGCATATTGATGTTTAACAGAGGAAACGCATATATGCCATTACTGCCAAGCATCATAAATAATTTTAGTGTTGATGTTTTGCTGCACTATATGGGAAAAAAGATACACTGTACAAATGCATTACAAATACTGGAGGTGCTAGACTAATGGCAAAGCTACTTCATAAGAGGATAAAAGTTACAGACGGAGTATATTCATTCGATTTCTCATTTCACTCACCTGTTACAGTGATATTTGGCAACAGCGGAATAGGTAAGTCTTTGTTTTATGACATATTTTCTGCATATTGTTCCAATATTAATGCAAAAGGCGTTGTATTCATAAACAGTTTGACATCTGCTGATATGGTTGAGTCTGCTCTTAAAACAGTTAAAGACAGTCTATTCATAATAGATAATGCAGATATAGTTATGGCGAATAAGACAAGAGATTTTTATGACATGGATAAGAGTAACCAATATATAGTATTTGGCAGAGTGACTGATAGGTATACACTCGATGATAAAAGTGAGGCTACAATAGTTGAACCACAGCTTGGGAAGTTTAACTTAGTCTATCCAAGTTTAAAAGGACGTGAACTATAATTATAAACATACTTATAGAAGGAACAGGCTCTGAAAGAGTATTCTGGAATCAATTACTAAGTCTTGTTGACAGGTCTAAGTTTAGGCTTATACCATATGGTGGTATACATAATCTAATTACTGTGTACAGTAATAATTATAATGAGCAAGATCTATTCATAATTAGTGCAGATGACCCTGTAGATAATCAAATGGTACATTCTATATTACGAACCTTTAAGGCTGATACATACAGTATAAAAAATGTATTTGTTCTCATTTCACTCACCTGTTACAGTGATATTTGGCAACAGCGGAATAGGTAACTTTTCCCCGCATACGCGGGGGTGATCCCAGAAAAATCAGAGACTACCAGCGAAACCGCAACTTTTCCCCGCATACGCAGGGCTACACCTGTCT
>ENA-OXZX01000236-OXZX01000236.1-human-gut-metagenome-genome-assembly--contig:-NODE-236-length-17721-cov-8.235933_pt1 | contig 17721 bp, 10 predicted proteins | sample MGYA00244513_ERZ652811 | MGnify/ENA primary metagenome ERZ652811 (study PRJEB26926, sample SAMN06164400) | human gut metagenome | biome: ENVO:00009003; feature: ENVO:2100002; material: ENVO:00002003...
TACGAGATGCAGCGTAGTCTCGTGGGCTCGGAGATGTGTATAAGAGACAGGGTTCAAACTTTGCGACTATTGCTTTAAAACGAATTTATCAAGTGTGTTTGCAATACCGTCGTTATCGTTTGATTCGCAGATGTAATCGGCAATCTTCTTTACATCGGTTTCGGCATTTCCCATTGCAACGCCGAAGCCTGCATAACCTATCATTGTCATATCGTTGTAGTTGTCGCCGAAAGCGGCAAGCTCTTCCCTTTTAATCTTGAGTTTATCAAGCAAAAGCGGAAGCATTGAACCTTTTGTAACACCAAACGGCATAATCTCAAGAAAATAAGGTGCGCTTTTATATACATCGAGCAAGCCGTCATAACGGTCTGCAAGAATTTTCTGATACTTATCAAGCTCATCGGGTTCGCCTGCAAGAAGAATTTTGTTGATATCAAATCTTACAGATGAGATAAAATCGTCAACAACAACCATTTCAGCCTTGATAACGTCCCTTTCAACATAGGTATAGTCATTAACCTTATTATCCGAGATGATTCGCCTGTCATCGTATGTGTTGATTGTAATGTTTGAATCCTTCAAAACATTCACGATGTCGGGAAGATATTCAAGCGGAAACAGCTTGCTCACCATAGTTTCGCCTGTTTCGCAATTGATAATCCTGCCGCCGTTGAAAGCCATAATAAAACCGCCGAAACGGTCAAGCATAAGGTCTTTTGCTATCGGCATAATTCCTACGGGATGTCTGCCTGACGCAAGAATAATTTTCTTGCCCTGTTTCTGCGCCTCCATAAGAGCATATCTTGTACGGGGAGTAATCTCCTTTTGGGAGTTTGTCAGCGTACCGTCAATGTCAAGCGCTATTAATTTGTAATCCATGAAACCACCCTTAACATATCAATTTCTAAACACAATCAGTATGTTACAGTCAAATTTGACCGTATAAAATATACCACAAATCGCCCAAAAATGCAACTAAAAAGCCGATTTTAGCCCATATAAAAGCTATTTTCACCATTTTTCCGCTTTGTCTTTTTCGCCAACAAAAAGCGGACGAAAAGAGAATTTTCCTTTCGTCCGAAATTAAATATATTCAGCTTTTATTTATTCTTCCGATTTTGTATCGTTGTCGGATTCAGTCTTTTGCTGTAATTTTTCCTTCTGCAAACGGTCTATAATTTCGTTGATGTCGCTGTCCTTCGGTGATTTGTCATGTCCCGTAAGTATGCGGATTATAACGACAAGCTCATCAATGAATATCAGCAGCAGCGCCGCAATAAAAATCAGCAGTCCCCACGGTGAGAAGAAAAGGTTATACAGAGTGTCAATGAATCCGAGCTTACACACCATAATATAAAGCACATCTTCGGTTGAAATTTCAGGGTCGGGAGCATCATTTGCAATGCCCTTTGTCTGTAGCTTATATGTGCCGTCAGCTGTTTTATACGGTGCAACTACAACCTTATGAGTCACGAGAAGTCCCTCGGTCTGCCCACTGCCGCGATAAGTAATAATATCGCCGACCTTGAGGGCGGTCGGATTGTCAACACTCTTTCCGAGAATAACATCGCCAATCATAAGCTCGGGCTGCATACTGCCCGTTGAAACTCGAAGCACGGAATATCCGAAAAGTGAAGGTGTTTTTCCGTTCACCTTTGAACCCATAAACACAATTACGGTCAGCACAAGTATTGCAAGCACTCCCCAGCAAATTATATTTTTAATTATCCGCAGGGTTTTATGTAGCTTTGATTCATGCCTTTTCCTTATTCTATTTTTTGATTTTGGGTGTTCGGTTGTTACAGATGTCACTTCAACCGCATTTTCAACATCGTTATTTTTATCCATAAATTCCTCCACGGCAAGTTGCCGTTCCCGGTTCGTGTAGATTGTTTGCAATGTGCGAAACATATCCGCCCGAGCGTTGTTTTGTGGTTTGCGTAATTATTCGTGGCGGTGTGCCACCGTTCTCAGTTCGTGAAGACAGTTTGTCAAATTCAAAACATATTTCGCCCGAATGTAACATTGCAATCGTTCGTACAAACACAAGCTATCCGTTAATGAACATATTTTATATAACGAAAATGCGTATATATTCGTCAAAACGGGCGGATTTTATTCTCTGCTACCGATTATAAATTATAATAAAAAAGGGCTGTAAAAACAACCCTTTTGTAAATTTAAAAATCTAAAATTTTAAAGCGAGATGTAAACATCATCAAGCGTGTATGTTATTGTTGATGACGATTCATTCTTGATGTACCAATACACCTTTGAAACCGTAGGTCCGTCAGTAGCTTTCGGCTTGATTTCAAGGTTTGTCACAATAGGTGTGTCAACTGAATCTTTGCTTGCAGGTGTAACACTGATTTCCGTGGTTACGGAATAGGTATCTCCATATGCACCGCCCTTAATTGTGGTTGTGAGCTCTGCAGTGCCTTCTGCCACAGGAGTAATTACACCGTTTTTATCGACTGTAAACACGCTGTTTGATGATGACGAATAGCTTATACTGCTACCTATATAGTCCGTTCCTGCAACAAGGCCTGCGTTAAATGTTGAGCCAAGCGGAATATTAATACTGTTGTAACAATTGATAAAGTTAGCACAGTCAGTTAAAGGCTTACCAAAAGAACGTGTATCACAGTTATGGTTACCGTAACTTCCTGATGTGTTGGTCTGCAAGGTAAACTTATAGCAGTTATCAACAGCCAAATTCGGACAATAAGCTTTCAACAGCATATACGGTGTAGCATTAGCACCGGTATTGACATCGTTAGCATAAAATTGCACAACTTTTGCAGTTTTAGGTACATCAACATACAGCACTCGTGTGTTCTGACCGCTGATTGGTGTCATATCAATAGGCTCGCCCTGCCAATTTGGATTTTTTGAGGCATCACCTGTTCCATAACGGATTTTGATTGTTGTAGTGGAATCTTTCCAAGAAGATACATTGTTTGTATCTAAATAAAATCTGTATTTTTCAAGCGAAGTTTTCGTATATGTACTGTTACTACCGACAATATCATTATAAGACCTATATGTCTTGAGCGGTTTGTTGACGCCGACATAAAGTCCCGACGCAGATGCCGTTTTCAGACCTTTTATGAAAAGCGAAACATTCTGTTCGGCATTGCCCGAGTTAGAAATTTCGGTGCAAAAATATCTTCTCTTTCCTGCCTCCAGAGAACCTCCGAATTTAGTAACTGCATTTTCACCGAAAGTAGAGCCGTCATCACTTGACTCAACGGTTTTGATGCTGATGTTCTGACCGTTGCTGATTTTGTACTGACCGCTCCACCTGAGAGAGTCGCCCGATTCAGTTCGAGGACGGCTGAACCATGAAAAAGTCGTGGTCACACCGCAAAGCAGACAAAGTACAAGTCCGAGTGCGATTACAATTGCAAATTTTGATTTCTTCATGGTTTCACCTCCGTAGAATTAATCTCTTTTTTGTTTGGTTACAGTATATGCTCCATTGCCACCGCCACTTACATAATATGCGTTCACACTATCTTCCAAAGTAATATCAACGGTCTTTTCGTTATTGGAACCGTTGCTGAAAATAACTTTCGTAAAACTCTTATCGATGTCAATGTAGTAAACATCCTGTTCCATTGTACCAGACTTTTCAAGAAATGTCATTTTAACACCTGGATAATTTGCATTTTTACTGTTACCATCATTCCAAGCGTAGCAATAAATTGTGCCATTCCACTTGTAACTATTTGTAAAATACAATCTTCTTGTATTGGCTTTTACAAACTTCGCATAATAATGAACCGAAGAAGTTACTAAAATACTGAGTTCGGCATTATCTGCAACCTTATGTATGCAGTCGCTGTCGGAAAACCAACCGGCAAACTGATAACCTTCATTGCAAACAGCTGTTGCCGTAACGGTTGTCTGGTCGGAATATGTATTTGTTACGGCACTTGTGTGCACAACACCGCCAACGCTGACTTTACCGCCTGTAAAGCCGTTTGTTTCCTTAGAGCCTGCTGAATCACAGCTTACGGCATCAAGCACAACTTCATAGCTGGCAAACGGATAGGTTGCCCATTTGCCAGAAGCTTTATCAGTATTACCGGACGATGTTATTACATAGCAATTACAACCGGAATCCCTACCAACTATATCCTCTGTCTGTACAAGTTTATTATTCCATTTGTTTTTCGAGTCATAACTATTATCGCTTGTGTTTTTCATCTTTACAAAAATATAATTTTCACAAGAAATCCAATTATAATCGCTCTCATTTGTAATTTCAGCCTTGTAAACATTTCCCTCAACAAGAGTCATGTCAAACCAATGTGATGTACCACCTTGCCACATATATAAGGCAATGCTTGATGTTTTTACACCATTGTTGTTATATGTTTTCCATTCATTAGGGACTTGCAGATAAATATCACGCTTTTGTTCAACTTCAAATTTAGCATAAACAGTTGTGTTAGCCTTGATAACCGTTGTCAAAGAATTGTTTTTGTAATCGTCTGTATACGGTTGTGTACAGCCAAGGTCTGTGTACCAACCGCTGAACGAATAACCCGACTTTGGAGTAGCTGTCAGTGCAACACTCTCGCCCCACTTTGCAACAGTAGAAACTGTGCTTGCGGCTGTTGTGTTGCCTGCCTGAACAGTACCGCATGCATTGCTGACTGCTCCGTTAAGTACGGCTGAGGCCTTTACCTCAAATTCTTTAAGCTTGAACCTTGCATGTAAAGTAAAGCTATCTTTGATGTTTTTACAAACATAAGTTGCCTTGTTGCTGACTGGAGTAACGCTTGAATCGTTATACCAACCGTCAAAGTCATAACCCTCGGCAGGGGTTGCAACAAATGTTGCACTTCCGTCATAATCCACCGAAACTGTAACTGCAGTTGACGGTCCAACTTCTTTAGGTGCGGTAAACTTTACCGTACCTACTGAATCACCGTCAACAACTGCGTTGACTGAAAATGACTGCGGCTTAAACAATGCGTAGTATTCGCAATCGGCATCGACATTTGTAAGAACAAGCTGTTGTTCCGATGCTACAGAGTTTGTACATTCCCTGTCGGAATACCAACCCATAAACTTATAATTTGGCTTTGTATTTGCAACAAGAGTTACGCTATCACCGTTGGTAACCACCGCAGTTGATGTTGCACCTTCCTGCGAATCGCCTGCCTTAACAGTACCTGCTGTATCGACAATATTTCCGCCGAACACAGCATTAGCGGTAACTTTGCGAGATGATACATCCGAAAACTCTGCATACAGAGTCAAATCCTTCTTTATTGCCGCAGTTTCCACTGTCTTATCTGTGTACTGACAATCGTTAAGAATCTTGTTGTCTGCTTTTATATTGCATTGCGGATCGGTAAACCAACCCTTAAACTCATAGTTGGCATTTGCTTTAGCCGTGAGTGTGGCAAGCGTACCCCACTCAACAGTTGTCTCTATATTTGCGGCAGGGGTATCAGTTCCAAGCTGAACCGTACCGCCCGCTCCGTCGATTTTTCCCTCTGTTACTGAATAAACTTTGAGATTAAGATTGATAATCTTGAATTTTGCATACAGAGTATAGTCAGCCTTTATGCTGCTTACTTTGTACGGAGTCGTTTTACTGACAAGTGTCTGACAGTTTTCGTCCGAATACCAGCCGACAAACTCATAGCCCTCGCCTGCATTCGCAACAAAAGTTGCAGAACCGTTGTAGTTTACCTTGACGGTAACGCTTGTATTAGAAGCCGCAGATGACGGTGAAGAAAACTGTACTGTGCTGTTTTTCTTATCATTCGGATGATTTGCAACCGCTGTTACCGAGAACTGCTTAATCATAAATTTGGCATAATACAAATGATTTGCCTGAATATTCTTAATTGAAAGTGTAAGATCCTGACTTTCCAGTTTTGTGCATTTCTCGTCAGAATACCAACCCTTGAAGTCATAGCCCTCTTTTGGTGTGGCTGTGATTGATGTATTCTGCCCCTCAAGGTACGAACCGACAGTGTATGCGCCCTCTTCGCCGCCTGAAATCTTAACAGTACCACCTGTGCTGTTTGCAACAGCTCCGTCCGAAACAGCTTTTGCCTCAACTTTATACTGTCTTTGGAATTTCGCATAAAACTTATGCTCGGCTGATGTATCATTTGCTGGGTAAGCACCGTTGCTGAGGGTAACTGGAGCTTTAAATTCGGGGTCAGAGTACCAACCGATAAATCTGTATTTGTTGCTGTCGGTCGGTTTTGCATTAAGAGTGACGGTTGTACCCTCTGTAACCTTAACTCTTGTTGCGCCGTCCATACCGCCTGTTACGCTTACTGTGCCCATTGGTGCATTATTATCCTTTTCATCCTTACATGTAGAATAAACGGAAACAATAGCCGGAGGTGCCCAGTAACCTGTGTTTTGTGAAGTAATAACATAGTTCACCGAAGAATTTCTGTTCGGTGCGCTTACGCTGTAATCTTTGCCGTTGTAAGTAAATTTGAATGTAATCGAACGTGCTGCATTGCTGTTAGGATTGGGCAAATATGCAACCCAACCGCTGAGTGACGCATTGTCATTCGGTTCAAAAGTCATTGCTATCGGAGTTGAACTGCCCTGAACATACATATCAACCGCAAGATACTTTCCGTCAACCTGTGTCATCGGCAATGTACTTGCATCTTCACTTGAGAGGAGAATTTTCTGAACCTCTCCCCATGTGCCGTAGCCGTTATTTGACGAATCCTTATATCCGTAGGCTGTGAATGTCTGTGATTCGGCATCAACAGCAGTTTGCAGAGTGGTTGTCCATTTTGCAACATAGCTGTTCTGCGGATTCGATGTTACGGTTGATTCGCAGCTGTAGAAGGTAACTGTTGCGTTAGGCTTATCTGTATAGTCTGAACCGAGCTTAATAAAATAGTTACCGCTCGAATCCTTTGAAAGCTTTTCATACTCGCTTTTGCCATCCTGATTAATCCAGATTGCACGATTGTTTTTGGTAGCCCAACCCGCACCGAGAGATGGATCGCCCGTTGTTTTATCGTAAAAAGTCAATTCTCCGGCCTGGGGACTCTGAGTGATAAGCTTGAAGTTGTCAATTGTAACAGTCTGTCCGGCATACTTTGTCTTTCTGCTGTCATCCTGTAACCACACACGCATTGTAACCTTATGCGGTTTTGAATCTGCCGGAACGGTAAAAAGAGGACTTTCTGCTGTTGAACCCGTGTATGAACCGAAAGATTTGACATTTTCCTGTCCTTTGATATTCAGGTTTGTACCGGAAACAACCTCTGCCGTGCTGTCGCTCTTACCGCAGACAACCGTATTACTGCCGTCACAAACGAATGAAACACGGAGCTTTTCCTCGTCTGCATCAGCATCGTTAACCTTGATTGTTGGAATCTTTTCAAAATAGAATGACGCCTTTGTTCCCTTTGCGGTAACATTGAAAGAAAAATCAATATAGTTGACATTCCTATCGTTTACAGTAGCCTTTCTGTATGTAGCAGACGGCTCGCCGTTTGCAGTTAAGGTCGGAAAATAAACATCTGTGCCGTTTGCGCTTGTTGCCGAGGCAAGGTGAACATCGCCTGCCTGACGAAAATATTTTGTAAGATCAATTGTCTTTCCGTCATAGCCGTTACCGTAGCCGATATTAGCGTTGGTAAACACATAGTTATCAATTGTACCGTTGTTCAAATCAAGCTTAATGGTTGAAATTGTTTCCACCCAAGCAGAAACCGACACGATAGCGATTGCCAACACTTCAACAAGTGCCACAATGCTTAAAATCAAGCTTTTTCTCTTTTCTTTGCCCGACTTTTTGCCGATTGCAAACTTTTCTTTAAAATAAGCCGCCAAAAGAGCAAATCTCTCTTTCATTGTGACACCTCCTTTTTATATTTTGCATTATTAATGATACGTTGCGGTATCATCGTTGTTTACTTCATAAGAAACATTGAACGGTGTGGAGAATATATATTCATTCTTCGCCGGAATAAGCAGAGTGTGATTACCCTTCTCGTTCACAAACTTAAATCCGATAACTCGTGAGCCTCTCGGTGCGATGCAGTTATCAAGGGTACATCTTGAACCACCAGAATTAAACTGCATCAAATGGTTTGATTCTTTGCCATCATATTTATAAACTACATAAGGTTCATAATCTCCGCTTGTAAGATAATTTCTGAGCCACTGTTTATTATCCGGAATGTTGAGATATACACCTGTATTTATTTTTGGATCTTCGGAAGATCCTCCTCCACTTGTCGGAGTTGTGGTTGAAGGTGTTGTTGTTTCAACAGTTGAGCCGCCCGGACTATAATCCCAGTATCCGATACAAGGGGACAGTCTTTCAAAAGTACTGTCGGTTTTACCATAACCGTTACCTCTCTTAGCAGTATAAACAAGGCTACGATTACCGTTTACAATTCTGCTTTCCTGTAACGGATACAAATCTTCGTCGTTTTTTATCCAATTTTGTGCCGTCGGGCTCAATTCACCGTTCACATTATCCTTGGTGTGCCATGAGTTATAGATTATATTATTCGTTGTACTGAATCTGAAAAAGCTTATATCTGTTGTTACATCTTTTGGCAACGCAGCTGTCCAAGTGTTATATCCGTCTACCGAACCAAGATATTTCATAACGACAGTTTTCTGAGTTACATCAGTATCTTTATACTGCATGGTAACTATACAGTCATCTGTTTTAATCCACGGAGTATTTTCGCCCTTATCACCTATTGTTTTATCAATAAAGGTGATAGCCTCCATATCATTGTAGTTACTTTCGAGTTCAACATCAATTGTAACCGATGCGCCTGCATACTTATCATAAACAGACTGATCTTCATACGCACCCTCAAACCACGCTACCAATGTTACATCAAGAGGTTTCTGACCTAAAAGCGTGAACAAGCTTTCGCCTGAATAGAAATAGAAATCAGAAAATGTCTTGCATGATGAAAGCTTCGTAGCAGGAGAGCCGACCATATTTGTTGAGCTTACTGCATTATAATTTTTAGCATGCTCGTCAATAAGAGCACTTGGATCAATTACAGTAGGAGTTTTACTGCTGTCGGTAATAAACGCAAGTCTTAACGGACAAGGATCATAGACCTTCTGATCGACAGGAACGCCTTTATCGTCACGAATAATCTCGGTTGAGCCGTCAAACTTACCGAGAACATTACCGTCTGCCGAAACAATTTTAATATTATAGCCTTTGACATAAACATTTGTCATATCTGAATCGGCATTAAGCTTAAAATCCTTATATACATATGTTTTATTCCTATCGCCTGCAGTTCCTTCTCGGAATTTCATGGCAGATGTTGAATCCTTAAAGTTGCCCTCTGACGGGAAGAACATATTCCTTCCGTCAACGCTTGAAGCCTCTTCAAGCTTAAAGCCTTTAACAACAAGGTGGTTTGAAAGATCTTCCTGACCGTCATTGACACGGAGTGCAGCACTTGACTCAAGTGAAAACGCCTGAGAATTAATACTTGCCGTATCTTTTACGGTAAACCATGCCACCGTTGTTACAAGCACAAGAGTAAAAACAAGGAACAATGATACATATGAAATTGCGAGCTTTTTTCTGCCAAGAAGTCTGTTGTCGGAAAGTGCAAAAAACGAGTTCTGCACTCTTTCTTTCAGTTTCATACTTCATTACTCCTTTCCTGATTTTTATTTTTTATTGTTCATCGCCCTTTGAGAGAACAAGGTTTGCTTTGAACTTTCCGTTTACAAGGGCAAGTCTTGCCTCAGCGTCTTCGCCGTCAACCCACATATTACAGGTTACCATTCCAGTATATATGCCGTTTTGAGTTGTGTCCTTTTCTAAAGACATAATTTTTTTCTTTGAACCAAGCTCGTATGTGTAATCCCCTTTGGTTGTAAAGCCATCGCTGTTTGCAACAAAAACCTGGCCGAGTGGTGAACCGTCATCAGCGAAAACGGATTTTTTAACCCATTTACTACCGTCTTTTTCATAATAAACGTGCGAATATGATTTGCCCGAACGCTTGTCTGTGTTTACAGAATACTGTGTTGTATCTGAGTTTACATTAAGAAAAATGTTCGGAGCAGGAATCCACAAAAGCTTTGTTTCGTAAGTTTTATAATTTGCAACCGAAAACCTTACCGCACCGGTTACGCAATCTCTTGAAATTCCCTTTGAGTCACCGCTTTCACCGAAATCACTCTTATTATCTGCATTTTCACCTGTAAGATTTTTTGCATTCGGACTGATTTTAGATTTACTGTCCAGATAAATATCGAACTTGGATTTTGAACGAACATACAGGTCAAAAGAAAGGAAGTGAACCGAACTGTCGGCAAGATCCCAGTCGGCAACATCAAGAATAGGAGAAGCAACTCCGTTTTCCTGTTTGAGGGGCGGCTTATAAAATGTGTATCCGTCGCTCGAAACCTCAGTCATCTTGATATCATCAATAAACGAATAATTTTTGCTGTTCAATTCAATCGTATTTTTGTACGCTGCGTCATCCTTCGGAGCCGGATCTTCGTGCTTAACAACAGCAATTTCAATACCGTCAGGTGCCTGACACTCAATGTTGATGCCATCGGCTTCGGCTGACTGCTTATCCGTAAACCACGCCTGAATGCCGCAAAAGCCGGCAAGTGCAACAGTGAACAGAACTATTAAATTTTTAGCAATCATTCTGCCCGTTTTTCTGTTGGGCGCAGTAGAATTTTTCATTTTTGCCCCTTATTCTTTACCAAAGTAAACTGAAACAAATCCGTTTGCTTTCAGAGTTTTGTTATGGAAAACAGTTGTTTTTCTTTTGGTTGCATCTCTTACAATGTTTTCAAAATTCATCACAAACGGTCTGTCAACACCGGAAAATGTAATTACAATCGGCAGATTGCTCATACCTTTCAGCATTGAACACAAATCGTTAAATGCAACAGTAAGATCTGCCTGCTTTTTATAAACATTATATACGCTTGCGCCGCTCTGTGAAAAGCCTGCAAGCACAACACCCTTTTTACTTCTGCATATGCAAAGAGATCTTACGCTTTTCTGTGCGTTTATAAGCTCGTCTGCGATTGAAAGCTTGCCGAATTTTGCAAGCTCTTCGGCATATTTTGAAACAACTGCAACACTGCCGAAGCCGTAGTCACGAACGAACAAATCGCCTGTATCCTTGACAGATTTAATTTCATCCTTAGCAAGGCTGATTTTTTCGCTTGCTTTCTTTTCGGCTTTGCGAATTTCAGCCTGAGCCTCTTTTTTAACCTCGGCAACCTTGGCTTTCATACGCTTTTCGCAAGCCTTTTCTGCAAGCTCAACCTTTTTGTCAACCGACTTATAAGCCTTTTTAAGCTCAGAAGCGTGAGCGGCATTGCTTGCGGCTGATGATTTAAGGTTGGCTTCCTTAATTTCAGCAAGTTCATTCTTGTGAGTTTCTTCTTTATCTGCAAGCTCTTTAAGATGCTTTTGCTCTGTTTCATTTGCCTTTGCCGCAAAATCCGCATTCAGCTTTGCTACATAAGTGTTATGTTCAGCCTCTGCATCGTTGAATTTATGGTTAAGCGATTCAACCTCTGCCGAATGAGCATCGTTCATCTGCTGTTTTTCTTCAGCAAAATCAGCATTCATTTTGCTGACTGTTTCCTTATGCTGAATGCGTTCGGTTTGGAGAGTATCAGTGAGCTTCTCATTTTTGTCAGACAAATCGGTAATCTTACGAGCGTCCTCTTCAATCTGCGCATGACATTTTTCAAGGTTTTCCGTAAGAGCCGTAATCTTTGCAAGTTGTTCGGCAACCTGAGTTTCAAGTTCTTCGATATGAGCCTTCTGCTCGGCGATAACAGTCTCCTGCTCTTTCACCTTTGTCTGCAAACGAGCATTCTCCTGCACAAGCACGAGAATTCTGTTATTTAATTCTACTATTTTTTTATTGAGTGTGTCAATAGTCTGATTGAGTTCATCAATCGTTTTATTCAACTCTTCAATAGTATCTTTTAACTGCTGATTTTCTTCCTCAAGCTCGGCAATTCTCTTTTCTGCCTCCATCAACTTGAGTTTTGTCTGCTGGAGTTCAGCCTTAACCTCTTCAAGTCGGTCTTCAAGAGCAGAAACCTTACCTCTGAGTGTGAGAATCTGCTGTTCTTTCTGATCGATTATAACCTTTAAATTATTGATTTCACTTGTAAGGTCAAGAATTTTCTTTTCACGGTCACGAATTTCACGAAGGCGGATTTCCATTTCCTCTTTACGAACAGCCTCAAGCTGTGCCTTCATAACCGCCTCACGGGTTTTTTGAGGTTTTGCCGCCTCCTCAGCAAGACGAGCATTTTCTGCGTCGTACTGTTCCTTGAGAATTACACGAAGTCCGGGGTTGGTTGCTATAGACATCATAAAATGCTCAAAGCCCATTGCAAAATAAACATCTTGCTGAACCGTGTCCGTCATCTTACCGTCATAATCCTCGGTAACGACCTCAAAGCCCTTGCGTTTGTAGCTGTCAAGGAAGTTCCACAGTTCAACAGCCTTTTTGAAGTTAGGGTTCTTCTTGAGAAGGTTGGTCTGCGTGAGGGGCGGGTGAACCTCAGGCTGATTTGCGATTTCCTTCATCAACTGAGTGTTCAAAAACTCATTGAGTGTTGTTCTGATTTTTCTGATTCGGTCAAAGTCCGAAAGCTGTGTAACATCAAGAACATCAAGGTCATCGGCAAGAGTTTCATGCGATTCATTTATATAGTTAAGATTAAAATCTACTTTTTTCTCGTTAAAATTAATGTGACGAACCATTGAAATATCGTTATAACTGTCGTTCGGCACATCCTTCATCTTTGAATACTTGTCATCAACAAAGTGAAGCGCTTTGCGAATGAGCGTCATAAGAACACGGTTTTCGTAAATTGCAAAGCTCTCTTCACGCTCAATTGTGAGGATTTTATTGGGTGTTACCATATCACCCTCAACCTTGGCAATAAAGTTAGTGTGCTGCGAAAGGTGTTTAACTGACTCGGGGCCAATCTTTTTTGCAAGCTCAACTCTAACAACATTGTCAACCTGCTTAATAAAACGGCGCTGTTCGTCTATTGCTTTCTGAATGTACGGAAGTGTTTCCTCAATGGCAACAACCCATTCCATGTCTATAACCTTTTCGTTGGTCTTACCGTCGAGTCTGTCCTCGCCTTTGTCGCCGTCTTTAAGGCCTTCCATTATGTAGTTGTAAGTAAAATCATTTTTCAGAATATCCTGCATATTCATATATGCTCTGAAATATTTACTAAAATCAGCCATTGATTTTTCTCCAATCAAATAGTTTACCGTTTATAAAAGGCGCAAAGTCCTTTCACCAAGCAAAGGGCGAACAGAGTTCGCCCTGAATTGCTAAAATTATACAAGCTTTTTAAGCATACGGAGATAATCCTTGCTTTCGTTCATGTTTTCTTCACCGAAAAGCTCGTCAATATACGCACAAAGGCCGTCAATCTCGTCACGGATGTATGAAAGGTTAAGTGACTCAAATTTTCTGAATACTTTACGGGCAAGAACATAATCAAGACCGTCAAGCTCGGTTCCGCCTGTACCGACATAGGCAGGAACAAAGTCACGAAGCTGTTTAACAATACGGTTACCGAAAGCTATACGGAAATGCTCAATAACATAATCGTCAAGGAGAGTAATCTTCTTGATGTTTTCTTCGGAAACAACAAATTGAACCTTAGCGGCATTGAGGATGTACTCAAAATGTTTGTATGAAATGTAAACAGGATCTGTGAGAGGTGCGTCAAAAGGAACACCCTTTGTGTCAATGTTAATCGGCATAGCACGGTCGTAAACCTTATCGGTAATGGCAAAGGTCGAGTCATCGTTATTGGCAGTACCGATATACCACATATTCGGCGGGATTCTGAGCTGACCGTTTACAATATGCTTAGGGTCGCTCGGCCATGAGTTCGGGATAATATCAACAACCCACTCGTCTCTTGATGGCATTTCAAGAATTGAAAGCATTTCTGCAAAGTAATACTCAACTCTTGCGATGTTCATTTCATCAAGGATTACAGCATAGATGTTATCATTGTAGGAAGCCTCGTACATTGCACGGAGAAGCTCTGTTTCGTTAAACTTCTTAGTAAATTCGTTGAAGTAACCGAAAAGCTCTGTTCTGTCACGCCATGACGGCTGAACAGATGCAACGATGGACGGGTTGTTTACAAACTTACCGAATGCATATGCAAGTGAAGTTTTACCTGTACCGGAAATACCCTGAAGGATAATAAGTCTTGTTGATGCGAATGACGCAACAAAAAGTCTGATAAGCTTAATATCGTAGTAAAGACCAAGCTGTGAACAAGCAAAAAGTCTGAAACGCTCACAGAACTCAGGAAGTGTGATATCGTTGTCATAAACCGGCGGAACATAATCTGCCCAAAGCTGGTCGATTTCCGTAAGCTTGTAGAAACGGCTTTCGCCTGTGTCCTCTTCTTCGCCGTTGTTGAGTGACTCGATTTCTTCGCCTGTAAGCTCTGAAATCTCGTTGGGGTTAAGACCAATCTGTGAAACCTTCATAGAGAGAATCTTATCCTTTTCAAGGTTGAGTCTCATAACCTCTTTGTTGAGTGCCTGAACCTCTTTAACAAGAGAATCTGTATCTTTTCTTCTTCTGTGCGAACGAATAAACTTTTTTACAGCGACGACAATAAGCCATACGCAAAGTGCAAGCACAGCAACCAGAAGCACAATGGCAATAATTGCAATTACCCATGCGAGGCCGCCAAGCTCCGTGGTATAGGCATTAATAATGTTTACATAAGCGGAAAAATCAAAGGCATTGCCTACTCCGCCAAATAACCCGGTGATTATTGACCATAATGAGCCAAAAAACTGACCGAGAAATTCAAAAAGAAATTTAAATACTGTATCCACGGTACTTCGTCTCCTTAAAAAAATCTACTCTCATCTTCTTTAGGCGAAATTTTATCGCCTTATGTTGCGGCAATCAGCGACTGCCGTTCGTTTCCGACGGAAACGGTTTTGTGTTAATGATTTGTTTTTGTATTATCAGAAAATCCGTATTTCAGATAAAAAACACAGTTCACCGTTATAAATTAACTGATAATTTCTGTTGTGTTTTTACTGTGAGCTGTAACTGTATTTCTTTCTCAGCTCTGAGACTGAGAAAGAAATATACCGTTACGATAAACGCTATTAGTGCGTTAGGGACAAATTTGTCATAACTTAATCGGAATTATCAGCGGAATTATTGCCATCAGCAGGTGTTTGTACTTCGGGCTCATTTTCCGCCTTGTCCTGATTTTCTCCGACGGAGGCAAGATATTCCTCAATAGCTCTCTTTTTCTGTTCTTCGGTAAGCTCGGCGGAATCAACCGCAAGCTTTGCCTCTTCGAGAGTTTTTTCCTTATTGTAGGCAAGGAGGTTGAGAACAACTCGGATTGCTTCATAAACAAAGAAAATAATCATCGGAAGCAGAACGCAGAGGAAAAATCCAGGCTGAGTTCTGAGAAAGCTTAAAAAGTTACCCACGCCGCCAATCTTCGTACCTGTGTATTTGGCGACAATTGATGAAGAAGTTTGAAGTTCTTCATCAGGCTCCGGGTTAGTTTTCCTATTGTCACCCTGTGTTCTGTAGTAGGTAATGTTGTCATCCTTAACAACCTCAACAATTCGGTGAGTATTGAGTTCGGAATTACCGTTGATATTCTTATAGAAAGTAACAATATCGCCTTTCTTATATTCATATGAAGGATCGTCTGTAACCTCACAGAAAATAAGATCGCCTGTATTAATTGTATCTTCCATTGAACCTGTCAGAACGCTGAGGGGTGCAATGCCGAAAATATTGGGGACCCCTGATGATTTGGAAGTTAGTGACAATGTAACGATTAAAACCGACACTGCCAGAATCAAAATCACAATAACATCAATTACTATGTTTATTATTCTTTTTATAACTTTTTTCATAAGGGGTCTCCAATCGCGGGGTTAAATTAAAAATCAATTACTCTTCAACTATGCTAGAAGAAACATCAAATTTGAGTCCTGGGATTTTCTGGCCGGATTTTGCATCTACACATGCCTCATCCTGACCTTCGAACCATACATACAACTTGTAGTATCTTTCTTCATTAGGCTGCATAACTTCACCATCAGCTGTTACATCAACATGGAATCTATTCTTTGTAGTGATCGCTGTACCCTCAGTACCCTCTGTGTCGATAATAGGCTTATAAGTCTTAACTTTAGTAGAATATACATTGTTGCCCAATGCTGCATAATCTTCAGCGCCTACCTCTGTACCGTTGATAGGAACAAGAGCTACACGAGCATACTCAGCAGAGGCTTCGTTGTTAGCTGTATTTAAATAGAAATCAATATCTACATTCTCGACGGCAGCAGTACCGTTATTCTTCAGGTTAAGTTCCTGAGCAAAAAGATAATCAGACGGAATTACGCCTTCTGCAGCTGAAGGAGCAACAGCCGCCAAACTGTCCTTATCAATGGTACCTTTAAGAGAGTCATTTGCTGTACCTTTTACCCATGATGTACCGTTACCTGAAGCAGGGTACATTGTTTTGTTGTCTACATCATATGTAAGGTGTGATGTCCAACCGACTCTGGTATTATTAGAAAGAAGAAGTGTACTTTGCTTTGTAGTCTTTGCACTAAATTTATCAGCATAAGGATTTGTGCTTGTTGTGAACCAAGCAAATGTTGCTGTACCAAGTGCGAGCATTGCCACGAGGAGCATTGCTACGGAAGAGATTAATAATCTCTTTCTTGATGTTGTTTTCATAGAGAAATTCCTCCTAAATAAAATAAAATTAATTTTTGTCCCTAAAACACCATAGGGATTTTTTACTATATCAGTGCCGAGGCACATAATACCAAGTTGATGTAATACTGTGCCGAAAATTACGGCTTTGCTGTGGATTCTTCATCGTCACGAACCGAGAACAGCATTCTCATTCTGACATGACCGTTACGGATATCGTCGATACATTCGGGATCGTTACCCTCAATCCAAATTACGATTGTGTATTTGTCAATATCGCCAACCTTGAATTTTTCGGTTGATGTTTTATAAACTTCCTTATCGCTTACAAACTTTGTGCAATCGGTTTCGGCTTTGCTTCTGTCTTTGTACTGACCTTTGCCGTAAATTGCACCCTTGCCGTTTTTGTAAATCATAACTCGGGTTGCTTCATCTGCCGACTTAGCCGCACCTGTGATTTCAAGCACTGCGTCATAGTCAAGCTCGACCTCTCCGTTATTTTTACAATAGAAAGTATAAGCAACATAGTTTTTGCCGTTGTGCGCACCGTCCTTGCTTGTGTCAAGGTCAACAGGAAGCCATGAATATGTAATGTTTGTAACATCCTTAACCTGCTTCGCTGTAAGTGAAGCACACTGAGTTTTGAAGTCAGCGTCTTCGCTAAGCACGATACCTTTTTTTACGGCAGGAGAATCAATGCTGATAATCAAGTCGCCCCATTGCGTTACAAGCGTTGAAACAATGAACAGAATAAGAAGAATGATTATGCAGACCGAAAGGATAATGCTCAAAAGCCGTCTGCGCTTTTTGTATTTTACAATCTCGATTGAATCATTTTTTACATGAAAATGTTCAATCTCGGCATCTGCCATTTTCTTATCATTTAAGCGACTTAACTCCTCGGGAGTAATCCTGTCTCTTATACACATCTCCGAGCCCACGAGACTACGCTGCATCT
>ENA-OXZX01000252-OXZX01000252.1-human-gut-metagenome-genome-assembly--contig:-NODE-252-length-16826-cov-5.286029_pt1 | contig 16826 bp, 16 predicted proteins | sample MGYA00244513_ERZ652811 | MGnify/ENA primary metagenome ERZ652811 (study PRJEB26926, sample SAMN06164400) | human gut metagenome | biome: ENVO:00009003; feature: ENVO:2100002; material: ENVO:00002003...
CAGCGTCAGATGTGTATAAGAGACAGATACTACCCATACAACATGAATATGGAAAGTAATCTGGAAAACAGGAGGAAATTTATCATATGAAAGCAACTGGAATTGTGCGCAGAATCGATGATCTGGGAAGAATTGTGGTTCCGAAAGAAATTCGCAGGACACTGCGCATCCGGGAGGGGGATCCCCTAGAGATTTTTACAAGCCGGGAGGGCGAAATTATGCTCAAAAAATACTCACCGGTTGGGGAACTGGGCGAGTTTGCACGAAGTTATGCACAGGCACTGGCACAGACCACAGAGGCTCTGGTCTGCATTACGGATCGGGAATATGTGATCGCAGCAGCGGGAACCGGGAAAAAGGAAGTTGAGGGGGAACAGCTGAGCGAAGAAATGGAAGAAATGATTGAAAAGCGCAGCACAGTTGTGAAAACAGGAGAAGAACAGGCCTGCTCCATTACAAAAAAAACAATGTCAACCCTTCCGAAGGGAATTGTGCTTTCAAGTATTCTGTGCAATGGAGACTGTCAGGGTGCTGTGATTCTGGCAGATAACAGCGGACAAAAGGAAACACTTGGACTGTTGAAAGCATTGTCTGCCACAGCTGCAAATTTTCTGGGGAAAAATATGGAGCAGTGAAAATAATAAAATCTTAATAAAAAGATAATTTGCATATACTGTCCAAAAGAGATAAAATGTATGATGTATGTTTCCAAAATAAATATGGAGGAGAGTATATGTCAACCAAGAAAAAAAAGAAAAGAAAGAAAAAGCAGCATCGCTTTTTCTGGTTTGTCATAAAGCTGCAGATCGTGCTGATGCTTGTTGTGCTGGCAGGTTTTGGATACTACTATTTTGGCGGATATGCGGATCAGATACAGCAGATGCGCCGTGAGGCAGTGCAGGAAGTATCTGCTTCCGACGATTCTACGTTTATCCCTTCACAGACCTGCTCCGTTTTTGATAAAGACGGAAAACTGATCTCTGAACGAAGGGGAGACAAGAATGCGCAGTATGTCAAATACGAGGATATTCCAAAGAATTTTGTCGCAGCGATTATCAGTATTGAGGACAAGAAGTTTTACCAGCATAACGGTGTGGATCTGAAAGGACTTGTGCGCGCGGTCAAAGCCACAGTCATGTCGAAACTGAAAAAATCGCAGGGTGGTACGCAGGGTGGAAGTACGATTACCATGCAGCTTGCCAAGCTGATTTATATGCAGCCGAAACAGACGTGGCAGTACAAGGTGAAGCAGATGTTTCTTGCGTGGGAACTCGAAAAACGTTACAGTAAGGATAAAATTATGGAATTTTATCTGAATAACGTGTATTTTGCAAACGGCTATTACGGAATTGACGCTGCCTGTCATGGATATTTTAACTGTGAACTGAAAGATCTTGATGTATCGCAGACCGCGTATCTGTGTGCGATCCCGAACCGCCCGTCCAATTATGATCCGGTGACACACCCGGACAATACCATTACCCGGCGGAATCTGATCTTAAAGAATATGCGGGATGACGGGAAAATCTCCCAGGAAGAGTATTATGAGGCAACCAAAGAAGAGATTGCACTGAACCGGCCTAAAAAGAGTGACACGGAGAAAATTAACAGTTCGATTGACACTTACACGTATGACTGCGCAACTCGTGCACTGATGGAACAGGAAGGTTTCCAGTTTAAATATTATTTTGATTCGGATAAGGAAAAGAAGTCTTATGGGGAAGCATATGACGAACTTTACAGTGCGTGTCAGAAGAAACTGTTTTCCGGAGGATACAAAATCTATACGACGATTGATATGGAAAAACAAAAGGAACTGCAGTCTGCCATTGATGATACCCTGAAAGGATTTAAAGACAAATCCAAAGACGGAACTTACAAGATGCAGGCGGCAGCAGTATCAATTGATAACAACAGCGGATATGTTGTGGCAATCGTGGGCGGCCGTAAGCAGGATTCGGATAATTATACGTTAAACCGTGCATACCAGAGTTACCGTCAGCCGGGAAGTTCGATTAAGCCATTGCTGGTATATACTCCGCAGCTGGAGCGCGGGTATACTCCGGATACCGTTGTGGATGACCATAAACTAAAAGACGGACCGTCGAATGCAAACAATACATATGCCGGAAAGATTCCGCTCAGATATGCGGTTGCACATTCCATTAATACGATTGCCTGGCAGCTGTATGATGAACTGACACCAAAAGCAGGCCTGCAGTATTTAAAAAATATGAATTTTGCACAGATCAAGGACGGAGATTATACCCTCGCCACATCTCTTGGTGGATTTACCAAAGGTGTTTCTCCACTTGAGATGGCATCCGGGTATGCAGCGGTTGAAAATGACGGACTTTACAGGGAACCGACCTGTGTAAAATCAATTGTGGATTCTGACGAAAATGTAGTCTATACGTCCAGCCTGACGGAAAAAACGGTTTATAAGCAGGATGCGGCGCGGATGATGACGGATATCATGACCTCCGTTATGGACAGTGGAACCGGACGTTCTGCAAAGCTTGCCGATATGCCGTGTGCCGGAAAGACGGGTACAACAAACGATCACAAAGATGGATGGTTCTGCGGATTTACCAGATATTATACAACCGCAGTCTGGGTGGGATGTGATTATCCAAAAGCCATTTCCAATCTGAGTGGAAGCACATATCCGGCACAGATCTGGAAAGCATATATGTCTGCGGCCCACGAGGGATTATCTTCGCTTGATTTCCTTCCTTATGCTCAGCTTTCGGATGATTTTAAAAATCAGCAGAAGCAGGAAGAGGAAGAACACGACAAGATGCGCGAAGAAAACCAGATAGAAGAAAACCAGACGGATGACCAGCAGACTTCCGAGAGCCAGCAGAAAGATAATACAACGGACGGAAGCTCCGAAAATGATAACCAGCCGGACAATAACGACAGCAATGCCGGTGATCAGAATAACAATTCCAAACCGGAACATAGTGGGGACAACGATTCCGGAGAAAGCGGAGGAAACACTGATACGCCGGAAAATGGAGAAAATACCAATAAACCGGACAATAGCGGAACCACGGATAATAGCGGTGATACCGGAGAGAGTGGAGATACCGGTGGTGGAAACGTACAATAAACATATATAAAACAGTGCAACCGATGTATTTATGGATACATCGGTTGATTTTTTTTATCGATACTAGGCAGAAATTCCGGAATATGGTAGAATATAGATACATGGGGTAGAAGAAAAATACATATCACATAGATCAAGGAGGAATCAGGAATTGAAGAAATATGGATTTGGCGTAGACGTGGGAGGAACCACCGTAAAAATGGGATTTTTTGAGACAAGCGGAGAGCTTCTTGACAAATGGGAAATCAAGACAGATACCAGCGATAACGGAAAGGCAGTACTGCCGGATATTGCACAGGCGATTGATAACAAACTGGCGCAGGAAGGCATCAGTAAGAGTGATGTAGAGGGTGTGGGAATCGGTGTTCCGGGTCCTGTGCGGAGTGATGGCGTTGTTAACGGGTGTGTCAATCTCGGCTGGGGAGTGATCAATGTTGCGGAGGAACTCGGTGCACAGACAGGTCTGAAAGTAAAAGTCGGAAATGATGCGAACGTTGCAGGTCTTGGCGAAATGTGGCAGGGCGGTGGAAAAGGAAGTAAAGATGTCATCATGGTAACGCTTGGTACCGGTGTCGGCGGTGGAATTATCGTGGACGGACATGTGGTTGCCGGATATAACGGTGCAGGCGGAGAAATCGGACACATTACCGTAAATCATGATGAGATAGAGCCTTGTAACTGTGGGCAGTATGGATGTCTGGAACAGTATACTTCTGCGACTGGTATTGTACGCATGGCAAAACGTAAACTTGCCAAAACACAGGATGCGACAAAGCTTCGTGATTATAAAGATATTACTGCGAAAGACATTTTTGATGTGGCAAAAGAAGGCGATGAAGTAGCTCTTGGACTGGTAGATGAAGTGGGAGAAATTTTAGGGTCAACCCTTTCGAATATTGCATGCGTGACCAATCCGGAAGTTATCGTGATCGGTGGTGGTGTGTCCAAAGCCGGACAGATTCTAATCGATACGATCCAGAAGCACTTTAAGGAAAGCTGCTTCCATGCATGTCGTGATACCCGCTTTGAACTGGCACAGCTTGGCAATGATGCCGGAATATACGGGGCAATGCAACTCATTATCGGATAAGTTCAAAAAACAGAACCATATGCACAGCAAACATTTTCGTGTAGGAAGAAAGTGTTTGCTGTGCTTTTTTGTACTCTTTTATCATTACCCTGTTGAAAAAATATCTTGACAATCAAACTATCTTTGCATATACTTTGACTAAGAAACTGTTTGACAATCAAACTATTTCGCAATCAAACAAAATTGAAGACAGTAAAAGGAGAACCCATTATGTTAGAAAAGTTAAAAGAAATCATTGCAGACCAGTTAAACGTAGACGCAGATTCTATCACCGCAGAGTCCCGTTTCAAAGAGGATCTTGAGGCAGATTCCTTAGATCTGTTTGAGCTGGTTATGGCTTTGGAAGAAGAGTACGGTGTAGAGATTCCTTCTGAGGATTTAGAGAAGATCCTTACCGTTCAGGATGTCATTGATTATATGAAAAATAAGGGTGTTGAGGCATAAGCTATGAAAACAAGAGTGACAGAGCTTCTGGGAATCGAATATCCGATCATTCAGGGCGGTATGGCATGGGTCGCAACACATGAACTGGCCAGTGCGGTATCCAATGCCGGCGGACTTGGCATCATCGGAGCAGGTGGAGCACCGGCTTCCTGGGTGCGTGAGCAGATTCAGGCAGCAAAAAAAGAAACCGACAAGCCGTTTGGAGTAAATCTCATGCTGATGAATCCGGAAGCGGATGAGATTGCAAAAGTAATTGTGGAGGAAGGCGTTAAGGTAGTAACAACCGGCGCCGGCAATCCGGCCAAATATATGAGCATGTGGAAAGAAGCTAAAATCAAAGTAATCCCGGTTGTGGCAAGCGTGGCATTGGCAAAGCTGATGGAGCGTGGCGGTGCGGATGCACTGGTCGCTGAGGGAATGGAGTCCGGTGGACACATCGGTGCCCAGACGACGATGACACTCGTACCACAGGTAGTAGATGCGGTATCCATTCCGGTCATTGCAGCCGGTGGAATTGCAGATGGACGTGGATTTGCGGCAGCTATGATGCTTGGCGCAGAGGCAGTACAGATGGGAACCCGTTTTGTTGTTGCAAAAGAATCCACGGTTCATGAAAATTACAAGCAGCGCGTGGTCAAAGCAAAAGATATTGACAGTGAAGTGACCGGCATGTCCACAGGCCATCCGATTCGCGTTATTCGTAACAAAATGACCCGCGAGTACTTAAAGAAAGAAAAAGAAGGTGCACCGTTCGAAGAACTTGAGCAGATGACACTCGGAGCACTGCGCAAAGCAGTTGTCGAGGGCGATGTCATGTACGGCAGCGTTATGGCAGGCCAGTCTGCGGCTCTGGTAAAAAAAGAAGAGACCTGTGCGGAAATTATCCGGGATGTTATGAGTGGTGCCGAAAAGTTATTGGGACAGAAATAGGAGAAGACAGTGAAGAGAGTATTTATGTTCCCTGGACAGGGATCTCAGTATATTGGTATGGGAAAAGAGTTTTACGACGCCATGCCGGAAGCAAAAGCGGTTTATGATCTGGCAAATGAAGTGACAGGTCTGGATGTGGCAGCTCTTTGCTTTGAAGAAAATGATAAGCTGAACATTACAGAGTACACACAGATCTGTATGCTCACAACCGAGGCGGCTATTTATACAGCATTACAAGCAGCGGGAATTGGCTGCGACGTTACGGCAGGCTTAAGCCTTGGCGAATATGGTGCGTTGATTGCATCCGGAGCGATGACAATGCGGGATGCATTTGCGGTTGTCCGCAAGCGCGGTATTTATATGGAACAGGCATATCCGGTAGGCGGCGGTATGTCTGCAATTCTTGGACTGGATGCGGAAAAGATCGCAGCAATCTGTGAGGAAACCGCTGCAAAAACAAACAAAGTTGTTTCCATTGCAAATTACAACTGTCCGGGACAGATCGTTATCACCGGAGCAGCAGATGCTGTAGGTGAGGCAGGAGATGCCTGCAAGGAAGCCGGAGCAAAGCGCGTGGTTCCGCTTAAAGTCAGTGGCCCGTTCCATTCTGCACTTTTAGCAGAAGCAGGAAAGAAACTCGGGGAGGCACTCGAAGATGTAACGATTCAGCCGATCACGATTCCGTATCTGACCAATGTGACTGCAGATTATGTCAAAGATCCGGCAGACGTTAAGGATTATCTGGTACGTCAGGTTTCTTCTTCCGTGCGCTGGCAGCAGACAATTGAGCGCCTGATTGCAGACGGAGCAGAGGAATTTGTGGAGATCGGACCAGGACGCAGCCTTTCCGGATTCATGAGAAAGATCAATCGCGATGTTACCACATGCAACATCGACAAAATGGAGGATTTCAATAAATATGTTAACCGGTAAAAATGCACTTGTTACAGGTGCTTCCAGGGGAATCGGAAGAGCCATTGCGCTGGAGCTGGCAAAACGCGGAGCATTTGTTGTGGTGAACTACAATGGTTCCGAAGATGCTGCAAATGAAACGGTTGCAGCAATCAAAGCGGCCGGAGGAGATGCCGTGAGTGTTCGCTGCAATGTCTCTGATTTTACAGCCTGTCAGGAGATGATAGAATCCCTTATCAAAGAATATAAGCATATGGATATTCTGGTGAACAATGCCGGAATTACAAGGGATGATCTGCTGATGCGCATGAAGGAAAGCGATTTTGATGCTGTGATCAATACCAACCTGAAGGGAACTTTCAATACCATTCGTCATCTGTCACGCTATCTGTTAAAACAGCGTGCCGGAAAAATTATCAATATTTCTTCGGTATCCGGAATCCTTGGAAATGCGGGACAGTCAAACTATGCAGCAAGCAAGGCGGGCGTGATCGGTCTGACAAAATCTGTTGCAAGGGAGCTTGCATCCAGAGGAATCTGCGTCAATGCGGTTGCTCCCGGATTTGTAGAGACAGAGATGACCGCAGTATTGCCGGAAAAGACCCAGGAAGAATTAAAAAAGCAGATCCCGCTTGGCAGAGCCGGACAGGTACAGGATATTGCGAATGCAGTCGCATTTCTTGCATCACCGGAGTCGGATTATATTACCGGGCAGATACTTTCTGTAGATGGTGGTATGGCAATTTAGGGAACCTGATAGAAAGAAAGGAAAAGGAAAATGAGAAGAGTCGTTGTGACGGGAATGGGAGCAATCACGCCGATCGGCCTGAATGTGGAAGAATTCTGGAAAGGAATCCATGCCGGACAGATTGGATTTGGTCCTATCACGAAGTTTGATGCAAGTGAATATAAAGCACATCTTGCGGCAGAAGTCAAAGGTTTTGTCGGAAAAGAGCATATGGATTTTAAGGCAGCAAAGCGTATGGAACTGTTTGCACAGTACGCAGTAGCAGCAGCCAAAGAAGCCGTTGCGGATGCAGGGCTTGATATGGAAAAAGAGGACGCTTACCGTTGCGGTACAGCCGTTGGATGCGGTGTTGGAAGTCTTCAGGCAATCGAGCGCGAGTATACAAAGATTGTGGAAAAAGGACCGGGCAGAGTCAATCCGATTTTCGTTCCATTGATGATCTCAAACATGGCAGCAGGAAATGTCTCCATCCAGCTGGGATTGCAGGGAAAATGTACCAATGATGTAACTGCCTGTGCGACCGGTACGAATAATATCGGTGATGCGTTCCGCAGCATTCAGTACGGAGAGGCAGATGTCATGGTAGCCGGAGGAACCGAGGCAGCCGTATGTCCATGTGCGATTGCCGGATTCGGTGCACTGACGGCGCTTTCTCCATCCGATGATCCGGAAAAATGTTCCCTTCCTTTCGATAAAAACCGCAGCGGTTTTGTATTGGGTGAAGGTGCCGGCATTGTTGTTCTTGAGGAACTTGAGCATGCGAAGGCAAGAGGCGCAAAAATCTATGCAGAAGTTGTGGGATATGGATGTTCTGCAGATGCTTACCATATTACTTCCCCACTCGAAGACGGTGCAGGTGCAGCACGCGCTATGCAGAATGCCATCGAGGATGCGGGGGTAGACAAAAACGAGATCACGTACATCAATGCGCATGGTACTGCAACGCATCACAACGATCTTTTTGAGACCCGTGCCATTAAGTTACTGTTTGGGGATCATGCAAAGGACATTAAGATCAATTCTACAAAGTCCATGATCGGTCATCTTCTTGGTGCCGCAGGTGCGGTTGAATTTATCACCTGTGTCAAAGAGCTGGAAGAAGGATACATTCACCGTACAGTTGGTTATGAGACACCGGATGACGAGATGGATCTGAACTACTGTAAAGAAGAATCCCACGAGTCATTTACCTATGCACTGTCAAACTCTCTTGGATTTGGCGGACATAACGCAAGTCTTCTGGTTCGCAAATACGAGGAGTAGAAGCTATGAGTATGACAACACAGGAAATTATGGAAATTCTGCCACACAGACATCCGTTTCTGCTGATTGATACGGTGGAAGAAGTGGAGCCGGGCGTGCGCGCGGTAGCAAAGAAAAATGTAACTTTCAATGAACCGTTTTTTGCCGGTCATTTTCCGGAAAATCCGGTTATGCCGGGCGTGCTGATCGTGGAAGCACTGGCACAGACCGGTGCGGTTGCGATTCTTTCGCAGCCGGAATGGAAAGGAAAGACGGCATATTTTGCAGGAATCAATAAAGCAAAATTCAAGCAGAAAGTTGTTCCGGGGGATACTCTGGTGCTTGAAACCGAAATTATCAAGGTGAAGGGACCGATCGGTGTGGGGCAGGCAACAGCAAAAGTAAATGGAAAACTGGCATGTTCCGCAGAACTGACATTTGCAATCGGATAGGGGAAAGGCAATGTTTTTTAATAAAAAATATATCAAAGTAAATCACAACGAAGAACCAGAAAAAACACAGGCAGAAGAGCCAAAGCAGGAAGAGGCAAAGGAAGCAGCACCTGTTGTAGAGACCGTTACCTGTAAAATCTGCAAAAAAGAACTGGATAAACAGCGTGTCATTAAAAATAAATATGTCTGCTATGAGTGCGGATATTATTTCCGTGTCCGCACCAAAAACCGTATTCGTATGGTGGCGGATGCAGGAACTTTTGAAACCTGGGATAATGATCTTAAGACCGAAAATCCGCTGAATTTCCCGGAATACGAAGAAAAAGTTGCTGCAACACAGGAAAAAACCGGATTAAACGAAGGCGTAACCATGGGAAGTTGTACAATCAACGGAGAGAAGACAGTTCTCGGTGTGATTGATGCCCGTTTCATGATGGGAAGTATGGGACACGTAGTCGGTGAGCGGATTACACGTGCAATGGAAAAGGCAACGGAACAGAAACTTCCGGTGATCTTATTCTGCTGTTCCGGTGGTGCACGTATGCAGGAGGGAATTATTTCCCTGATGCAGATGGCAAAGACTTCTGCAGCTGTAAAACGGCATTCGGATGCAGGACTTCTTTATATTCCGGTTCTGACAGATCCGACAACCGGTGGTGTGACCGCAAGTTTTGCAATGCTTGGAGATATTATCCTTGCAGAGCCGGGAGCGCTGATTGGTTTTGCCGGTCCGCGTGTGATTGAGCAGACCATCGGGGAGAAGCTTCCGGATGGATTCCAGAGAGCTGAGTTTCAGCTGAAACACGGATTTGTGGATGCAATTGTAGAGCGTGACGAGTTAAAAGATACGCTGGGGAAAATTCTTCGTCTGCATCGTCCGACCGAAGGCTATGCAAACTTTGATCCGGCACATGACGATGACCGTTATGAGCCGACCGAACTGATGCGCGAGAGAAATACGTTTTCCAGACCGTTGGAACCGTGGGATAAAGTAATGGCGGCACGTCAGATGAAGCGTCTGGCATCTGTCGACTATATGGGACAGATTTTTGATGAATTTATGGAACTGCACGGAGACCGTTATTTCCGTGATGATCCGGCAATTGTCGGTGGTATTGCCTATCTGGATGGACAGCCGGTAACCGTGATCGGGGTGCATAAGGGAAAAGATTTAAAGGACTGCAAGGAACGCAACTTTGGTATGCCTTCGCCGGAAGGATACCGTAAGGCAATCCGTCTGATGAAGCAGGCAGAAAAATTCAATCGCCCGATCATTACTTTTGTAAATACATCCGGTGCATATCCGGGAAAAGAAGCCGAGGAGAACGGACAGGGTGAGGCAATTGCAAGAAACCTTTATGAAATGTCCGGTATTCAGGTGCCGATTCTTTGCCTGATGATTGGCGAAGGCGGCAGTGGCGGAGCTCTTGCTCTTGCGGTTGGTAATGAAGTATGGATGATGGAAAATGCCACGTATTCGATTCTTTCTCCGGAAGGATTTGCTTCCATTCTCTGGAAGGATGGGAAACGCGCAAAAGAAGCGGCAACGGTTATGAAGATCACGGCACAGGATCTGAAAGAACTGTCTGTTGTGGATAAGGTGATTCCGGAGTATGGCGGAGCGGATGACGATGCGCTGACTTCAATTGCGGCATGGATGAAAGGAAATATGAAAGAATTTTTACGTGCACAGAATGACAAGAGTGGTAAGCAGCTTGCACAGGAGCGGTATGATCGCTTCAGAAAGTTCTAATTGTTCCATAGAGGAGAAGCATAAAATGAAATTTTTAGGAACCGGAAGTGCGCTTCCGAAAAAAGTTGTAAGCAATGATGACCTGGCTCAGGTTATGGACACTTCAGATGAGTGGATTCGTTCCCGTACCGGGATCGGCATGCGTCATATTGCAGTGGAAGAGACAACGACTTCCATGGCGGTAGAGGCGGCAGAGAAGGCGCTTGCAGATGCAAAAATATCCGGATGTGAAATTGATCTGATCATCGCGGGAACCATTTCCCCGGATTACATATTTCCATCGCTGGCATGTGAAGTACAGGCTGCAATTGGAGCAAAAAGTGCAACGGCATTTGATCTGAGTGCGGGATGTTCCGGATTTTTATTTGCACTGGCTACGGCGGATGCTTATTTCCGTACCGGACGTTACAAACATGCACTGGTTATCGGGGCGGAAACCCTGTCAAAAATGATGAACTGGGCAGACCGCAGTACCTGTGTGCTTTTTGGGGATGGAGCCGGAGCTGCTGTGGTAAGTGCGGAAGGAGAACAGCTGCTTTCCATGGTGCAGGGATCAGACGGAGCCGGTGGCATGGCGCTGCATTGTGAGAACCGTCCGGTGAATAATCTTTACCGCCAGCTTGGTGCACAGCATTATGCGTTCACCCAGATGGATGGGAGAGAGGTTTATAAGTTTGCCGTGCGCACGGTTCCAAAGGCGGTCAGTGAAGCACTTGAACAGGCAGAACTTCCAATTGAAGATGTAAAATATTTTCTGCTTCACCAGGCAAATATCCGGATTATTGAGTCAGTGGCAAAGCGTCTGCATCAGCCAATGGAAAAATTCCCATGTAATTTACAGAAGTGTGGAAATGTTTCGGCCGCAAGCGTACCTATTTTACTTGATAATGTCCACAAACATGGTATGATAAGCGGGGGCGATAAAATCGTATTAGCTGGATTTGGTGCCGGACTTACCTGGGGGGCATGTGCAGTCGAGTGGTAGATCACACCAGATCATGAAGGAGTTTAACATGACGCTGGAAGAGACATTAAATGATCTTCTTGTAAAATTATTCAAGGATATTCTGGAGATTGAGGCGAAAAGCTTGATCACAGAAGAGTTTAAAGATATCAGTTATAATGATATGCATATTATCGAGGCAGTGGGAATTGATGAGCCGCGAAATATGAAAACCGTTGCAAAACTGATGTCCGTTACAACAGGCACACTCACGAAAGCAATGGATGCCTTGTGTGAGAAAGGATATGTTGTCCGGGAACGGAGTACGCGGGATAAAAGAGTAATAAAGCTGCGCCTGACAGATAAAGGGAAAGCTGCCTATTATCATCACGAACAGTTTCACCGCCAGATGATTAAAAATGTTGCGGATGAGATGAACGATTCCGAAAAAGAGATACTTGTCTTTGCCTTGGCAAAACTGGTGGATTACTTTAAACTGACCTACTATGATACGGACGAGGAATCTGAATTTGTTGACTGGTCGAAAATAAGCAGGGATAAATAAAATATATACTTATTTAGTGTTATAACAGGGCGGTTCAGAATGCAAGTTTTGAATCGCCCTGTTTCATTTTGTACTTAAAAAGCCGCTTTATTACGCCGTAGTGGTAGAAAATTACAATAATAAAGAATTTTCTATTGCAAAATCCTGCATTTTTCGTTACAATAAAAAAGGTTGTTGTAGAAACAGGCAACAGATTATGAACAGAACATGACGATTCGGGATTTTACTGGTTCCGGACGTTAAAAATTAATATTAAGGAGATAGAGAAATGGGTTATGTTGATGAAGTACTCGAAGTAGTAAAGAAGAAAAACGCAGATCAGCCTGAGTTCTTACAGGCGGTAACAGAGGTTCTTGATTCTTTAAGACCTGTGATCGATGCAAATGAGGAATTATACAGAAAGAATGCGATTCTTGAGAGAATCACAGAGCCGGATCGTCAGATCATGTTCCGTGTTCCTTGGGTAGATGACAACGGACAGGTTCAGGTAAACAGAGGTTTCCGTGTACAGTTCAATAATTCCATTGGACCATACAAGGGAGGTTTAAGACTTCATCCTTCTGTAAACCTGGGTATTATCAAGTTCTTAGGTTTCGAGCAGGTATTTAAGAATTCTCTTACAACACTTCCAATCGGTGGTGGTAAAGGTGGTTCTGATTTCGATCCTAAGGGTAAATCTGACAGAGAGATCATGGCATTCTGCCAGAGCTTCATGACAGAACTTTGCAAATATATCGGAGCAGACGTTGACGTACCGGCCGGAGATATCGGAACAGGTGCAAGAGAGATCGGCTTCTTATTTGGACAGTATAAGAGAATTCGTGGATCATACGAAGGTGTGCTGACTGGTAAGGGTCTTACCTATGGTGGATCTCTTGCACGTACACAGGCTACCGGATATGGTCTGTTATATCTTACTAACGCATTATGGAAAGATCATGGTATGAGCCTTGAGGGAAAGACAGCAGCAGTTTCCGGATCCGGTAACGTTGCTATCTACGCAATCGAGAAGGCACAGGAGTTAGGTGTTAAGGTTGTAACATGTTCTGATTCTACCGGATGGATTTATGATCCAAACGGAATTGATGTTGCTCTTCTTAAGGAAGTTAAGGAAGTTAAGCGTGCCCGTCTTACTGAGTATGCAGCTGCTAAGTCAACTGCTGAGTATCATGCAAAGCAGAACGGTGAGCACGGTGTATGGCAGTACAAGGTAGATCTTGCTCTTCCATGTGCGACTCAGAATGAGTTAGACATTGAGGATGCCAAGATGCTCGTTGCTAACGGTGTTACATCTGTAACAGAGGGTGCTAACATGCCTACAACTCTTGAGGCTACAAAGTATCTTCAGGAGAACGGTGTTCTCTTCGTAGGTGGTAAGGCTGCCAATGCCGGTGGTGTTGCTACATCTGCACTTGAGATGAGCCAGAACTCTGAGAGACTTTCCTGGACATTCGAAGAAGTTGACGGAAAGCTTAAGGGAATCATGGAGACTATTTATGCTAACATCAGCGATGCTGCTAAGAGATACAATGCAACCGTTGGTGGAAAGACAGACTATGTAGCTGGTGCTAATATTGCCGGATTTGAGAAGGTAGTAGATGCTATGCTTGCTCAGGGTGTTTGCTAATCGCGAATTTCTAAGATAATATAAGATATTGATAAGTCCTGTAAACCCAGTGTTTATGGGACTTTTCTTTATGTGTTGAAATGACAAAAGAATTGTCAGAATATTCATAAATAGAAGATAATTTACGTTGTTTTAAGGTCGTTATATACACGTGATACACAAGTGATATACAGGTGGTATACACTCGTTTTTACTGATTTTGGATGATTTTTTGAAGCATTTCATCCGGTGTTTTTCAAGATGATTCAAGCTGAATATGAGTGTAATGTTAATAATAAGAAACATCATAAGTGTATCCAGCAATCAGTCTCGATTTATTGTTTTATATCTTGTTCACTTCTGCAAGAAGTTCTTCTAAAGTCTTATGGGTGTAAGTTCCCTTAGTGGTGTCGTTCTTCATACTGTGTCCCATAATCAATTTGATACATACGTCATTTGCTCCGGCACTGTCCATAAGTGAAGCAAAGGTGTGTCTGCCATTTGTGATTGTAGGCATTTAAGCATTGCTGCAGATCATTTGTCCTGATGGAAATAAATTTGCGGTCATGCAGCTCGCTGAAATGATGAAAAGCAATCTCATAATTTCACCATGGGAAGCGCTAATCTGGTTTTTAAGCGATTTTCGGTATTTCTTCCATTTCTCGTACATCTCTGCGAAAGTAGGCGAGTCCGAGTATTTCATATGCTCCGGAACAACCGCACCGCTATTGTATTCAGCAAGATAGGTGTAAGCCATTTCCGGTTTGGCGAAGTAAGCCAGGTAGGTGTATTTTCGCTTGACCTTCCCAGTATCGTCTTCCACAAGTTTCGAGATGCGGACAGCGTAGGGCTTTCGTCGTTTGCCACCAAGCTTGATTACGCTGCCGTAAGAGTTTGGTAACTTCATATTTAACCTTCTTTCTGCATTTGTTCTAATTGTTTAAGGCAATACTCTGCATATTCCTTGTAGCGTTTTACTCTTGCAATTTCATTTGGAATATCAAAAGCATAAATGGACTTCGGAAGCAGGTCAGAACGTTTGGTAGGATTAGCCACCTTGTACGCAGAGAGCTTATATTCTACAAAATCCTTTACTTCTTTTTCCAGTTCAGCCAGTTTGGTTAAGGGTATCTGGGCAACGTCTTTACCTGTCTCATTTGAATAGACGTGGATCACGCCATCTTCAGCAATTTCTTTTACATCAACAGATCCGGTTGCGGTATCGAAGGAATCCTGTAAATGGGCTTCTTGAAGAAGTTCATATTCAACCGTATAGCCGATATCATGCAGATAGGAGAGAACACCGTAATAAGGCTGTTCATATTTGTTAATGTAGTATTTGCGTATTTCAAAGGAATTGAAATAGCCATCAATGATTGCATTCACAAAATCATTGGTGCATTCGCAATATTGCATTAAATCTCCATTCTCATTAGGAATAAATGGGAAGTATCGGTTAAAGCGAAGTAAACGGTTTTAATGGAATTGTGTGTGCGCGTGTGGTAAAATGGTGTTGTTGAAGAAAACGGCATTTATCAAATATAATACCTCTCCTAACCTATGGTTGAGTTTGATAATTCCACTTACAGTTTGTGTACAAAAACTGATAAAAATTGTAAAGTGTAGCGTGAAAGGAGGCATATTGTAATGAATCAAATTGATACAGGAAAGTTTATTGCTAGTTGCAGAAAAAAAAAGGTCTGACACAAGCACAATTAGCAGAAAAGTTAAACATCACTGACAGAGCTGTTTCCAAATGGGAGACAGGAAAATGTATGCCCGATTCATCTATCATGTTGGAACTTTGCAATATCTTAGATGTTACGGTCAATGAACTATTAAGTGGGGAGAGGATAGAAATGAATAATTACGAAGAAAAAGTCAGCGAAAATCTCATTGAATTAAAACGAAAAGATGAGAATAATATGAACAAGAATACTATAATATCAATAATATATACAATTACCATGGTTATTGGTATTCTAGTATGTTGTATATGTGATGTTGCTATTTCGGGCACCCTTACATGGTCACTTATTACACTTAGTTCTATTTTGATTACATGGATAGCATCTTTTCCTGTTATATTGTTAGGGAAAAAAGGTGTTTTGGTAGCGATGGTTGCCATTAGTATTCTCATTTTACCATTTATGTACATATTAAGTATTTTGATAAAAGTCAATGAAGTATTCAACATTGGTGCGATTATGTCCATTTATACACTAGTTTTTTTGTGGATAATTTATATTCTGTATTATCGACTCAAGGAACGAAAACTGTTGGCAACAGGAATTACATTTTTGTTTGCAATTCCGTTCACACTTTTGATAAATATTACATTATCAAAATTAATTGGAGAACCTGTGATTGATGTTTGGGATATATTATCCGTATTTATCCTGTTGATAGTATCAGTTGCTTTTATAATTGGAGATTATGCACGAAAAAAAGGTTTTGTAAGATAGGCTATTTTCTGAGTCGCTTGAAAATTCAAGGTTCAGAAGTTAAACGTTATTGGAAAAATGTTAGTGTGAGGTACATATATGGGAAAATGTTAATACTGACATTTGAAGACAGCGAGGAAGAAATACTAAACCATATAGTTTCTTTTGTCAGTACAGGAACGAAGGCATTTCAGGTGGTAGAAAATGCAAGAACAGAATTAAGATTCGATGGATTGGAAATAGATGTTGCAAAACGTTTGGTAAGAAAGCAGAAACAGGAAATAGATTTGACCTTTACTGAATTTGAAATTTTGCATTTATTAGCAAGAAATCCGGGCAGAGTGTTTAGTAAAGAGCAGATATATAATAGTGTTTGGAAAGAACCATATTTCGGTGATTACAACATTGTCATGAGCCATATCCGTAACATACGGAAAAAGATAGAGGATAATCCCAGCAAGCCAATTTACATACAGACGGTCTGGGGAGTTGGGTATCGTTTTAATCAAAAAATGGTGAAATAATATTAATTTAAGTGATGAAGTAGAATAGAATAATATTCATAATTGAGAGCTGTAAAAT
>ENA-OXZX01000266-OXZX01000266.1-human-gut-metagenome-genome-assembly--contig:-NODE-266-length-16385-cov-5.462829_pt1 | contig 16385 bp, 9 predicted proteins | sample MGYA00244513_ERZ652811 | MGnify/ENA primary metagenome ERZ652811 (study PRJEB26926, sample SAMN06164400) | human gut metagenome | biome: ENVO:00009003; feature: ENVO:2100002; material: ENVO:00002003...
CATGAAAAAGCAGGTGGAGCTTAAAGACAACAAGAGCCTTATCGTACCACTTGCGGTGGTGCTTCTGTCGGTGATATCTTGCTTGCTTTCAGCGGATATCTTCACATCTTTCTACGGCTATCTCGACCGCTCCGAGGGTATGCTCACCATACTTGGCTATTGGGGACTTTTTGCCGCAGGAATGACAGTTACGGCTGACGACCGCAGGATAAAGCTTGCAGACTTTATCGTAGGAATAGGCGCATTTGAAGCTATCGTGGGAATTTTGCAGGCTATACCTGCTACCGCAAAAATAGTTCCAAACTATTTCAAAGAGATATTCTCGGGCTTCTCATCAGGCGGTATGACCTATACAAAGGAATATATCGCAACAGGCTTTTTGTGTACGCCTTTTGCATTGGCGGCAGTGCTTACAGTGATATCTGCCTTTGCACTTAATGGTATGCTCTATGATGATAAAAAGGCAAGAAAGATATTCTATGCTATCTCCCTTGTCCTTATGACAGCGGCTGATATCCTCGCCTGCGTTGTCCCTGCCATCTTGGGACTTGGTGCGGTTTATGTTATATCTCTTATTATTGCCGCTGTAAAGTCGGGCTTTGCAAAGGATAAGAAGCCGTTTATAGTCTGCCTTGTGGCTTTTATAGTCGCAGGAGGGATTTTTGCTGGACTTTTCGCCTCAAACGAGTTCAGACTTATGGACGAGAAAATAATCTTCCATGACAGCTTCGACAGACTTTCTATCACAGGCACAGGCAGAGGCGATGATACCGAACAGTGGATATATCCTTATCTGTGGGACGACGGAATGTATACTGCCGAGCAAAACCTTATCTGGGGAACCGGTCCGGACAACTGGGGAACGATATTCGAGTCGGGTGCTATAATAGACCGCTCTTATAATGAGTATATCGACCTTTTGCAGTCAAGAGGACTCATCGTTTTCGCACTTACAATAGTATTCCTTATTATGACTATAGTAAAAATGTGCAAGCTCGTAGCAGGCTTTATGAAAGACAAAAACGGCTGGACAGGCTGTGCAGTATCAGCGGCGGTTCTTTGCTATTTGATACAGGCGTTTTTCAACATAAGTTCTGTTACCTCATCACCATACTTCTGGATCGCGGCTGGACTTGTGTGGAGTTTCACAGCGGTAAAATCCAGTGCAAAGAAAAAGAGTTAACAAACCTATCTGTAAGGGCGGCCTTGGGTCGCCCGATCTTTCATCAATACATTATAAAAAATTCGGACGCAGTAAAATGAGTCCGATTTTTTTATGCCTTTTTGCAGATAATGATATAAACATATTAGCTTTTACATATATTGAAATATGGCTATAGACCTGTGCTGGTTTTTTTCGCCCATAAATAACGAGCGGATTTGAACGAACGAGAATAGGTGAGATTGCAAGAGATACAGTGAGCTAAATCAAAAAATCTGTTCACTGCTGACTTCCGCTGACTTCCCCGAACTTTGTCGGACTTTGCTAATTTGTAAGGCTTATGATATAATCATATTAAACCAAAGGACAGAAAGCCTTTGGTTAAACGGCAAGTCGAAAGACTTTGTTTTATACGAAAGGAAAAAATCATGAGCAAAGAAAAGGTCATTGACATTTCAACAAGAAAAACAGGAAAGATCGTTGGCATTTGTGCGGCGGCAGTTGCGGCTATAATAGTGGTCGTATCCTCCGTGTCCATAGTTCCGGCAGGCTGTACGGGCGTTGTGACGACCTTCGGCAAGGTATCAGACACTGCACTCAACGAAGGATTGCATCTGAAAGTGCCTTTTGCACAGCGTGTAACAACAGTGTCAAACAAGATACAAGTTTATCAGGCTGACGCTGACGCAGTTTCAAAGGACTTGCAGACTGTGAACTCTACCATAGCGGTGAACTTCCGAATAAAGTCGGCTTCTTCTGCAAGCATTTTCAAGAATATCGGCTCAGATTACGAGAACGTTATCCTTATGCCAACGGTGCAGGAATGTATGAAGTCGGTATGTGCAAAATATACGGCTGAACAGCTTATCACTGACAGAGCGCAGGTGGGCGAGGAAATAAAGGCACAGCTCGTTTCAAAGGTGGACGAATACGGTATCGAGATAGAGAAATTCAACATTGTTAATTTTGATTTCTCATCTGAATTTAATGAAGCCATAGAGGCAAAGCAGGTAGCAGAGCAGAATCTTTTGAAAACGAAGACCGAGCAGGAGCAGGCTATAGTTGTAGCTGAGGCGGAGGCTAAGAAAAAGGTTATTGCCGCAGACGCTGAGGCAACTTCCATAAAGACCAAGGCTGAAGCTCAGGCAGAAGCCAACAAAACTATCTCTGAATCTCTTTCAAACGAGCTTATAAAGTATCAGACCATCGATAAGTGGGACGGCGTTCTGCCTAAGGTGGCCAATGACGCAAACCCTCTGATATCTCTTGACCTTGACGAGCAGAAAACCGCTGAATAACGCTGATTCCTGACAGAACGGCTGTCAATCGTTAAAAACACCAATGAGGGGTATAAAAATATGTTTAAATGGACAAAAAAGAATTTTTTTTGAACGTTGTATGACATATTTCTTGACATAAAAAGCGTTTTCTGTTATCATAAATATATGTGAACATATTTTACTTTTATGGCATAAGGCTGTAAAATATGGAGTTGGGAGGAGAAAAAATGTTGAAAAAGCTATACCGCACATTAGGCTTTGCACTTATTTCCTGCAATTTGTTTTTCACCCCTGTCATGGCATATGCCGACAGCAGTGTGAGCGTGGGAACAAATATGTGCTTTGCTATACCGGGAGGACTTATAACAGGCTTTGTGCTTGTTTCAATGAGCCGCACAAAACAGAAAGCTACCAAGGCGGATAAATACATAAAGAGTAATCTTAAACTTACTGGGCGTAACGACACCTATCTGCGTACCACCACTGATAAGACTAAGATAAAAGACGATTGATAGGGGGTACGGAAAATGGCTGTTAATATTTCTTATAAATGCCCTAACTGCGGAGCGGAGCTTTTCTGGAGTGCTGACAAAAACTGCTGGGCATGTGAATACTGCGACGGACAGTTCACGCTGAAAGAGCTTGAAGAGGCTGGCGGCGACGCTAAAAAGGCTGAAGAGCTGAACAAGGATAACGTTGAAAAGCATGAAGAGGTCGATAAGGACGAATACAGTATGTCAAATGACGGAACTGTAGGAAATAACCTTGTAAAATATACCTGTTCACACTGCGGAGCGGAGATAATCACAGACCGTTCAACTGCAGCAACAGTTTGTGTTTACTGCGGAAATGCGGTAATAATGGGAGAGCAGATAATAGACAATTTCTCCCCTGACTATGTTATACCTTTTAAAGTGCCGAAAACTCAGGTAATGGACGCTTTCCAAAAATTCAGCAATAAGCCTCTTACACCGAAAGATTTCAACTGCGATAGGGTAGTGGACAAGATGCAGGGCGTTTATATCCCGTTTTGGCTCTATTCAGGAAACTGCGAAGGCTCTATTACTGCGGAGGGTATAAACACAAGAACATGGACTTCCGGAAACTACAGATACACTGAGAAAAAGTATTATTCAGTTTACAGAAACGGAACCCTCGATTTCAAAGCTGTTCCTGTGGACGCTTCTTCAAAGACTGACGATGACGCTATGGACTCTATTGAGCCTTTTGATTACTCGGAAATGACAGCGTTCAACCCAGGTTATCTTTCGGGATATCTTGCAGAAAGATATGACGAGGGTAAGGATAAGTGCCTGCCTAGGGCTAAAGAACGTATCGAGAACACAACTCGTGACGAACTTAGAAATACTTGTAACTACAACAGTGTAAACGTTCAGTCATATGAAAAGCACACCGAGATAAAGGACGTTAAATATGCTATGCTTCCAACATGGCTTTTGTATACAACCTATCAGGATAAGCCTTATTTCTTTGCAATGAATGGTCAGACAGGTAAATTTATCGGAAACCTGCCTATAAGCAAGGGAAAGCTTGTGGCTTACTCGCTTCTTGGAGGCGTGGGCGGATATATTATCGGAGCTATACTTCAGATAATGGGAATATTCTAGTAGGGGGTATCAGCTAAATGCCTGAAATATCAACGGCGCTTATAATAAAAATAATAGTTATAGCGGTCGCCATAGGCGGTGGTATAGCGGTGATATATTCTGTGAAAAAAGCGGTATCGAACGCCATTGGCAGACAACTGAGCCGTGCCAACGACCTGCTAAGGACCATAAATGACGCAACTGAGGAAAGACAGAACAACGCCATGCAGTTTACTTATGTTGATCCTAATGTGGTGAACAACATAAAGAGAGATTTTCCTGACTATGATGAAAATATAGCAAGGAGCATAGTGGAAAACACTGTGATGAAATATTTTCTTGTTATAAACGGAGAAGCAAGCGAGAATCAGCTTGAATACTGTACCGAAGCGTTCAAGCAGAGAGCAGCCACGATGGCAAAAGACAACTTGTCAACGGTTACGCCAAAGCATTATGATGATATACATATCCACAAGTCGCAGGTGGCGTCTTATCATAGAGATCATGACGCTGCAACGGCAAAGTTTCAGGTATCTCTTGAATACAAGCTCAACGGGATAAAGGCACAGCACATTTATGAGGCGGATTATTCATACTATCTTTCAATGGGGATAGAGGGCGAAAACGCCAGCCTTATATGTCAGTTCTGCGGAGCACCTGTGGACACCGCAGGCTCGGTTTGTCCTTACTGCGGTTCTGAGATACACAGCTCTGTAGAGCGCACATGGAAAGTCAGCAGGATATCCATGCTGAGATAGACAAGTTTAAAACCCTTTGGGGTGAAATAATACAGACAACGAAAGGAATTTAACTATGGGACTTATTAAGATGTTTACATCAGCAGTCGGCTCAACATTTGCCGATCAGGTAGTAGAGTACTTCAGATGTGAGGATATGTCAACTAAGATACTCTGTCAGCCGGCTACTCTTGTTAAGAGAGGAAAGACTGTGAACAACGGCACAGAGGGCGTTATCTCAAACGGCTCACGCTTTGACGTTGCGGTAAATCAGGCGGCTTTGCTTATCGAGAACGGCAGAGTACACGATTTTGTTATCGGTACACAGGAAACAGCAGGTCAGTATAAGTATGATTCAACTGTATCTCCGTCACTTCTTGGCGGCGGCTGGGGTGACCTTGGCGCTTCTATCAAGGAGATAGGCAGAAGATTTACAGCAGGTGGTCAGGCTATGAACACCATGCGTCTTATCTACATAAACCTTAGACCTCTGCCTGGAAACAAGATCGGTTTCGGCAAGATACCTTTCAGAGATGGCGAGATGAACCTCACTCTTAACGCACAGGGTCATGGTCAGTATGAACTTCAGATCGTAAACCCTATGAACTTCTATGAGAACGTTGTTCAGAACGTAAATAAGGTACTTACTGTTGACAGCCCTGACGGCGTGGCAGTTCTCGGCCAGCTTAAGGCTGACATGACGCCTAAGTTCCAGAAGGCTCTTACAAGGATATCCGCTCAGAAAATACCATACGATCAGCTTGGTCTTTATCCTGATGAGCTTGCTGAAGCAATGAATGCAGAGCTTGAAGAAAAGTGGGCTACAAAGGGTGTTAAGATAACAAGCCTTGCTATTGAGTTGAACGTGGACGAAGAGTCAAAGCAGAGAATCGCAAAATTCCAGGAGGCAAAAACTGTTGGAAGTGATCCTTCAATGCTCTATGCTATGGACAGAATGTCTATCAACAAGGCAAGAGAGGCAGCGGCTAGCAACTCAAACGGTGTTATGGCAGGCTTTATGGGCATGGGCATGGCAGGCGGCATGATGGGTCAGCCAATGGACGCGACTATGTATCAGCAGCAGATGCAGCAGAACATGATGAATCAGCAGGCTGCACAGGCAGCTCCACAGCAGGCAGCTCCAGCAGCTGCACCAACACAGGCTGCACCTGAGAACGGCTGGACTTGTGCTTGCGGAACAACAAACACAGGAAAATTCTGTGCAAACTGCGGACAGCCTAAGCCTGAGCCAAAGCCGGCAGCAGACAGCTGGAAGTGTTCATGCGGCACAGAGAACACAGGAAAGTTCTGTGCAAACTGCGGTTCGCCAAAGCCTGAGCAGCCAGTAGGCTGGACTTGCTCATGCGGAGCAGTAAACAAGGGCAAATTCTGCGCTGAGTGCGGAAAGCCAAAGCCTGCATCAGAGCCGCTTTACAAGTGTGACAAGTGCGGCTGGGAGCCTGAAGATCCTAAAAATCCTCCTAAGTTCTGCCCTGAATGTGGAGATCCATTTAACGATAACGATATTCAGAAATAATTCTTATAGTTATTTTGAGCCGTCCTGCGGAATGCGGGGCGGCTCTTTTTGTGGGACGATGTTCGGAAATGTGTTGGTTTATATAGTTTGTTTACATATGAAATATTGAAATCATCACGGATATGTGATATAATATATAGCGTATGATATTTTATATGGGTCTTTACCGATATACTAAAAATTTTTCCGAAAGGACTTGATCTAAATGCTGTCAGATATCGAAATCGCAAAGCAGGCGAAAATGCTCAAAATTGGGGAGGTCGCTGCTAAGCTCGGCATCTCAGAAGATGAATATGAGCCTTATGGTCACTACAAGGCTAAGCTTTCTGAGTCGCTTTATGCTAAAACTAAAAATGATCCAGATGGTAAGCTTATTCTTGTTACCGCTATAAACCCTACGCCTGCAGGAGAGGGCAAGACCACTATTTCCGTTGGATTGGCTGAGTCTATGAACAAGATAGGCAAGAAAGCTATACTCGCTCTGAGAGAGCCTTCACTTGGTCCTGTTTTTGGTATCAAGGGCGGTGCGGCTGGTGGTGGATACGCTCAGGTCGTTCCTATGGAAGACATCAATTTGCACTTCACAGGAGATATGCACGCTATAACTGCGGCTAACAACCTGCTCTGCGCCCTTATCGACAACCATATGCAGCAGGGAAATGAGCTTCACATTGACCAGAGAAGGATACTTTTCAAGCGCTGCCTTGACATGAATGACAGAGCGCTGAGAGATATCGTTATCGGTCTTGGCTCAAAGGTGAATGGTATTCCTAGAGAGGATTCTTTCCAGATAACTGTCGCTTCTGAGATAATGGCTATTCTTTGCCTAGCTTCCGATCTGGCTGACCTTAAGGCTAGAATTGAGAAGATACTCGTTGCTTACACAACTGACGGAAAGCCTGTTTATGCTAAGGATATAGGCGGTTGCGGTGCTATGACTGCTTTGCTGAAAGACGCTTTGAAGCCTAACCTTGTTCAGACGCTTGAGAACAATCCTGCTCTTATCCATGGCGGTCCATTCGCTAATATCGCTCACGGCTGTAACTCAGTAAGAGCCACAAAGCTTGCTTTGAAGCTTGCTGACTACACTATCACTGAGGCTGGTTTCGGCTCTGACCTTGGCGCTGAGAAATTCTTTGATATCAAGTGCAGATACGCTGGCCTTAAACCAAGTTGCGTAGTTCTGGTGGCTACTGTAAGGGCATTGAAATACAATGGTGGTGTTCCGAAAACTGAGCTTACTAACGAAAATATTGAGGCTCTTGAAAAGGGTATCGTAAACCTGAAAACTCATATCGAGAATATGCACAAGTTCGGTGTGCCTGTAGTTGTGGCTATAAATAGATTCCATACTGATACTGAGGCTGAGCTGGCTGTTATCGAGAGAGTTTGCGGTGAAATGGGCGTTGAGTTCTCACTTGCTGAGATTTTTGCAAAAGGCTCTGAGGGCGGTATCGACCTTGCGGAAAAGGTTTGCAAGACTATTGAAACAAAGCCGTCTGAGTTCAAGCCGCTTTATGACGAGAAGCTCCCTATCAAGGATAAGCTTGATATACTTGCGAAAGAGATATACCGTGCAAACGGCGTGATCTATACAAAGCAGGCTGAAAAGGCTATAAAGGAGATTACTGACCTTGGATTCGGGGATATCCCTGTTTGCGTGGCTAAGACGCAGTATTCACTGTCTGACGACCCGACAAAGCTTGGCAAGCCTGAGAATTATGAGATAACAGTAAGAGATGTAAGGCTTTCAGCCGGTGCAGGATTTGTGGTAGCTTATACGGGCGATATTATGACAATGCCTGGTCTGCCTAAGAAGCCTGCGGCTTATAATATCGATTGCGATAATGAGGGCAATATCTACGGATTGTTCTAAGCCGTTTAAGTGAGGAGCAGGGGGTTAAATAAGGAATGAGGAATTGGCATAGCTGAACCGAGCCGATCATTCAGAACCGAGCGTAGCGAGCACTAAAACGCAGGCTCAAGCCCGGCGTTAGAGGGCTTGTGGGTTCTTAGGGCAAAGCCCTGAGCGGAGTTTGAGGCAGAGCCTCAATAGGCGTAAGCCTACTAGGTGCAGATTGAATTATAAAAAGCAGAAGAAGGTTGTGCTCTATTATAAAGTAATATCGGAGCAAAAATCTGCACCGCTTACCCTTTCCCTAATCAAATGTAACCTCGCAAAGAGCGTAGCGATTTTGCGGCAGAAGAACCTCTCCAGAACAATCTGTAGGGGCGAACAGCCCGTGCTCAGGATTTGCTGTAAATTCAGAATTGTCGGGGAGAATTTTTTGCTGCCGAACCTTGTTGTTACCGTGGGTTTGTTTCTTCGACGGGCGAACGGTGTTCGCCCCTACACATACATCGAGCTGATACCGCAGGTTGAGTAACAATACCAGTCCGAAAAATCGTACATATACGCAAATTCAAAAAATATTGATAAAAAAGCCTTTACAATTAAAAATAAATGTAATATAATAAGTAAAACAACTGTTCGATTGAGGAGGCATTTATGGATAAGTTTCAGCTTGTTTCAGATTATAAGCTTTCAGGTGATCAGCCCGAAGCAGTGGACGCTCTGGTAAAGGGTATCGAAAGCGGCATGAGAGAGCAGACCCTTATGGGCGTTACTGGTTCCGGCAAGACCTTTACTATGGCAAACGTTATTGCTCGGATAAACCGTCCAACGCTCGTGCTTGCTCATAATAAGATACTTGCCGCTCAGCTTTGCTCTGAGTTCAAGGAGTTTTTTCCGAACAATGCCGTGGAATATTTCGTGTCCTACTATGACTATTATCAGCCTGAAGCCTATGTGCCTAGCAAGGACGTTTATATCGAAAAGGACAGCTCCGTTAATGACGAGATAGATAAGCTCCGCCATTCCGCTACATCCGCTATCGCTGAACGCCGTGACGTTATCATCGTCGCCAGCGTTTCTTGTATCTACTCCCTTGGTGACCCTGAAGAGTATAAGTCCATGGTGGTGTCTATACGTCGTGGTATGGAGAAATCCCGTGACAGACTTATCGCTGACCTTGTGGGTATCCAGTATGAGCGTAACGATATAAATTTCGTGAGAAACAAGTTTCGTGTCAGGGGAGATGTGGTGGAGATATTCCCTGCAAATTCTACAGACACTGCCATAAGATTGGAGTTCTTCGGCGATGAGATAGACCGTATCACTGAAATAAACGTAGTGACTGGCGAGGTGCTTTGCTCACTTGCCCATGCCGCTATTTTCCCTGCTTCCCATTATATTGTCAGCCGTGATAAAATGCACGACGCTATCGAGGAGATAAAGCAGGAGCTTGACGAGCGTATCAAGTATTTCAAAGACAACGATATGCTTATCGAAGCTCAGCGTATCGCCCAGCGCACCAACTACGATATTGAGATGTTGGAGGAGATAGGCTTTTGCAGCGGTATCGAGAACTATTCCCGTGTGCTTGCAAGACGTCCTGCCGGCTCTACGCCGTTCACTCTCCTTGACTTTCTGCCTGAGGATTTTGTGCTTTTCGTGGACGAGTCACACGTTTCTCTGCCGCAGGTAAGAGGTATGTATGCAGGCGACAGGGCAAGAAAACAGACCCTTGTTGACTATGGCTTTCGCCTACCGTCAGCAATGGACAACAGACCGCTGACCTTTGATGAGTTCTATTCTCATATCAATCAGGCGGTTTTCGTGTCCGCTACCCCAGGACCTATCGAGCAGGAAAAGTCACAGCAGATAGTGGAGCAGGTCATAAGACCGACAGGTCTGCTTGACCCTGAGATAATCGTAAAGCCGACTGAGGGTCAGATAGAGGACTTGCTCAGCGAGATAAATATGCGCACAGCTAAAAATCAGCGTGTGCTTGTTACTACTCTCACAAAGAAAATGGCTGAGGATCTCACAAACTATCTCAAGAGCTTTGATGTAAAGGTGAGATATATGCACCACGATATCGACACTATCGAGCGTATGGAGATAATCCGTGACCTGCGTCTGGGCGAGTTCGATGTGCTCGTTGGTATCAACCTTTTGCGTGAGGGTCTTGACCTGCCTGAGGTAACTCTTGTGGCTATACTTGATGCTGATAAAGAGGGTTTCCTGCGTTCTGAAAGCGCGCTTATACAGACCATAGGCAGAGCCGCTCGAAACGCCGAGGGCAAGGTAATAATGTATGCCGACACCGTGACACGTTCAATGGAAAAGGCTATCACCGAAACGGAGCGACGTCGTGCAATACAGATGAAGTTCAACGAAGAACACGGCATAGTTCCGAAAACTATAGTCAAGGATATAAGAGATGTAATAGAAATATCCACCAAGGAAGAGGTGGAATACGAGGCAAGGCAGAAAACAAAGCTTTCAAAGCAGGAAACTGCAAAGCTCATAGACAAGCTCACCAAGGAAATGAAAGAGGCGGCAAAGCTGCTTGAATTTGAACACGCCGCATTCTTGCGTGATAAAATTGCGGAGTTAAAGGGTGAGAAGAAGTAAAAGCCTTGTGAAACATAAAACGGATATACACCCACAAAACGTGTGTAGGGGCGAACACCGTTCGCCCGAATATCCTTTTGCAAAGCCGTTTGCTGACTGTCGTGGAAGTAGTGTGCAGGTAAACGGGCGAACGATGTTTTCCCACCTGCACACTAATATGTGATTTTCTGTATATAAAAAGGAGAGTAAAGAATACCAATGCCAATTAACGAGATAGTTATAAAAGGTGCAAGAGAGCATAATCTCAAAAATGTTGATGTTACCATACCGAGAGATAAGCTTGTTGTTATGACAGGTCTTTCGGGTTCGGGTAAATCTTCTCTTGCATTCGATACCATATACGCCGACGGACAAAGACGTTATGTTGAGTCGCTGTCATCTTATGCGAGAATGTTTTTGGGTCAAATGGATAAGCCTGATGTTGACAGCATAGAGGGACTTTCCCCTGCTATATCCATAGATCAAAAGACTACTTCCAAAAACCCACGTTCTACTGTGGGTACTGTTACCGAGATATACGACTATCTCAGACTGCTTTACGCCCGTATAGGCGTGCCACACTGTCCTGTCTGCGGAAGAGAGATACGTCAGCAGACCGTTGACCAGATAGTGGATAAGATAATGGAGCTTGACGAGGGTACAAAGATTCAGCTTTTAGCTCCTATCATCAGAGGTCGTAAGGGCGAGCATACAAAAGAGCTTGACCGTGCAAGAAAGTCGGGCTATGTGAGAGTGCGTATCGACGGCATAACCTATGACCTTTCGGAAGAGATAAAAATAGAGAAAAATAAAAAGCATACTATCGAGATAGTCGTTGACCGACTTGTTATCAAGGAGGGCATAAAGTCCCGACTGACCGATAGTATCGAAACTGTTTCTTCGCTTACAGGGGGACTTGTAGGGGTTGACGTTATCGGCGGAGAGGAAATGCTTTTCTCTCAGAATTATGCTTGCCCTGAGCATGGCGTTTCCATTGACGAGCTGACTCCGAGAATGTTCTCTTTCAACAATCCTTTCGGTGCTTGCGAAAAGTGTACAGGTCTGGGCGTGTTCAAGAAGATAGACCCTGAGCTTATTATTCCTAACAAAGACCTTTCCATAAGGCAAGGCGCAATCAAAGCCAGTGGCTGGAACAGCCTTGAAGAAGGCTCTATCGCCATGATGTATTTCAACGCAATTTCTGAGACCTACGGCATATCCCTTGACGAGCCTGTGAAAAATCTCGACAAGGACGCTATAGACATTTTCCTTTACGGCACGCAGGGTCAGAAGCTTCACCTAAAGCGTGGCAATAAGTTCTATAAGGCTGACTATCAGGCTGAATTTGAGGGCGTTATACCAAACCTTGAAAGGCGTTACAAGGAATCCAACAGCGATTGGGCAAAGGCTGATATAGAAGCTTATATGAGCGATGAAAAGTGTCCTGCCTGCCATGGTGAAAGGCTTAAAAAAGAGAGCCTGAGCGTTACAGTTGGTGGAATAAATATCGCAGAGCTTTGTCACAAGTCGGTGGCAAAGGCACTGGAGTTTTTTGAAAACCTTGAGATAAGCGACCGTGACAAGCTTATCGGTGAGCAGATAATAAAAGAGATAAAGTCACGTCTTGGCTTTCTCAAAAGCGTGGGACTTGAATATCTCACCCTGTCACGTTCCGCAGGCACTCTCTCAGGCGGTGAGAGCCAGCGTATAAGGCTTGCAACGCAGATAGGCTCATCACTTGTGGGCGTGCTGTATATCCTTGACGAGCCGTCTATCGGTCTGCACCAGCGTGACAATGACAAGCTTATCGCAACGCTGAAAAGACTTCGTGACCTTGGCAATACCCTCATAGTGGTAGAGCATGACGAGGACACCATGCGTGCGGCAGATTTCGTGGTTGACGTTGGACCGGGAGCAGGCATACACGGAGGAGAGATAGTCTGCGCAGGAACTGTTGACGATATAATGAAGTGCAAGCGTTCAATTACTGGACAGTATCTCAGCGGAGCAAAAAAGATACCTGTCCCTGAAACACGCAGACAGGGCAACGGCAAGTATCTGAAAGTCATCGGTGCAACACAGAACAATCTGAAAAACATAGATGTTGAGATACCTCTCGGCACTTTCACCTGCGTAACAGGTGTGTCAGGCTCAGGCAAATCATCACTTGTGAACGAGATAATCTACAAGGAGCTTGCGGGCAGATTAAATCGTGCGAAAATACGCTCTGGAGCGTTCAAGGAAATGCAGGGGATAGAGCATCTTGATAAGGTCATTGATATCGACCAGTCGCCAATAGGCAGAACCCCAAGGTCTAACCCTGCCACCTATACAGGCGTTTTCACCGATATCAGAGAACTTTTCGCTCAGACCGCTGATGCAAAGATGAAAGGCTACGGTGCAGGACGTTTCTCATTCAACGTCAAAGGCGGAAGATGTGAAGCCTGCGAGGGCGACGGAATAATCAAGATAGAAATGCACTTTTTGCCTGACGTGTATGTGCCATGTGAAGTCTGCGGTGGTATGAGATACAACCGTGAAACGCTGGAAGTTAGATATAAGGGCAAGAACATCTATGATGTGCTTGAAATGACAGTGGAAGAGGGCGTTGAGTTTTTCAGTGCTATCCCTAAAATAAGACGTAAGCTTGAAACACTGTATGAAGTTGGTCTTGGCTATGTGAAGATAGGGCAGGCGGCTACAACGCTTTCAGGCGGTGAAGCGCAGAGAGTAAAGCTTGCAACAGAGCTTTCAAAAAGAGCCACAGGCAGAACTATATATATCCTAGACGAGCCGACTACAGGACTTCATACTGCTGACGTGCATAAGCTTATAGAGGTATTGCAGAAGCTTGCAGACGGGGGAAATACAGTGCTTGTTATCGAGCATAATCTTGATGTAATAAAGACCGCAGACCACATTATAGACTTAGGCCCTGAGGGTGGCGACGGCGGCGGAACTATCGTCTGCACAGGCACGCCTGAGGAAATTGCGGCTTGCGACAGGTCTTATACGGGACAGTATTTGAGGAAGATGCTGTAGCTGTAACAAATGAGGAATGAGGAGAGAGAATGAGGAATGAGGAGTGAGGAATGAGGAATTGGCATAGCTGACCCTTGTGGCTCTTCAGTACGAGGTAAATGTATGCACTTTGTTTATTCTGCTATGTAGTGCAGAGGGGTGCAGAAATGAAACTACCAAACTAAATAATAATCAAAGCGGTGTCGAGAAATAAAACTCGCACCGCTTTTTCTATTATCATAAAAGCACCAGCAAAGAGCGTAGCGATCTTGCGGCAGTAGAACCTTTCCCGAATAATCTGTAGGGGCGAACAGCGTTCGCCCGTGCTCAGAACTTGTACAAATTCAGAAATGTAGGGGAGTTTTTTACGTTTGCCAAACAGCGTAATAATCAGGGTTTATTTCTTCGACGGGCGAACAGTGTTCGCCCCTACACATTATTTTAGCAAATACCGAATATACATATTTCGGTGATGAACTTGTTTAAAATAAAGATAAAAAATACCACCTACGGCGTGTCGTTCAGTTTCTTTTTCGTCGTCGCACTTGTGTCTGTCTGCTCAGGTACGCAGGCGGATATGCTCTTTGTTACGCTTATGTGCTGCGCACTCCACGAACTGGGTCACCTCGTACTCATGACCGCTTTCGGAAGCTCACCGCAAGAAATTGTTGTCTATGGAGGCGGTATCCGCATTACTCCTGATAATAAACAGCTGTCTAAAAATCACGATCTTGTTGTGCTTTTCGGTGGTGCAGCAGTAAATTTTGTCCTTTGCCTGCTGTCATATATGGCAAATGGTGGTGGCTTTTTCTGCCAGGTGAATTTTCTGCTTGGTGCGCTAAACCTACTGCCATTTCGCTATTTTGACGGTGGCAGGATACTCGCCTTGCTTGCCAATGGCAAGGTCTGCGAGTTTTTCAGAGCGGTGTTTATACTACTCTCAGCGGTGGCTATGATACATATGATTCTCCACGGCACCGTCAGCATATCCTTCGCCGCAACTTTTTGCTTTATCGTCCTCTCAGAAGTCATATATTAACACTTTGCTTATTGCTTTTGTAATAAATTTTTGGTATAATAATATGAAATGCTTATGTATCTGTAGGGGCGAACAGTGTTCGTCCGTTTCACCTCACTTTGTGTATTGCTCTCGCTTTACCGGGTGCGGTGAGATAGTACAGACATTCAATATCGGAGGATAAAACTTTGGAAGAACTGAAAAAGAAAATAGAAAAGCTGCTGCTTAAAGTGCAGCGTCCGTCTAGGTATATAGGCGGCGAGGTGGGCAGCGTTGTAAAGGATAAGGATAAGGTGGACGTGCGGTTCGCTTTCTGCTTTCCTGATACTTATGAGGTGGGTATGTCACACCTGGGCATGAAGATACTTTACGGTCTGAAAAATGCCCGTGAAAATTGGTGGTGCGAGCGTGTTTTTATGCCTGAGGAGGACTATAACAAGCTCATGCGTGAGAACGATATCCCTCTTTATGCACTGGAGAGCCTTGACCCTATAAAGGATTTCGACTTCATCGGCTTTACGCTCATGTATGAGCTTTCTTATAATAATGTGCTTGAAATGCTCGACCTTGCAGGCGTGCCGGTGCTTGCAAAGGATAGAACTGAGCTTACGCCTCTTGTTATCGCAGGCGGTCCGTGTGCCTGCAACCCTGAGCCTATGGCTGACTTTTTCGACCTGTTCATTCTTGGCGAGGGTGAGGAAGTCAACGTTGAGCTTCTTGAACTTTATGAGAGAATGAAGCCTTTGAAGCCTACTAAGCAGGAGTTTCTAAGAGAAGCCGCTAAGCTGGAGGGTGTTTATGTTCCGTCTTTCTATGACGTTGATTACAATGAGGACGGTACTGTGAAGTCTATCACGCCAAACGTCCCTGAGGCACCTGCTAGGGTCAAAAAGCGTGTTATAAAGGATTTTGATAAGGTATATTACCCTGAGGGCTTTGTTGTGCCGTTCACTCAGATAGTCCATGACAGAGCGGTGGTTGAGGTACTGAGAGGGTGCATAAGAGGCTGTCGATTCTGTCAGGCAGGCTTTATCTACCGCCCGTTCAGAGAGAAAAGCATCGACACCATAAAGAACGAAACAAAGTCCCTTTGTGAGCAGACAGGCTATGAGGAAGTTTCTCTTTCGTCACTGTCAACAAGCGATTATACAGAGATAAACAAGCTTTTGGAAAATCTTGTGGAATACACCGACGGCGAGCAGATAAACCTTTCACTGCCTTCGCTGAGAATAGACAATTTCAGCGAAGAACTTTTGGAGAAAATAAAGTCCGTAAGAAAAAGCGGTCTGACCTTTGCTCCTGAAGCAGGCACACAACGGCTTCGTGACGTAATAAACAAGAACATCACCGAGGAAGAGATAATGCGTACCTGTCGCACTGCCTTTGAGGGCGGATACAGCACTGTAAAGCTTTATTTCATGCTTGGTCTGCCGGAGGAAACGCTGGAGGACGTTGAGGGTATCGCAAAGCTTGCGCAGAAAGTCCTTGACCTTTATTACGAAACACCAAAAGAAAAGCGTGGCAAGAGCGTGCAGATATCAGTTTCTACTGCAACATTCGTACC
>ENA-OXZX01000300-OXZX01000300.1-human-gut-metagenome-genome-assembly--contig:-NODE-300-length-15550-cov-4.704679_pt1 | contig 15550 bp, 31 predicted proteins | sample MGYA00244513_ERZ652811 | MGnify/ENA primary metagenome ERZ652811 (study PRJEB26926, sample SAMN06164400) | human gut metagenome | biome: ENVO:00009003; feature: ENVO:2100002; material: ENVO:00002003...
ACGAGATGCAGCGTAGTCTCGTGGGCTCGGAGATGTGTATAAGAGACAGAAATTAAGCAGAAAGAGAAATTTGGCTTAACATTCCCAAAGGATTACAACTACACAAACGAGTTTATGTCGGCAATGCTGATTTTGCAGGATACAGTAGATATGAATAAGAAGCCTGTATTGCAGAGTTGCACAAGGGCAAGTATTAAAAATGCACTTATCGAAATGGTTACAAATGGACTTTCAATGCAGAAGAAACAGTGCTACCCAGTTGCTTATGGCGGCAAGCTACAGTGTCAGAAGTCAGTGTATGGAAACACTTGTATAGCAAGGAGATTCGGACTTAAAGACATTAATGCAGCGGTCATTTATAAAGGGGATGTATTCAAGTATCACAAAGAGGATGCTAAGACAATTATTGATTGCCACGAACAGAGTTTTGAGAATATCGACAATGACAAGATTGTTGGTGCTTATGCGGTAGCTGTTATGGATGACGGAGAGAAAATATCAGAAGTTATGACTATTGCACAGATCAAACAGGCTTGGAAGCAAGGATATGGCTACAAAGAGAATGGCAATGGCACTCATCAGAAATTTGCTGACCAGATGGCTATGAAAACTGTTAAGAATAGGCTTCTTAAATATATCAATAATTCTCATAGTGGAAATGAAAATGAGGATTATGAGGAAATCAGCCACGATAAAATGCTTGAACAGGATGTTGCTTACGACATTGAACAGAACGCAAATAGCGTTGATTTTGAAGAAAGCGACATTATCGAGGGTACAGCCACAGAAGTAACCGAAGAACAGGCGGAAGATAGCACATTACCGCCATTTATGCAGGCAGAATAGGAGATTAAGTATGAGAGTAGTTTCACAGGACGGAACATTAGATGTTCCATATAATGATTATCAATTATTTGTTAGTGGTGCTAAATATGATGCAAAAGTAGCACGCATATATTGCCAAAGCTCATACGCACCGAGTGTAAAAATTGCTGAATACTCAACCAACGCAAAAGCGCTTAAAGCTATGGAAATGCTTAGAAAAGTGTATGAAAATAATGTGTTTTATCATTGCACAGCCAATTCAAAGCGTTTTGAAGAAGTACAGAGTATTTTGAGTGAGGAACAATTTCAGAAAACTACAACAGAGTACTTTCAGTTTCCGCAGGATGATGAAATCGAGGTGTGAAATGATGAAACTTAAATGTATAGCCACAGGAAGTGCAGGAAATTGCTATCTGCTAACTTCCAACAGCGGAGAAACACTTATCCTTGATTGCGGAATACCGATTAAGGAAATTAAAAAAGGCTTAGATTGGAACATTAAAGATGTTGTGGGTGTGTTATGCACCCATAAACACCTTGACCATAGCAAGTCGGTTAAGGATTTTGAAAATATGGGTATTCCTGTATGTAAACCATACGAAACCTTGCTTATGAACCAGTTTCTAGCAAATTCTTATTTTACTGTAAGAGCGTTTGACCTAACAACGATAGATGGAAGTTGGACACATACTAATGCAGACGGAACACCTTGTCCGATATTCGGCTTTCTGATTACGCACAAGGAAATGGGGAGAATGCTTTATATAACCGATTGCGAATTAATCAAGTGGAAGTTTAAAGACATAAACCACATTCTCTTAGGCGTGAATTATGACAAGGATTTAATCGACAGGGATAACACAGGCAAAGCTAATCACGTTTTCAGAGGTCATTTATCCATTGACACAGCTTGCGATTTTGTTAAAGCGAATTATTCAGATAGCTTGCAGAACGTCATAATGTGCCATTTATCAAGTGAAAATGCTGATAGAGATAGTTTTATCGAGAAGATGAAAAAAGTTGCTTATGGGGCGAATGTAGATGTTGCAGAGCGCAACAAGGAATGGTTACTTGCTAATCCTAATGAGTGTCCTTTTTAGAAAGGAGATTATATGGCTAAATACAGAGATATTTTAGGAAATACAACAGAATGTGAGGATAAAACAATAACAATCAGCCTTGAAAGATACAATACTTTGATTATTAAAGAAGCTATTGCAGATTGTCTTGTAGAAGCCAAAAAGAAAGAGAAAGAAGATAATTAAGAGGGAAAGGAGCAGTAATGGAGAGATTAACAAGAAGAAGTGCTAACGGAACAGGCGTATATGCTACACCTAGTGGAGAACCTGTTAAGTGGGAAGATAACCGCCATAATGTATTACAGAAATTGACAGAATATGAGGACTTAGAGGAACAGGGTAGACTTATCAAACTACCTTGCACAGCAAAGGATACTATTTGGCATTTTTGCAGGGAATTGGGGCAAATATTAGAATATGAAGTTTATGAAATAACCATTCTTTTAAATGTAGTACGGTATCGCTGCATTGCGTATTCAGCAGGTTTTCCAAAAGATGACTTGGATGACATAACAGTACACGCTTCGGATTTTGGTAAATCGGTATTTCTTACAAAGAGCGAGGCGGAAGCAAGATTAAAAGAACCTAACTACATAGAAGAAGTATTAAGTCAATGTCCATCAAGTGATTTTGAATACGTAGGCGGCAGTTGTCCTAAATGCGGAGAATATGTAACTTCAAGCAATGATTTTGAAAAATGTCATTACTGTGGAAAGCTTTTAAAGTGGAAAAAATGGGATGGTGCTTTTAAATTATATTGAATTGAGAGGTGGAGAATGAAAGTATTCAAATGGGATGATTACTATGATACAGAACATTGCCCTCATTGTGGCAGACTAAGGCTTATGATAGCCCGTACAGAATATGGAACTAAAAGAGTTTGCGAAAAGTGCGGATGGTGCGTTGAGGATAATAACTACTTTGCGGAAGATGAAACAATCGAGGAAGAGAGGTAAGAAAATGGGTAATAACTGTAATTGTAAACACAATCACAACTCTAATTCAGATGAGCCTTGTTGCAGATGTGATAGCAGACGGACCAATGCTGACAGGATAAGGAATATGTCGGATGAAGAATTAGCAGAGTTTCTTATAACTTTTAAAAACACATTCGGCGAAGAATACGAGGGAGAAGCTAGTTGTATGGAATGGCTTCAATCAGAAGCAGAATAGGAGAGAATATGGCAAAGATATTTAGATTTAGCGGTTATTTAGTTTCCAATCGTGAAAATATTTCACTCGAAGATATATATGATGATATAAGTGATGTAGGATATGCCGAAAACTGGCAACAGTTACATATCGAACAGTCGGAAGAATTTAATCTTGATGGCGAAGATACGCCAAACTGTGACCTTGCGTTACTCACAAGGCATTTTAAGACAGATAACATCAGTACAGAATTTGACAGACCTATTCCGCAGAAAGGCGAGAAATATAAGCATTTCAAGTTAGGCAAGATTGTTACAATTATCGGTATTTCAAGACATACAGAAACAGAAGAAATATCAGTTGTATATGAATATGAGGGACATATCTGGAACAGACCTCTTGAAATGTTTATGAGTGAGGTTGATAAGGAAAAATATCCTAATGCAGAACAGAAATACAGATTCGAGTTAGCAGAAAGTGAGGAAAAGTAATGAATCGTATAATTTTATGTGGAAGAGTTGTTAGAGAGCCAGAGATTAGATATTCACAGACGGTAAACGGAAGTATGGCAGTAGCAAGATACACATTAGCTGTTGACAGAGCTTTTAAGAAAGAGGGCGAACAGGCAGCAGACTTTATTAACTGTATTGCATTTGGCAAGAACGGAGAGTTTGCGGAGAAGTATTTACATCAGGGAACTAAGATTATCGTTGAGGGTAGATGGCAGACAGGCAACTACACTAACAAGGACGGACAGAAAGTCTACACTAATGATTGTGTTGTTGAAAGACACGAATTTTGCGAAAGCCGTGCCAATCAACAAAACAGTAGTAATGGAATTATAGGTAGAAACAGTCCAAGTGCTGATTCAGATTCCTTTATGTCAATTCCTGATGGTATTGACGAGGAATTACCATTTAATTAAGGAGGTGTGAGTATGACAGAGAGTGAAGCAATTAAAAGAATTAAAGAATGCAGAAATACACCAAATTTTCAACCATACATATATATGAATGAAGCATTGAATATGGCAATACAGGCACTTGAAAAGCAGATACCGAAAAAGGTAGTCAAGGACGGAGAACGGAGTTACAAATGTCCTTGCTGTGGTGGGTGTGCAAAGACAGAGACAGGTGATAGTTTTATCGACTATCGACTAGATTATTGCGATGGCTGCGGTCAAAAATTAGATTGGAGTGATAGCGATTGAATTACCAAAACATAGCAAGAGCCAAGGCAATAGAACAGGAAAATAAAAAGCGACTGTTGAAGCTAAACTCGAAACTGAATGACAAAAGTGGAATATATTTTCTACTTCGAGAAGATGAAAACGGATTTAAGTATGCGTATATCGGACAGGCGGTACATACACTTAGCAGATTAGCAAGCCACCTTGTAGGCTATGAACAGCATATAGACCTTAGTTTACGCAAACACAAGCTGTACGACAAAGAGAAAAATCCTTATGGCTGGCGAGTTGAATTTCTGAATTTCCCCGAAAGTCAGCTTGACGAGAAAGAGAAGTATTACATCAAGTTATATGCCGATAAGGGTTATCAGCTTAGGAACGTCAGCTTAGGCGGTCAAGGAGAAAATCGTGCTAGTGGTTCAATAGGCGAGAGAAAAGCACCTAAAGGCTATATGCAAGGCGTACAGCAAGGTAAAAAGGTGTTAGCGAGGGAATTATCCTCTATCGCTGAAAAGCACCTTATAATCCGCTTAAAGCCCGAAAAAGAGCACAACAAGGTATCGCGGAAGCAATACGAGAAGTTTATGGATTTGTTGAAAGCGGGTGAAGTAGATGGCTAAAGCAGTATTGGTTATGGATATGCCGGAATCGTGTTTCGGTTGCAACTTTTGTCATATTAATAGTAATGGTGGAGAAGACCGTTGTCAGGCACTCGAGGTGTCAAGAGCAGTCAATTCCGAAACCTACGAAAAGCCGGATTGGTGTCCGCTCCGAGAGTTGCCGGAGAAGAAAGAAGAGGTTGAACTACTAGAATGTGAAGGCTCTATGGAAATGGTATGGGAATTTCCCTCACTTAAAAACAAAGGCTTTAATGCCTGTTTGGATGAAATTTTAAAAGAAAAGAAAGTGGGTGATTAAGAATGAAGATTTTAAGCAAAAAGAAATACAATAAACTCATTGAAGATTTTGAAAAATCACAGAAAAAGGTCGAGAAACTCGAAAGGATAAACGAGAGCCTTGGAAAAAAGTTAGAAGATAAAAAGACAAGTTGCAAAATGAATAACGGAAAAGACTTCTGTTTTAATTGTGCAAACTCTTACAGATACAAGACATATTGGGGAACAACAGAAATTGAGCGGTGTGGTTGCCTACTTGATGTGTCTTGTGAAGATTTTAAGAGAAAAGAAGATAACTAACTAAAAATCAAAGAAAGGAATAGGTTGTGCGCACATAAAACCGAGGTTTCCTTTTGGTAGATTTAGAATGTATAAAAAGAAGATTAAATGCGAGATATATCGTGATTCTATGCAGAATTACAAGAAATATGCAATACCCCCAGCACAGCTTATTATTGCTGATGTTCCTTACAATGTAGGAACTAACTTCTACGGAAGTAACCCTATGTGGTACAACGGTGGCGATAACAAGAATGGCGAGAGCAAACTTGCGAAAAAGGCGGCTTTCAATTCGGATTTTAACTTTAATTTGTATGAATACTTCCATTTTTGTTCAAAGATGTTGAAGAAAGAAGATACAAAACCTATCGCAAGGGGGAGAAGTAGTAATAGCCCTTGTATGATTGTATTTTGTTCATTTGAACAGTTGTCAACATTGATTGCCGCCGCAAAGAAACACGGATTTGTTAATTACATACCGCTTGTATTCTGTAAAAATTACAGTCCACAGGTGCTTAAAGCAAATATGCGTATCGTTGGTGCTACGGAATATGCACTCGTACTGTACCGAAATAAGTTACTGAAATTCAGAAATAGCTTGCAGATTGATGAAAACGGAAAGAATATCAGAGGTACAGGACATATGGTGTTTAATTGGTTTACTTGGGAGAAAGACGGAAAAGATGTGCCCAAGATACACCCAGCACAAAAGCCTGTAGCAGTCCTTAAAAAGCTGATTGAGATTTTTACAGACGAGGGAGATGTTGTTATTGACCCTTGTTGCGGTAGCGGTAGCACACTAAGAGCCGCCGCAGAACTTGGCAGAAGTGCATACGGATTCGAGATTGACAGAAACTTTTACGAGCGTGCAAAGAATGAAATGCTTGTATTTGAAAAGGACAGTCAAATGAATATAAGTGATTTTATAAATGGTGGTGAGAGCAAATGTTAGATTTTGGATATTACAACATGGATTGTATGCAAGGAATGAAAGAATTTCCCGACAAATATTTTGACCTTGCGATTATTGATGTGCCTTATGGTATTGGAGAAAACGGAGATAAAAACCATACAAGAAGTAAATTAGCGAAAGCAAAAGACTATAAAGCATTTTATGGAAACGATTTAAAACCACCAGATAAAGAATATTTTGACGAACTTTTCAGAGTTTCAAAAAATCAGATTATATGGGGTGCTAACCATTTTATAAGTAAAATTCCATACGATAGTAGTTGTTGGATTGTTTGGGACAAGGATAATACAGGAGATTTTGCAGATTGTGAACTTGCGTGGACTTCATTTGATTCTGCAGTAAGAAAATTCAAGTATCGTTGGAATGGTATGTTGCAGGAAAATATGAAAAATAAAGAAATTCGCATACACCCTACGCAGAAACCCATCGCACTTTACGAATGGATTTTAAGCCAATACACAAAAGATGGAGATATTATTCTTGACACTCATGTAGGCAGTGCGAGTAGCTTGATAGCTTGCTATAACACTAACCATAAATTTGTCGGGTTTGAGCTTGACGAATACTATTACAAGGTGTCAAAACAGAGGTTAGATACCGAAATGGCACAAATGAGATTAAGTGATTTTATGGGAGATACAGTATGAAAGACGAAACAAAGCAGGAAATACAGATTTTACTTGACCTACTCAAAGGCAGTCTTGCAAGAAATGGTGTAAGTATGGCAACCGACAATAGTGGCAACTTGATGTTCTTTGATACAACAGCTTACATCAAGAGTAAAGGTAAGGAATTTGACGGATTCAGAGTTAATATCAACGATTTAGTGAAGTAACAATGTGACAGAACTTGAAGAGGTAGACTATGAATAAAGGTTGGATAAAATTGCATAGGCAACTACTGGATTGTTGGATATGGCGAGTAAATGAACCATTTGACAAGCGTTCAGCTTGGGTTGATTTATTGCTTACCGCTAACCATTCAGATACAAAACTATTATTCAATGGAGAAATAATTACAATAACAAGGGGGCAGATTTTAACATCTGTCCGACAGTTATCAGCAAAATGGAATTGGAGTGTAAATAGAACATATCGTTTTTTAAAAATGCTAGAAAATGAAAATATGGTGCAAAAAGAAAGCAATGATAATAGAACACTTCTAACCATAGTAAATTATAGTGTTTTCCAGTTTTCAGAAAACAGTAACGGAAACACTAACGAACACACCAACGGAAACAGTAGCGGAAACACCGATAGAACACTTACGGAAACGCCAATGGAAACAGTGACGGAACACATACAAGAATGTAAAGAATGTAATAATGATAAAGAATTAAAGAATGATAAGAATATAAAAGAAAAAGATATTACTAACGTAATATCCAAAAAGAAAAGTTATTATCCGGATGATGAATTGCTTGATGAAGCATTTAACGAGTATGTGACAATGCGTAAGAAAATTAAAAAACCTATATGCACCGACAAGGCATTACACAGAGCTATGAATACCCTTGAAAAGCTATCGGGTGGGGATAATGACTTAGCGGTTAAAATTCTTAATCAGTCAGTAGACCATTGCTGGCAAGGGTTGTTTGAGCTGAAAGAAGATAATTCCAATAAGCAGGGCAATCAAAATTTCAGTAAGGGTGCTATTGACTGGGATAATGTGTAAAGGGGTGATTATATGAAATTGATTGATGCAGACAAGCTACTATCAAAACTTAATGAAACTTATGACGAAGTAAACGCGAAGTATCACGAAACTGATTTTGATAGCTTTTATGGTGGTAGCTGTTCAATGATACAAGAAATTATAAAAGAAATTGAAGAACAACCATCAGTTTTAGGAGCAGGAATGAAGCCTATTGATAATTTCGTAGACCCATTTAAAGCAAAGGTGGGTGATAATTCTTGACAAGAGAAGAAACAGTTAAAATTATTCGCATTATGTGCGATTGCTACCCTAACTACAAACCTAACAACCTATCAGAAACAGTAGATGTCTGGAATATGATGTTAGAAAGTTATAGTTATGAACAAGTGTCAGTCGCACTTAAAGCATACATCAACTCTGATATAAGTGGATTTGCTCCAAGTATAGGACAGTTGATAGGTAAAATACAGACTATATCACAACCGCAGGAACTTGACGGAATGGCAGCTTGGGGATTAGTCAGTAAAGCATTAAGGAACGGCACATATGGGGCGGTTGAAGAATTTAACAAGCTACCGCCACTTGTAAAACAGGCGGTTGGTATGCCAGACAACCTTAAAAACTGGGCGACATCAGATTATCAGACGATAGAAACAGTAATACAATCAAATTTTCTAAGAACCTATGAAACAGTTGTTAAGCGTGCGAATGAAATAAATCGTATGCCGGATAACATTAAGTCACTTATCGAAAAGGCGAATGCGAATTCGTATAAGGCTCAAATCGAGCAAAAATTCCAAAGAGATATAAATACACTTAATGACAAAAATAGCAACCTTATCGCTCAAAAAGAAGATTCAGAGAGCTATATTGAAGCACCTAGAGAGGTACAAGATAGAATTGACAGAATGAGAGGTTGATTTTCAATGGAGACAACGCCAATTAGTCCGCAGAAGAAATTATATAATTACCGCCGAGAGAATGGATTGTGCCCTAAATGCGGCAAGCCGCTTGATAGAAAAGGCTTTTATTGTGAAGAATGTAGGGAGAAGCAAACGACTTACAGTAGAGAAACTAGAGAACTTTGCAGGCAGTTTAAAATTTGCCCGGAATGTCGCAAAAATAAACTTGTGGGTGATGAAAAGATATGTCCGGAATGTTTGGCTAACAAAGCTGAATATAGAGCTAATCACCCATTAAGTGATGATAAGAGAAGAGAAAATAACGAAGCGTTTAAACAATATTCAAAAAACTTATATGCTGAACGTAGAAAAGCTGGCATATGTGTTAGATGTGGCAAGGCTAAAGCTGTTAAGGGTAAAGCAAAGTGTTTTATATGTCAGAGTAAAGATAATGCTATCCACAGAAAAAGAACTGAAAATAGGCAAAATATAAAAGAATATCGCAAAGAAAATCACTTGTGCTATCGTTGTGGAGAACCTATTGACAGACCGCAAGGACAGTTGTGTCAGAAATGCTGGCAGACAGACTATGAAAGGGGTAAAAGCCTTAAGAATGATAATAGCAAGCACTACTGGCGATACGACAATCAATTTCTAAGAAAGAAGTGAAAATATGAGTAAGGCAGAACAGAAAAAGTTTAAGGAACAAATGTTGCGTGTTCAGATGAACAGAATTAGCACTGAACACCAGAAGAAAAATTTTGAATCAGCATTGATATTAATTATGTGGGTACTACATGATAAGTTCGGTTTCGGACAGCAGAGATTAACAAAAGTACAGAGAGAACTTAAAGTACTTATAGATAACTATAATGACGGATTATTCACAGCGGAAGAGCTTGTTAATCAGTTATACGAAGAAACAGGAATAGAACATATTAAGTTTAAATAAGGAGATAGGCTTATGAAGTTTTCGGGACTGACTAAGCCGGAGCTTGATGAAATAATTGAAAATGCCAATTTTACTGATGAGGAATTGAGGATTTTTAAGTTGCTTGTGGGTAATATGAGCTTAGAACAGGTTAGTCAAAGACTTATGTTATCCAAAGCAACAATTTCAAGAAGAGTTAAGGATATAAAAATCAAGATAGAAAGGACTGATGACATGGTTAAAACAATTCCTATATGGGAAAAAGTTACATTAACAGTTGAAGAAGCGTCCGAATATAGCAATATCGGAATTAATAGAATCAGCAGTATGCTTAATGAAATTAGCTGTCCATTTGTTTTAAGAGTTGGGAATAAGAGGCTTGTTAAGCGTAAGGAGTTTGAGCACTATATAGAAAAAAGTAACGAAATATAGAGATATATTGAAATATATGCCTTGATGTAGTAATATGTGGTTGTCTATATCAAGGCTTTTTTCAAAAGAAAGGAGCTTTTGAATGGGAAAAGATTTAAAAGGTAAAGAACTAGGTGTAGGATTGTCGCAGCGAAAGGACGGTGTGTATCAAGGGAGATATAAAGATAGATTTAATAAGATTAAATATATTTATGGCACAAAGTTATCAGAAGTTAAAAAAGAATTGGCTGTTGCAATAGCAGAAAATATTCAATTTACAAGCATTAGAGATGATATTAAGCTGGACGATTGGTTTAATCGTTGGATAGAAGTGTACAAAAAGAAAAGTGTACGCCCTAATACCCTTAGGGAATACACTCACATATACAATAAAAATATATCACCTTTTTTAGGAAATCGCAACATAAATTCCTTTGTTAAATCAGATATTCAAACACTAATTGATAAAATAGCTGATGACAATTATAAATATGAACGGCAGAACAAGATTAAGGTTATACTTAATGATATGTTCAGTAGAGCAATAGAAGATGACTTAATGATTAAAAATCCAGCAAAAGGTGTAAAGCTTAGGGCTGATAAAGAACTTAAAGCTTTCACACTAACAGCAAAACAACAGATAGAGTTTTTAGAAGCAAGTAAAGGGACATTTTACGATAATTTGTATAATGTGGCAGTTAATACAGGCTTGCGCCCAGGAGAACTGTTTGCACTTACACCTAATGATATACACTTAGATGAGGGGTATATTGATGTTAATAAGACACTTGTGTATCAAAAATACCTTGATGATAAGTGCAAAACTTTTCACATTGAGCCGCCTAAAACCAAACAGAGTTATAGACAAGTACCTATTAACAGCGAATGCATTAAATATCTTGAAAAGCAGTTCGAATTAAAGGATATTGTAAAGTGCAAAAGACCTAAAGAGCAGAACAATTATTTGTTTGTGACAAGTTATAACACGCCTCTCAATTCGCAGATTTATTCAGATTCAATTAAAGCTATTGTTAAGCAGATAAATCTTGCAAGAAGTTTTGATAACGAATTTCCTGTGTTTAGCGGACATACTTTAAGACATACTTTTGCTACAAGATGTTTTGAAGCAGGTGTGCAGGCAAAAGTTGTTCAATCATATTTAGGTCATGCAACTCTTAAAATGACAATGGATTTATATACACATGTAACAGAAGAAAGAGCGGCAGTAGATATTGAAAGAATTGTGAAAGACAAGGACAACATTGTTGATTTTAAGAAAAGTGCTGTGTAGTAAGTGTGTAGTACTACACACATTAAAACTGAAAAAACCACAAAATAAGAGGGTTTAAGATGTATAATATATTTAACTTGGAAAACTTATTACGTATATCAGACAACTCCTTATGAACTTAACAAAAAGCACGATAAATGCGGTATTTAAGGGATTTTAAGCGGCATTAGATTAATTATCAATTTCCACATATTTCTATGTATTTCTATATATTTCAATAGCAAAAGTGTGTAGTAAGTGTGTAGTAACAAGATTAAAAGTGTGTAGTAAATTAAAACTAAATAAAGCCTTGATATATGACATAAATATGAGAAGAACTTGATAATGTTCTTCTCTTTTTTTATGCAAAAATATAATCAGAAAGAGAGGTAGTGCAAATGTTTTCTGATGAAGTAAGAGAAAAAATCTTGAGCAAAGAAGAATTACAGAAACTTGACTTAGTGACATTATCTCTTGTTATCCACGCAATCGAGGAAGTTTTAGAGGAGGCAGACAATGAACAATCCTTATCAGCAACCGATTATGAGTAATTATGTACCTCAATATGGAGCATATCAATATAATCCTATGGCAAATATCCAGAGATTTCAGCCGCAGGAGCAGATGCAGCAATCACAAGTTCAGCAAACTATTCCACAGCAGATAATAGGTATTAACGGCAGAGTTGTGCAAGCAGTTGAAAATATAAACGCTAACGAGGTCCCTATGGACGGCTCAATGGCATTTTTCCCGAAACAGGATATGTCGGAGATTTATGTTAAGGGCTGGAATGCCGATGGAACAATTAGAACGATTGTGTATAAGCCTTATACAGACCCTAAAGATAATCAGACAGTAAATTCTATGGCTAATACAGAAAACGCTAAATTTACCCTATCAGACGAAAGCACACAGCTATTTCTGAATAAATTTGAGGAATTGTCGGAGAAAATAGGGCAGTTGGAAGATAGATTTGATAAATCTTTAGGAACGCAAAGAAAAACTTCAAGAACTCAAAGCAAAGGCGGCGATGAAGAATGAACCAGCAGTTAATTCAAACCATAAATCAACTTAAGTCAATTCAGAATCCGCAGCAAATGGCTATGAATTGCTTACAGCAGTCTGCTAAACAAGGCAATCCAATGGCAAAAAACTTACTTAATCAGATAAACAGTGGAAACACACAAGGCGCAGAACAAATTTTAAGTAATTTTATGAATGCGCAAGGAATAAACCTTAATGATATTAAGGGAATGATGAATTAGGACATTTTGGGTTGTGCGCACATAATGACCGGTTATCCCATTTGTTAATAAAATAAATGGAGGTAAACAAGATGCTTAATTCAAACGGAGTTAGTCTCGCAGATATTGCCGCAGTAACAGGCAATAATCGTAATAACGATGGTATGTGGGGCGATGGTGCATGGTGGATTGTAATTCTCTTAATCTTTGGCTGGGGCAATAACGGCTGGGGCGGTTTCGGTGGAAATGGCAACGGCGCAGGCTACACTGATTCAGCTATACAAAGAGGTTTTGACAATCAGGCAGTTATCAGCAAGTTAGATGGCATTTCTAACGGACTTTGTGACGGCTTTTATGCTATGAACAACAGTATGCTCACAGGTTTTAATGGTATTAACACAAATATCATGCAGACAGGCTACGGCATACAACAGGCAGTAAACGCTGATACAGTTGCTAATATGCAGAATACTAACGCTTTACAGTCACAGCTTGCTAACTGTTGCTGTGAGACAAGAGAAGCTATTCAGGGAGTTAATTACAATTTAGCAACTAACACTTGTGCTTTACAGAACACAATGAACAATAATACAAGAGATATTATTGACAGCCAGAATGCCGGCTTTAGAAGCATATTAGACTACTTATGCCAGGATAAGATAGCAACACTTACAGCAGAGAACAATGATTTACGCAGAGCCGCTTCACAGGATAGGCAGAACGCACTTCTGACTAGTACAATGGCAGCACAGACAAATCAGATTATCAATGCCGTAAACCCGGCACCAATCCCGGCATACACAGTACCTAATCCAAATGCGTACTATGGCTGTGGTTGCAATACCGGCTGTAATTGCTAAAACTGAATAATTGAGTATCTTAATTGAGTTTAACTCAACCTAAACCGATTAAAAACCATTTTTAGTCGAGGATTAGTCCAAGTTTAGTCAAGAGTTAGTCGAGATTATGTCTGCTAAGCAGTATTACTTGATGTTACCGACACAAATGTCGGGAAGATAAAGGGCAGACTATAATGTTTGCCCTTATTTTTATGGAAGAGAGGTAAAAATAATGGAAGTAACAGGAATTGCATTACAAACCGTTGCCGCTGGAGAAGATGTGGCATTTACAGAAACAGCAGTAAACGGAACAAAATGTATCGTACACAGACAGGGAAGCGGAATTATCAAGTTAAGAGGTATCACCAATCAGTGTAAGGCTAGATTTTTAGTATCGTATTCCGGCAACATTCAGATTCCGACAGGCGGCACGGTTGGAGCTATATCACTTGCTATTGCAGTAGACGGAGAACCTTTACAGTCAACACGAATGATTGTAACCCCAGCCGCAGCACAAAATTTACAGAATATTAGTTCACAGGCATACGTTGATGTACCTTGTGACTGTTGCAGTACTGTAGCGGTGCAGAATACATCAGCACAGGCTATTGAAGTACAGAATAGTAACTTAATTGCTGTTCGTGAAGCGTAGGGGGTGAGAGTATGCACATTGAAAGAATGCACAAAATGCAAGAGTGTCTTACAGAGAAAGCTGTCAATGAGCTTGAAAAAGGTGTTGAGAATGTTGACACTTCCGAGATGGGACAGGTCGTGGATATGATAAAAGACCTTGCAGAAGCTGAATATCATTCAATAATTTCCAAAGCTATGAAAAAGGCTGATGAAGAGGAAGAAGAGTACGACAAAGAACTCCTAAGAAGTCTTAAGGCAGAATATGGCGAAGAAAGTGGTAGAAGATATTACGACCAATATCGCTATGCAAATGGCAGATTTGCCCCTAAAGGCAAGGGAACATATCGTAGAGGATATGAAGAACCACCTTATATGCACATGTACCCAGAAGCAGAACATATGAGGGATATGGATAGAGATTATGGCAAGATGTACTATACAGAGCCAATGTCTGAAAGTAATTACGACAGAGCAAAGAGAAACTACACAGAAACTAAGGAAATGCACAAGAATAACACGCCAGAAGATAAGGAACACAAGATGAAGTCACTTGACAGCTATACTAAAGAACTTGCAAGCGATATTACAGGTATGGTAGCTGATATGTCGGCAGAAGAGAAGAACTTGCTTAGAACAAAGTTAAGTACTCTTGTATCTAAGATATGATTTTAAGGGCTATGAGTAGCAATATTCATAGCCTGTTTTATTCAGAAAGGAGCATACAGATGATTTTTAGCATTAATGGCACAATGTGGCAAGTGCAATATAAAAATTCAAATTCAAGTGAATTAAAGCGGTCAGACAACGTTTCTGTGCTAGGCGTAACAGATAGAAATGCGCATACAATTTATCTGTCAAATGCCTTGCGTGGATTTATGCAACGCAAAGTGCTGATACACGAAGTATGCCACGCAATCTGTATGTCCTATGATGTGTATTTGCCGATTGAACAGGAAGAGATATTGTGCGATTTTGTGGCAACTTATGGCGATGAAGTATTTGACATTGTTGATATGGTTTTAGGGGCAGTTAGGAGAGTGGGATAATGAGCATTGATGAGTTGTTAAAGATAATTCAAAAGACTAATCCGACTATGACAAAAGAATTATTGATATATAAGCTTAGTCAATGCCGGTATTCAAGTAAGGCATTGATTTATACAGAAAAATGTTGCCAAAAAATTTCGGGGTAACGCATTTGATACCTCCCCCGGATACATCTTTGATATTCAGAAAAACGATTTTGACAATTTTTAAAATTTGGTTCAGATT
>ENA-OXZX01000380-OXZX01000380.1-human-gut-metagenome-genome-assembly--contig:-NODE-380-length-13186-cov-5.754931_pt1 | contig 13186 bp, 10 predicted proteins | sample MGYA00244513_ERZ652811 | MGnify/ENA primary metagenome ERZ652811 (study PRJEB26926, sample SAMN06164400) | human gut metagenome | biome: ENVO:00009003; feature: ENVO:2100002; material: ENVO:00002003...
ATGCAGCGTAGTCTCGTGGGCTCGGAGATGTGTATAAGAGACAGATACAAAATAGCTGAAATTGTTCCGAAGCTGTAAAAAGTGTAAAAAGTGCGAATTTGCAACATAAAAAAGAAGGTGATATAATGTGAACATTAAATTATTCGAAAGGATCTTACTTATGGAAATAAAAAATTACCCCAAAGGCTACTCAGCAGGTCCGGACGGTATCTACTATCACGGCGAGCATTTTTCAAACGCTCTTATAGAAATAACCGATTACTACGAAGTAAAGTCATTGACGGCAGATGTCCCAGGTGACTGCTATGTAGAGGTCGCATTTAAGGTCGGCGAAAAAATCTATACGGCGGTAATTCCGTGCAGCGGTCTTGAAAAAGCTATGCGATTTATCCCTCGTAATGAGGTCAAATTTAATAAAAGAGAAAGCACCTGCAACGATTTTTTGTCGGGAGCTATTAAAGGAGCTATTTTTAATGTGGAACACCGAATCAGATATTCTCTCGACCAGGGCTATAATTGCTTTCCCGCAGAGAAAGATTCCGATGCGCATTACGTTTTTCTGCTTGGCAACTGCATTATTGGCGATACGGAACGTATAGGCGTTGATATAGCACCGCAGAACGAAGCCATCGCAAAATTTAAACGCCCGCTGTCAACGCAAAATGCTGAATTTATGCCGTGGGTATCGGATTTTCTTGATTCAGATAATATACCCGGCGTATTGCTTATGGCGGCACTTACGCCATTCATAATGCCACTTATAGACGAATCGCAAAGAAGCAGATTTGAGTTCAACACTTACGTTTACGGCGATTCGGGTTCGGGAAAATCTGCGATAACCAAACTGCTTGTAGATTATTTCGAGGGCAGTCCAAATATTATAAATCTGCACAGCAATAAAAGCGAGATCGACAAGATATTCGAGTACAAGCATTGTTGCGTGGCAATTGACGACCTCTGCGGCACTGATTCCAACAGAGAAAGAGAGAATAACGAACAGAAACTTTCGGAAAATCTCAAACGTGTTCAAACTCCGGGGCAGATAGTCCGTGACGGCAAAAGGATCAAAAATGAAAGTATGCTTTTTGTGACGGGTGAATATCTGCTTAAAAGTTCAAGCACGCTAAATCGCTGTCTTGTAGTAAATCTTAAAGATCCGATACCGCCGAAGGAGATCAACAAGCTTTGCCGTAATAAAGATCAGTATCTTGAAATGGTGCGGTGTTTTATCGAGTGGGTCTGCAAAAACTATGACAGACTTAGCAAGAATCTAAACAGCAGGCTTAGCGATGTGAAAAATCACAAAAGCAAGGCTGCGAGATATTCGGGCTTTAACCGAAACTATGCTATAAAGTCCTTACTGTTTTGCACCTGCGATATATTTTGTGAGTTTATCAGAAGCGTTTCGAACGATGATATGACAATGATCACAAGGCGCCGTTCTATCGAAAACTCTATCGAAGTGCAGATAGATGACACATTGCGTCACCTTGAAAACCGCAGCAGCGAATATGCCTCCTCTCGAAACATAGTCGAGGAAGTAGCCGCCGCTATTTTAAATTCGAAAAACGTCTATGACGATATTAAAGTTTTTCGTAACGCAATATGTTTTGACGAAGGTCCTCGTTATTACGATGATCAGCTTGAGGGAAGCTTTATCATTAGCGGAGAGGAACTGAAAAAAATTTTTTCGTCAAGGCTTTCTGCAAAGTCCATAGGTGAGGCCCTTGCAGACGAGAACATGCTTATTCTGTCAAAAGACGGAAGCAGAACATACCCTATCAGAAAGCAGGGCAAGTCGAAAGACAAATGGACGAAAAAGTTTTATCATATAAACGCCGATGCGCTAAAAGAGTATGCCCCTTGTTCCGATGAAACGGAAGATAAAAAGCCTAAAAAGCCTAAAAAGCGTGAACCGGGCATGTTCCCGCTACCAAAACAGTATGGAGTCTGGAACAAACGGAAAAAGCAATGATTTAACTTATACATTATTTTCAAGATACCAAGGAGGTAAGCAATTATGGATATGGTCAGAGAAAGGGAACTCAACGTCCCTATATTTCAAAAGCAAAACCTCACTATCGAGGAAGCCGCCGTTTATTCAAACATCGGTCAGCACAAGCTGAGAGAACTCACGGCAGACGAACGCTGTCCGTTCGTTTTGTGGGTGGGGAACAAAAGGCTTATCAAGCGCAGGCAGTTTGACGAGTATATGTCGAGAGCTTATTCTATCTGAACTGCGAGAAATGTGAAAAATGCCGACCGTCCGGAAAGCCGATGGTCGGCAGAATTTTGAAAGGAGAGTTTTATTATGGCAAAAAGGCGCAGAGACAGCAAAGGCATTATGCTGAAAAAAGGTGAAAGCGAACGTGCGGGCGGCGGTTATGATTACCGCTGGACGCAGAACGGCGAAAGGCGCGTGATATATGCACCCACGCTGCAGGAACTTCGTGAGAAAAAAGAGGAAATCTCTGCCGATGTTCTCAGAGGCATAAGGCCTAACGCCCGAAACCTCACGGTAAATGACATCTATAAAATGTGGGTGAGAGATAAAATGGGGCTAAAGGACAACACTATGCTGAATTATATGTATATGTACGAAATGTTCGTCAATCCATATATCGGCAAAAGCAAGATCTCAGGACTGCTGTATTCGGACGTTAAGGGCTTTTACAATATGCTTTACAGAGAACGCGGGCTAAAAGTTTCTACTATCGACAACGTAAATACCGTGCTTCATCAAGTGCTTGAACTCGCAGTGCAGAACAGGCTTATCCCCGCGAACCCCTCTGACAATGCGATAAGAGAACTGAAACATATGCACGGCAAGGAGATACAGAAGCGTCAGGCGCTTACCGCAAAGGAGCAGGAACTTTTTCTTGATTACCTCCGCAGCACGCCGCGTTATCAGCATTGGTATCCTGTATTTCTTACAATGCTTTATACAGGTCTGCGTGTTGGCGAGATAACGGGGCTGCGCTGGTGCGATGTTGATCTTGAAAACGGCTTTATCAGCGTCAACCACACGCTTGTTTACTACAAGCACGATACAAACAAATGTCAGTTCAGCATACACAAGCCTAAGACAGAAGCGGGAAGCCGCAGCGTGCCTATTATGAGCGAAGTCAGGGAAGCGCTCGAACAGGAGAAAGAGTATCAGGATATAGCGGGGCTGAGATGCAAAGTTAAGGTCGATGGCTTTTCTGATTTTATTTTCATAAACCGCTTTGGCAATGTACATAATCAAAATAATCTCAACAGGGCATTGCGCAGGATAATTCGCGACTGCAACAAAAGAGTGCTTTCGGAAGCGCAGGACGGCGAAAACGTCACCCTATTACCTGATTTCAGTTGTCACACCCTCCGCCACACCTTTGCAACGCGAATGTGCGAAATGGGCATAAACCTCAAAGTGATTCAAGACGTACTCGGCCATTCAGATTTCAGCACCACGATGAACGTCTACACCGACGCCACGAGCGACTTCAAAAAGAAAGAATTTCAGACCCTTGAAAAGCTTCTCAAGGGCGGCAGTGCCGAATAATAAAAAAGAGATCACCGATGAACCAAAACATCAGTGATCTCTCATATGTTATCATATTTTTTTATAAGTTTCTGACCGATTGGCGTAAAATTGGCGTAAGCCGTCGGTCAGACCTGCTGAAAACCCCGCAAGATCAAGGGTTTATCACTCCAACGTCTTCATCGTAGGGAACAACAGCACATCTCTAATAGCCGGGGAGTTAGTCAGCAGCATAACAAGTCTGTCAATGCCGTAACCAATTCCGCCTGTAGGTGGCATACCTATCTCCAAAGCTCTCAGGAAGTCCTCGTCTGTGTGGTTTGCTTCCTCGTCACCCTGCTTCAATGCCTCTTCCTGCGCTGCAAATCTCTCACGCTGATCTATCGGATCGTTCAGCTCTGAGTATGCGTTGCACATCTCTCTGCCTGTGATGAAAAGCTCAAATCTCTCTACATAATCAGGATTTTCTGGCTTCTTCTTTGTAAGTGGAGAAATCTCGATAGGGTGATCCATTATGAATGTCGGCTGTATAAGATGCTCCTCAACATATTCCTCAAAGAACAGGTTGAGTATGTCGCCCCTCTTGTGCCTTGCCTCGTATTCAATGTGATGCTCGTCTGCAAGTGCTTTTGCTTCCTCTGCTGTGGCTACCTGTGAGAAATCAACACCAGAATACTTCTTTACTGCGTCGATCATTGTCATTCTCTCAAAAGGCTTGCCAAGGTCGATCATTACGTCACCGTATGGTACGCAAGTTGTGCCGCATACCTCCTGTGCAACGTGCCTGAACATATTCTCTGTCAGATCCATCATGCCGTAGTAATCTGTGTATGCCTGATAAAGCTCCATAAGAGTAAACTCAGGATTGTGTCTTGCGTCAACACCCTCGTTTCTGAATACTCTGCCTATCTCGTATACTCTTTCAAGTCCGCCGACAATAAGTCTTTTCAGATAAAGCTCCAGAGAAATTCTAAGCTTAACGTCCTCGTCAAGTGCGTTGTAGTGTGTCTCAAATGGTCTTGCGGCAGCTCCGCCTGCGTTAGATACCAGCATTGGAGTTTCAACTTCCATGAAGCCCTGTCCGTCAAGATATCTTCTGATAGATGAGATTATCTGCGACCTCTTTATAAATGTGTCCTTTACCTCAGGATTGCATATAAGGTCTGTGTATCTCTGTCTGTATCTAGTGTCCTGATCCTTCAGACCATGCCACTTCTCAGGCAACGGCAGAAGCGACTTTGAAAGCAGTACGAACTTCTGAGCGTGAATTGAAATCTCGCCCATTTTTGTTCTGAATACAAAGCCCTCAATGCCAACGATATCACCGATATCGCCCTTCTTGTAATCGTCAAATTCTTCCTTGCCGATCTCGTTCATTCTCAGATAGACCTGAACTTTGTCGCTCTTATCTCTCAGGTCGAAAAAGCTTGCCTTGCCCATAAGACGTCTTGACATTACTCTGCCTGCAACGCTTACTGTTATGCGGTTTGCCTCGAGAAGCTCCTTGAGCTTTTCCTCGTCTTCGCCTGCCTGCTCCTTAAGCTCAGCCTCAAGCTTTTCATACTGTGCTTTAGCCTCGGCACAGCTTGCCGTAACATCATACTTTGTTATCTCAAATGGATTCTTGCCCTTGGCTTTCAGTTCTTCAAGCTTGTCCATTCTTATCTTCTTTAAGCTGTTTATGTCCTCCTGAGTAAGCTCTTCCTCAGGAGTGTTTGTGCGGTTTTCCTCGCTCATTTATATTTTCCTTTCCGTGTGTTTTGTAAGTGGTCTGTTACTTTGAAATGTCGATGACCTCGAATTTCAGCAGACCGGCAGGTGTTTCAGCCTCGAAAATGTCGCCTACCTTGTGCTTGAGTGCAGCCTTGCCTATAGGTGACTCGTCAGAGATCTTGCCGTTGTCAGGGTCAGACTCAGTTGAACCTACTATCTGAAGATCTTCGATCTCGTCAAGCTCGATATCCTTTATCTTGATGATAGAGCCTACGCCTATCTCGTTTACAGAAATATCATCGTCCTCAACGACAGTTGCGTTTGAAATGAGAAGCTCTAACTCATTGATCTTTGATTCAAGGATAGCCTGCTCGTTCTTAGCCTCGTCATACTCAGCGTTCTCGGAAAGGTCTCCGAAAGAACGTGCTTCTTTAAGCTTCTGAGCAACTTCACGTCTTTTTACTGTAATAAGGTATTCAAGTTCCTCCTGCAATTTAGCATAACCTGCTTTTGAAACAGTCTTAGAAATAGCTGCCATAATTAAACACTCCTATATCAATATAATTTTATACGGGTACTATCAACTTAATATTATACACGATTTGCCCTCTTTTGTCAAGGTCGGAAGCCGTCGCAAACGGGCTTTTTTGCACCTTTGGACAGTCTGCACGATTTTACATTTTGCACAAATTTTCACCTCTGACAGCGTGTTAGGATATTGAAAATAATAATAGTATGATTTATAATTATCTTACGATAAAACAAGTTATGAAAAAACATAGGAGGAAATTTTCATGCCAAACCCCATTTTGCCTGCATGGGAGTATATCCCTGACGGCGAGCCGAGAGTTTTCGGCGACAGAGTTTATCTTTATGGCTCACATGACAGAGCCGCTCAAAGCGACTTTTGCGACTATAAACTGAAAGTCTGGTCTGCACCGCTTGATGACCTTAACAACTGGGTCTGCCACGGACACAGCTTCCATACCCGTGATGACCGTGACCATAAGTCCGATACCGAGGGAATGACCGACCGCAAGCTGTTTGCTCCGGACGTTATAGAAAAAGACGGCAGGTATTATCTCTATGCCTATATAGTCGGCTCAAAGGGTGTTGTTGGCGTGTCCGATAAGCCAGAAGGTCCTTTCAAACTCCTTTCTCAGTATAAATATGACCCTGAGGACGCAGGCGATGACGGCATTTATAATGATGCAGGCGTGCTTGTTGATGATGACGGCAGAGTGTATATTTATTACGGCTTCACAGAATCTAACTTCAACGAGATAGACCCTGCGGATATGTATACCATTAAAAAGGGAAGCTACAAAAGAGCAGTCATTGACGACAGCGACAACGCACCGCAGGAACAGCGTTTCTTCGAGGCAAGCTCCCCGAGGAAAATCGGAGATACATACTATCTTATATATTCCCCATGTGTAGGAAGCAGGCTTGCCTATGCGACCTCAGATAAGCCACAAGGTCCGTTCAAATATCGTGGATATATAATAGACAATGGCGTTGATTATCCGGGGGGGAATGACCACGGCTCAGTGTGCAACATAAATGGTCAGTGGTATATTTTCTATCACAGAATGACAAACAATACCATAATGTCAAGACGTGCTTGCGTTGAGAAAATAGAGATTCTCCCTGACGGAACGATACCGACAGTGGAAATGACCTCGCTTGGCTTTGAAGACGGCCTTGACCCTTTCAAGCCTTATCCTGCGGATATCGCCTGCGTGCTGAAAGGTGGCTGTTTTATCACCGAAAAGGACATCTTTACAAGAAGTATCGTGAACATCACCCATGGCAATGTTATGGGCTATAAGTATTTTGATTTTGGCGAGGACTTTTCCTCAAAGGCCATGAAGATAGCCCTGAAAGTCAGGGGCATGGGAACTGTTGCAAAGGTGGCGGTCTATGCTGATGACTATGAGAACAGCGAGCCTGTAGGCTATGTTGATATTGGCACAGGCGACGGAGTTTACACAGGAGTAATCAAGTCCCTTACTGGCAGACATTCTATCTATTTTGTGCCTACAGTTTTTTCAGATGAACTTGCCGATTGGATAGCAGATTATTTCAAAAACAAGCCGCTTTTTGAACTTGAAGAATTTGTATTTATGAAATAGGAGGGAATGACATGGAAAAGTTTAGGCTTATCCCACTTCTTACCGCAGCGGTCATGGGCTGTACTGCACTGCTTGCAGGCTGTGGAAAGGGAAGCGACAGCTCTTCATCAAAGGCAGAGGAGGGTGCAAAGACCTCTGATGACGGAAGTATAAACAAAGACCTTACCGCAACCGAGCTTGCAAGACTTCTGGGCAACGGCACAAACCTCGGAAACACCATGGAAGCCTACGGCCACAAAAGCTATTCTGCCGACACCGACCCTGAAAGCTTTGAAACTCTTTGGGGTCAGCCTGTCACAACGGAAGAGATGATAAAAGGTATGAAAGCAAGCGGCTTTGACTCTCTCCGTGTGCCTGTGGCATGGACAAACGCAATGGAGTATGAAAAAGGCGATTACACCATAAATGAAGCCTATCTCGACAGAGTGGAGGAGATAATAAACTACGCTTTGGATAATGATATGTATGTTATCATAAACGACCACTGGGACGGAAGCTGGTGGGGAATGTTCGGTTCTTCCGAGCAGAGCGACGTTGACAAGGCGTTTGAAATGTATAAGTCCATGTGGACGCAGATAGCGAACAGATATAAAAAATACTCCGACAGACTTATATTTGAGGGTGCAAACGAAGAGCTTGGTGACAGACTCAATGACACAGACGTGTGCAAAAACTCAGGCTCGCTTTCAAAAGCCGAGTGCTATGAAATGGCCAACAAGATAAATCAGACCTTTGTTGACACTGTCCGTGCAACAGGCGGAAACAACGAACAGCGTTTTCTTCTTATCGCAGGCTACAATACCGATATCACAATGACCTGCTCAAACAAGTTCCAAATGCCAACTGATACCGCAAAGGATAAGCTCCTGCTTTCTGTTCATTATTATACCCCATGGGATTATTGCGGAACAAAGGGTCGCTCAGATTGGGGAACAAAGACAGACTATGAGGAGCAGAACAGACTTTTCAGGAACATGACAAAGTATTCCGAGCAGGGCTACGGCATAATAATAGGCGAGTATGCAGTGCTTACAAACGGCGGTGACCTAAAGAAAGGCACTGACAAGTTTATTGACAACCTCCTCGACAACTGTGACGCCTACGGCTTTGCACCATTCCTTTGGGATTGCAGTGATTTCTTCTCACGTTCAGAGCTTAAAATGCGTGATGAAACTGTGGCAAAGATATTTGATGAAAGACGCCGTGATAACCAGTCCTCGATGACAGTGGAGGAGGAAAGAGCCGCTGCTGTAAAGAAGCTTGATGAAACTCTTGCGGCTGCACCTGAAAAGCTAACAGATGATACCGCACCGCAGGCTGACGAGAACACAGCGGTGGCATGGATAATGTATCAGAGTGCAGATTTTTCCGTATGCTACAGCGTTGGTGACGAGTATGATCCGGTTTCAAAGAGCGACGGAGTTATCGCAGAAAACGCAGTTATAGACGGTGAGGGAACTTACACAGTAAGCCTTGATATGTCATCAAACAACGCCAACGGCATTGCATTCTCGGCTCTGGGTATCGCAAACGGTGAGAAGCTTTATCCGAACTATATCGCAACTATTGACGAGATAAAGATAAACGGCGAAGCTGTTGAAACCATAGCGGAGGGCTACACCACATCTGACGATGAGATCTGCACAAGAGTGAACCTTGTAAATCAGTGGGTATCCGCACCGCCTGAGGACGCAAGGATAGCAGGCGGTGACCTTTCAAAGGCTTCTCCAACAATACTTGACTATGCAGGAAAGATAAACACTCTCGAAATAACATTCACATACGCTCCTGCGGCATAGATCAGAGCATATAAAAACGGCAGTTCAGCATATGCTGTTCTGCCGTTTTGTTTTGTGAAATATCAGAACTGCGAATTAGTCCAGTCCACAATACTTTGGATAGACTTATCACGCTTGTTAATGAACGCTCTTATGCAGTCTGATGAAGCATATTCTCCATGAAGCGCTTCTTCAGCCGAGCCTGTTTCTGGGTATCTTGCAAAGAACTGCTCATAAAGAGGGGAATATATGCTCTCAAATTCTGCGAGCCTATCAAGTGCCTTTTCTTTTTCAAACGTACCCTCAGACATCTTTAAAAGCCTGTCATTGAAATCGTTCCTGAAATTCTCATTTGACATAAGATAAGCAAAACTCAGAACCGCAGGATTTTTCGTGTCCGTGTCAAGCAGTCCCTTTGGCTTGTAGTTATCCTCTTTCATGGTGTTCGTCCATGCGTCGCCCTCGCCGCTCACTCCGCCGAACTCAACGTCATAGAACATGAAACGCCATTTTCCGTCTGCATATTCGTTGGAACTGTCTGTGTTCTGCACCTTCCACATTGACCAGTTCTTGCCCGGCCAATCCCACTTGTTGTTTATCCAAACCTCTGCAAGGAAATAATCTCTCACACTGTCGGTGTCAACAAGCTTTGAGAACTCCTCATAATCCGTCTGTGTGGATAAGTCTTTGTGAGAAGCGAAGAAATCTGTAAGCTCCTTGAAGAAATATCCCTCGTCTGTTTCTCCCTCCGGAAGCTTGCCCTCGTCAAGCTTGTAGCCGCTCTGATAGGTTTCTGCGTCGCCTTTGTAGACCACCACATCGTCTTTGTTCACACCGTAGTGGTTTTCAAAATAATTGTCGGAATAGTCCTCCTCCAGCACATAAAGTCCCCAGTATTCGCCATTCAGATAAACAACGCATGGACGTGAAGCCTTTGTTGAGCCGTCAAGCTCTGTCATAAGACTCTGCCAATAGGTGTCATTGAATTTTGCTGTAAAAGCACAATTTCCACCTGCACGGAGAGTAAGCGTCTTAAAGCTGTCGATAGTTTCATCAGATGCGTTTTTCAGCCCCTCAAAGACCTCATAGTTAAACTTCTTTTCGCCATATTTCTTTCTGGCGTAAAGCCTGAATCCCTTTTGCAGGTCGGAGCGTGAATAGTTTCCCTGTATCCTTATGCCGCAATCCTGTGACAAAGCGTTCGTCACATTTCCCTCGGCTGAAATCTCGTTAAGCTCGATGTGACAATCACGTTCCCATTCCTTGCCACGCTGTTTGTAGTTTGCGTCAAGCTGTCTTGCGGTTTCGTTTTCTATGCTTTCTCCGCTGGCTTTATAGTCCTCAAGTGCCTTGTTGAAAATATCTCCCTTGACGTAAATGCCGATCTTGCTGTCGAAAAGGTCAGCGTAGTCCATTGTGATGTTCATTACCGCAAGGTCATGCCCGGCCGCTTCGCAGCTTTCTTTAAGCCCTTTTATATGCTCCTCTGCGCTTCCTATGTAAAAGCTGCCTGAGAAGCTTGGCGAAACGCTTCCGTCGCTTTTTTCGCTTGATGCTCTTATAACAGTGCATTTATCCACCGCATTGTCAGAAGGTGCTTTTTTGTTGCACCAGAAATCCCCCTCGCCAAAGCTGAACTCATTGAAATTTCCCGATATCATTTCTGTCGGCACGGCTGAAACCACATTAGGGTCATTGCTCCTGTCTTTTATCTCGATAGGGGCAGTGTATTCTTCTCTCGTGGCAGAGGTCCTAGGGTCTGTGCCGTCAGTGGTGTAGTATATCTTCTCACCCTCGTTTGCGGTAAGCTCAAGGCTGAAACCGCTGTCATAAAAGCCGCTTTCCTGCGAAAATCCTATCACGCTGTCATTGAGGCCAAACTCAGGCTTGTCTGTTTCAGGCTCGGTGGTGGTATTATCATAGTCTGAAACACTGCTGTCCGCTTTGGCGGAGCTTTCAGCCGCTTTTGATGAAGCCTGTGAACCGTCCACACCCTTTGAACAGCCAGACAGCATAAGCACTGCGGCCATAAGGCATAATATTTTTCTTGCGTTCATATATTTCCTGCTTTCTGTTTTATGTAAACGTTTTACTTTGCACATATGATTGTACCATAACAAAGTCCTGGAAGCAATAGAAACGCTCCATTTTCGGCATTTGCAACTGTTTGAAGCCTGTTTGTTTGTCTATTATGGATATAAAAAGCGACATAAAAAAGCGTCGGATAAATACCCGACGCTTTGTGTATTGTATTTTAAATTATTGTTTGTTTTTATTGTAGATTATCATAAGCCCTTTGAGCAGAAGCTCATCGTCAATGACTATGTCACGCTTGCAGTAAGGAACTATTATCTTTGCCACACCGCCTGTGGAAACCACAGTGCATTTTTCACCAAGCTCGTTTTCTATCCTCTCTATAACACCGTCAATGCTTGCGGCGTTGCTATGGATTATACCGCTCTTCATACAGTCGATAGTATTAGTGCCTATGACCTTTTTAGGCGGCACAAGGCTGATGAAAGGAAGCTGTGAAGCCTTGCCCGAAAGCGAGTCGAGGGAAGTTCTAAGTCCCGGTATTATCATTCCGCCTATGAAATTCTTTTCCTTGTCTATTACTGATATGGTAGTAGCAGTGCCCATGTCTATCATTATAATAGGTACAGGATAAAGATTTATCGCCGCAACTGCGTCTGCAACTCTGTCGCTTCCAAGCTGTGCGGGATTGTCGAGATTTATCTTAAGTCCCGTCTTTATTCCGGGTCCTACCACCATGATACGCTTTTTGATAAGCCTCTCCATTGCCTCTTTCATCGTGAGGGTAACAGACGGCACGACCGATGAGATTATGCCGCCCCTGAAATCTGACATATCTATAGAATGTATCTCAAGAATGTTCTTGAGCATTATGGCATATTCAAGTGCCGTGGACTGCTGATTTGTAGAAAGTCTTTCAACAAAAAGTATCCTGTCGCTTTCAAAACAGCCCATTACTATGTTAGTGTTTCCTATATCGACCGCTAAAACCATTTGTATGTTATCCTTTCGGTGAATTTATGCCTGCGCTTTGTTTTTGCTGGGTATGAACCTTGCCTTATAAAGTGCAGCACCCACTGTACCTGTAACAAATGTGCATACAGCCATTTCGACCAGAGCGTTTATGCCTACAAAGGTGCAGATGAATACTATGATATTCTTTCCGCCCATAAGCTCTTTTACATAATCGGTGTTGCCGAAAAGCAAAACAAGTGCACTCATAAAGAACGCAGTGTTCAAAAACGCAGTAAAAAAGCCCGTAACAGCATATGAAACATAATTGTTTGTTACCTTGCTCATGCCTTTTGCAATAAATCCTACGATAATGCCGTCGAGAAGTCTTGGTACAAATCGCTGAACGAAAGCCAGGACCGGATCGATCGCAACAAGTGCTGCACCCATTCCGCTTGGCACGCCTATTCCGAAGCACTGCAAAAAGCTGAGCAGTCCGAAAACTCCTCCAATGACTGCACTTCCCACAGGGCCTACCGTTACAGCCGCTATGGCAATAGGAATTACGTTGAGAGTAATTACCAGCGGTCCGATAGGTATAGAACCGATAGGAGTGAACGAGAAGATCATTGTAAGAGCTGTCATCAATCCCAGTATCACCAATGATTTTGTGTTGACCTTTGTTTTCATATTAAATTTCCTCCTTGTTATTATTCCTCCATCATGGGAGGATACAATACAATACCAATATATTATAGCATATTTTTTCGCATATTTCCATAGCTTAAGCAAATTTTTTATGAATTTTTTTATCTTCATAAACAGGAATATCTCCACACTCACAAATGTATAATTTATTAACAAAAGAAAACGAAATAAGCACTGCAAAATTCCATATAGTGCAAACAAAATCGTGATTTTTCATACAATTATGATATTTTTTACACCTGTTTTACACATTCATATGTACATTTAGCTGTATGCACATACTTATATATGCCTGTCTCTTATACACATCTCCGAGCCCACGAGACTACGCTGCATCTCGTATG
>ENA-OXZX01000436-OXZX01000436.1-human-gut-metagenome-genome-assembly--contig:-NODE-436-length-11805-cov-9.713021_pt1 | contig 11805 bp, 9 predicted proteins | sample MGYA00244513_ERZ652811 | MGnify/ENA primary metagenome ERZ652811 (study PRJEB26926, sample SAMN06164400) | human gut metagenome | biome: ENVO:00009003; feature: ENVO:2100002; material: ENVO:00002003...
TCATTCGGCTGCTCCTTTCTTTCCTTTTTCTCCTTCTGCTCGTCTAAAATCTTGCGGATACAGACATCGCAGAAAATAACTAACCCGTCCTTATATCGGGGATAAGGACAGGTCGTGCAGTCATATTTTGATTTATCGCTCACGGTCATCACCGTTTTTCTGCTTTTGTGCAGGCTGATTATAGGGCATACGGCACTCTGACTGGTATCGTTCATTCAGCTTTTTCCGTGCATCATCAAGCTCATTCGTGTAATAACCCCAGAAATAATTTGAGCCGCCCTTGCAGTACCAACACACATAAGGGTTGGGTGCGTTGGGATTGTGACCGATGACAAACTCTGTACTCCCGATAGTACAGCTCTCGATGATTTCATAGTTCTGATTGGAGCGTTTTTCTTCGTCCATAAGCACCTCTCTATTCTTTGGCATAACGCCGATAGGCTTTCTCGCCCGTGGCTCTCATTTTCTGAACAGGGCGGCTCCCTGCAAGCTCTGGATGCTGTGCCTGCAGCTTGCGGCGTGTCCTGCTGACGCTCTCAAAGCTCGGCAGACCGTGCGTCATTATCTCTGCAAGCGGCATTGCCCCTGCATCCTTCAGACAGGCATTACAAAGTGCAAGATATAGCACCATATCGTCATTTCTGGCATCTTCATTCTTTTCCAGAACAGCCCTGACTTTCTTTTCAATGGTTTTAAGGTTTTTCATTGTTACCTCCATAAAGGAAAGGGCGGCATCTTTCAGCCGCCCAGACCACTTACTTTTTCTTTCTGTTACGGATATTCAGCCATACCGCCGCACCCACAATGAACACGACAAGCACGATTGCGATAATGGTTTTAGCGTCCATCAATTAGTCCTCCTTTTTCTTCTTTCTGTTCTTATAGCCGACAAATCCGAGAACGCCCGCACCGACAACAGACAGAGCTGCAAGGCTTACCCATAAGCCCAGATTGAAGTCATCGCCTGTTTTCGGGGTATCCCTGAACTCATTGTGCATCTGCACGATAGCCGTAGCGTCCACCTTGACCGTTGCCTGTTTATCGGCAGGCAGGATATATCCTGCGGAAGCCTTGTTACTTACTTCGGATACGGTATAGTCGCCAATCCGCAAGCCCTCAATCACGATTTCTCCGTTCTTATCTGTCTTAAAGGTCTGGTCATAGTCCACGCCTGTCACACGGAAAGAGAAGCCCTCCACCTTACCGTCAGAGGAAGTCTTTACGATTTTAAGAGAGCCTTTCTGTGCTGCATTGATAAATCCTACACCCGCCTTATTTTCCACGGTGTAGGTCTTGCCGTTCTCCTCAACGGATACGGAATACACATTTTCGTCAAGCACAAAACCTGTCGGAGCTTTGGTTTCCTTTACCAGATATTTGCCGAAGCGGAGTTCACTCATCTGGTAAACGCCGCCGTCAAGTTCTTTCATTTCGCCAAGCAACGTATCGTCTTTATCCAGTTTCCCATCGCCATTGGTATCGGAGTAAACCTCAAATACCGCACCAGACAGCTTGTTGTCGGGATAATCCTCATCAACCTTTGTCAAAGCGATATTGCCCTTAATGAAGTAGTTGACAAGTTCGATTTCCACAACTTCGTCCACCTTGCCGATAGTCACGGCGATTTCTTCCTCGGAGAGTACATATCCCTTCGGGCTTTCGATTTCACGGATTATCCAAGTTCCATACGGTACTTTGGCAAAAGAAAAACTACCATCATCTTTTGATGTGGTAGCTACAATCGCATTTTCCTTTGTAAACTCGGTAGTTCCTGTCTTAAAGATACCGATAACTGCACTGCCCAGAGCTTTTCCATCCTCATCAGATTTCTTACCGCTTACAGAGCCGTAAATAATGTCATTTGTGATAGCTTCGCCCTCATTGGCTATGATGCGGACAGTTTCGGTATCCTGTCCTGCGTATTCAAAAATAACAGGGTATTTTGCATCGCTGACAATATATGCGGAGTTGGTCGAGGTTTCCTGCACATAATAGCTGCCCATCGGCAGGTCGCTGATAGCTTTCCCGTGACCGCTTTCATCAAGGGAAATGACCTCAATCAGACCGTCCGCAGGAATGGTCTTTCCATCTGCGGCTGTGAGTTCCTCCGCCGCATACAAGCCAAAGGTCACATCAAAGATTTCTCCATTCTTGCCAATGCCGTAGGCTTCATCAATGGCAAGGCTCTTGATGAGGTCGATTTCAACACGCTGTTTTTCATTATAGAAAGAAGTAGCCGTTTCCGTTACATCAACATTCTGTCCTGCATACACAAGCTCAACAGAACGAACTTCCTCATTCAGCACCATTCCATACGGAGCTGTGATTTCCTTAACCTCATATTTTCCGAGATACAGTTCTTTGGATTTTGCTGTACCGTCCTTTCCTGTCGTAACGGTATCCACAACCTCGCCCTTGTTTGCTCTGACCGTTCCGTCCAGAGTGACAATATCCTCGGCTGCGGTAATCTCATAGACTGCACCCTCAAGACCGCTGACAGAGAAAATCGGCTGATACAATCCCTTATCGCCTGCCACGGAGCTGAATACTTCGCCAGACTTTTCTACTGTAATTGTACCTTTCTGTGCCATATTGGAACGTACTACCTCAATAACGGTAATGCCGCTTTCTTCCTCGGAATTTTCCTGCACCACATCAAAATAAACAGGCTCGGAATTTAAGACATACCCATACGGGGCTTGTACTTCCACAAGGGAATAGCCTTTGCCGTATTCCAATGTCTGCGGTGTGATTAGGTCGCCGTCTGCCGTAGTATAGAAGGTGTCAATGGTCGTCACTTCGGGATAAGTGAAAGTCATAGTCACAAGATTTCCATTTGGGTCGTAAATCTGGAAGCCTGCACCTGCATACGGGATTGTATTGCCTGTTTCTGCATCTTTCTTTACGATTTTGATATAGCTCTCAAAGTTAGCGTTGTTGATAAGGTAGCGGTAGGTCTGACCGTCCTTGCTGATAAACACATCAAAGTCTTTCATCAGTTCACGCCCCTCCCAACCAAAGGTCTGGCGGACGGTATAAATGCCATACGGCATATCCTTTGTCTGGGCAAAACCGTTCTCGTCACATGTCAGCACATCACGCTCGGTTTCCTTTGCATTTTCATAGCTGCCTGCGGATTTGAGGAACACTTCAAATACCGCACCTTCTTCGGGTGTTTCAATCTGGGTTTCCCCGTTATCCGTATGCTTGATGAGTGCGATATTGCCTTTGATGACCTGTTCATTCACATCGTTTGCGGTACTGTTAAGCTCTACCGTGTATAGTTCTGGTTCTGCACCTACCTTGTGGATTGCGGTATCCAGAAGATACCCCTCGGACGGGCTGATTTCACGGACAGTCCAATCATTATCACAGATATAATACTTGGTCGTAAACTGACCGTTTTCATCAGTCGTGTAGGTGTCAATCAGTTCCTCACCTTTATAGATGCCGTAAACCGCACCTGCAAGGGAAGCGTCGCCCTGCGGAGAACCTGTTTCTGCATCGGTCTTTGTCACAGTCACTTGGAATTTCTTCAACACATTGTCGAAGCTGCGTTTTGTGACCTTGTTCCATTCAATCGGAGCTGTCTGGGAAGCAGGAACGACATAGCGGACTGCGGTATCCACTTCCTCAACCACATACGGGGTATCGCCACTGATAAGGACATTTTCAAACTTAGCTAGTCCGTTTTTATCAGTCACGGCATACTCGTCAACAGGCAAGCCGCTTAAAGATGTGCCATAAAGGTGGAATTTCATTCCCTCCACCAGATTGTCCTCGGAAGTCTTAACGATTTCCAGACTGCCACGCTTCAAAGTATTGCTGAAGGTCACAGTAGAGGTTTTTCCTCCGATAAGTGTGACAGTCTGGGTTTTCTGCGGCTCATAACGGTCAATAGACTGTTCTGTGACCGTATAAGTGCCAGGGAATAATCCCTCCACGGAGACAGAGCCGTCCTTTCCTGTCTTAACTGTTTTATTGAAGTTATCACCTTTGATTGTAAAAGAGATGCCCTCCACAACTCCGTCCTCAGAAGTCTTTTTGAGGGCAATCGTGCCTGTCGGCGTTTCGATATTGATATATGCAGACACGGTATCAGCATTCTCCACACCTGTTACCAAATCCTGCAAGTTCGGGTCGCCATAGGCAATGAGCTTTGCACTGCTGCTGACAGTCGGCACATTGTTCCTCTTTGCCGTAATGCGGACAGAACCGCTGATAGCTACGGTGGAGCTGATTGTCAGCTTATTTCCAGACTTCGATACACTCACATTGCTGTCAGAGCTTGAAAAGCTGTAATCGGAAAGGACGCCGTTGCTGTCCGTCAATGTGATGCTGTACTTTCCGTCCTTGTAGGCAAGCTCCTTTGTGATGTCATTCTTACCGCCCGACATAAAGCTCGGAATGGTGTTATGCTCACGCAGCATTGCAACAATCTGGTCATACACTGCCCTTGCTCCGCTGTTGGCATAATTTGAACCGAAGTGCAGGCTGTAAACGGTGGTGCTTGTCTGGTTATATGAGCCTGTGGCTTCACGGCAGCCTGTGACAAACTCCCATACGAGGGTCTGCGTGGCAAGCCATTTTTCATCATCACTTCCCGACAGATTATTTCGGTTGCCCTGATACCCATAGAGCAGGGCAAGCCCAACCACCTTTTTCTGATTGGCTGAAAGGGCGTTCCAAGTATCAGAGGAAGCCTTTTTCAAGGTGTTTCCTGTTTTCAGCGGTACTCCCGGCTGAATACAAAACGCATTCTCACCGTCCACAAACATACGGTACTTGTAATTTCCCGTTCCGCCTGCGGTATAACCGCCGATATTCGCACTGGAATTGTACCTCATCGCATTACCGTTGCTGTCATAGGTGTGGGAAAAGGAAATCGTCCCGATGTCACCCGCAGCAAACGCTGTCGCAGGCATTATGGATAATGCCGTGACCGCAGCCATTACAAAAGCCGCAGCCTTTTTGAATAATTTAGGGATTTTCATAGTTACCTCCTGTAATTTGGATTGAATATTTTACCTTACTGACCGAAAAAAGCTGCCCGTTATGGACAGCTTAAAGTATTTCTTTTCTCGGATAGTTACTGGCAGTAGTTAGGGGGTGAGGTGTGGAGAGGGGGAAGCCAAAATAATGGCTATGCACTCAAATGGGCAGACCTCGCCCTCGGTGTGTGGCTATCTCTCGTGAGCCTTGTTCCGCTGCAAGTGTCGGTTATAAAACTCCAACGCCTTGACAACAAAATCCGTTTCCTGCCCTCTGGGAACAGTCTTGGGAATGAGCTTGGTTATCCTCTCGTCACGGAAAGCAGGTTTTCCCTTCTGGTTGGGCTTTTCTTCCTCCATAATGGACTGGATAACCTCGGAAGTGAGCTTGCCGTATTGGTTATACTTCTTCATTTTGATAGCCTGTGCCAATGACGGGGTAGCATCGTTGTACTCCATTGCTTCAAGCAAGGTGTATTGCTGTTCCTCGGTCAGATAGGAAATTTCAACCGCAGGACGGAAAGCAATCTGCCGTTCATCTACCATTTGCAGGATTTCGGGAACAAGCTCGGTTAGACGGATATAGCGGCGTATCTGGTCTTTGCTTTCTCCAACAAGTTCTCCTAATTCCTTATCAGAACGCCCTTTTGATAAATTAGTCGCCAATGGCGACGCATTTTCTTTTGGGGGTCTGCCTGCCTGTCGTTTCATAGCTTCCAACCGCATTTTATACGCAAACGCTTTCTCACTCGGCAAAATAACAGAGCGTTGGAGATTACTTTCCACCATAACAATAATGGCTTCATCACGGGTAAGCTCTTTGACCTCGCATTTCAGCGTTTCAAGTCCTGCAAGTTCACAAGCCTTTTTTCGCCTGTGACCACTGATAAGCTCATACCGTCCGTCCTCTTTTAAGCGAACTGTCGCAGGGGTCATTACACCGTTTCGCTTGATACTCTCAACAAGCTGTTCCATATCCTCGTCCATTAAAACCTTGAACGGGTGGTCTGGAAACTCGTCAATCTCCGATATGGGAATATCCCTTATCTTAGAGAGCTTTGCTTCCTCACGGCTTTCGTCCGTCTGAAAAAGGTCATCGTATGCAGTCAGCTCGATTTTGGTTTCTCTGCTTCTCGCCAATCTCTGCCACCTCCTTTCCGAACTGCTCATAGGCTGCGGCAACCTTGCCGCTTTTGTCGTAGGCAAAGATACTTTTGCCCTCTGCGGTAGCTTCCACCGCACGGATAGAATGAGGTATCTCGGTATCAAACACCTTGATTTTCTGACCGTATGCACTTTTGACCGTTGCCGTAATCTCCTTAGAAATGTTGGTACGGGGCATTACCATAGTCATTAAGATACCGTCTATCCGCAGCTTTGGGTTGATTTGCCGCTTGACCATTGATACGGAGCGAAGCAAAAGCTCCAAACCTTTAGCCGAGAGATAGTGGGGCTGTGTCGGGATAATCACGCTGTCAGCCGCCGCCAGAGCATTGATGGTTATCATGCCTAAGCTCGGCATACAATCAATAAGCACATAATCGTAATTCTTTTTAACCTCATTGACATAGGTTTTCAGTACACGCTCACGGCTCATTGCATTGATTAGCCTTACCTCAAAGCCCGACAGCTCAATGTTTGACGGAAGCAGGTCAACGCCCTCTCTGTGATGGATAATACCCTGTGAAGCATCAAGCGTTTTATCGTCTATGATGTTCTGCATCACAGTAGAGAGCGTTATGGGAATATCGTCTGGTCTGTTATAACCCAGAGCCATCGTGAGATTTGCCTGTGCATCGGCATCAATCAGCAGGACTTTTTTACCCTGCTGCACCAGACTTACACCCAGATTGACCGCTGTGGTTGTTTTTCCGACACCACCTTTCTGGTTAGTCAGAGCAATTACTTTGCAATTTGACATAGATGCGTCCTCCTTTCACATAGATTTAGCCACTTTGTCAAGGTGGCTATGTAAACAGTACCAGAGAACGCAAAAAAGCCGCCTACTCTTAAAATCAATAAGAATAAGCGGCTTTGTAATTTGCCTTAGACATATTCAATTTTCATTCTCTTGGTCGGTGCATTTATGACCTTAAAAATAAGCTCGTCAATACAATCCGTATATCTGCCTTGCTGAATAAGCTGATTTTTTAACTCTACAAGGCTATGTATTAAAAGTTTTCTTTCGTGGCTATCCAAATACAGATGATTAAATTTCTCTCTCATAAGCACACCTCCACTTCTTTAGCTTCATTATATTTGAAAACGGGGGAAAGGACAAATCTGCAAAAGGGACAAAAAATAAGCGTACCACTATTTCTAATGATACGCTTATCATATTTAACTGTTAATCAAGGTCTATGAATACCCTTACAGTGGTATCTCTCCACTGATTTTTCCTTACATACTGTCCGTTAGCCTTCCGATAGGCTGCTGCCTGCTCGAAACTAAGCGGCAATTCAAAGGAAAGAGAACTCCTACCTATTTGCAATAGCAGCCTGTGCTGCTGCAAGACGAGCGATCGGTACACGGAATGGAGAACATGAAACGTAATCCAGACCAATCTTGTGGCAGAACTCAACAGATGAAGGATCTCCACCATGCTCACCACAGATACCAACGTGAAGCTTAGGATTAACCGGCTTACCAAGTTTGATAGCTGTCTCCATTAACTTACCAACACCTGTCTGGTCAAGCTTAGCGAATGGATCGCTCTCGAAGATTTTCTTATCATAGTAAGCATTTAAGAACTTACCTGCATCATCACGGGAGAATCCGAATGTCATCTGTGTTAAATCGTTTGTACCGAAGCAGAAGAAGTCAGCCTCTGTAGCGATCTCATCAGCAGTAAGAGCTGCACGAGGGATCTCGATCATTGTACCAACCTCGTACTCAAGGTTTACACCGGCAGCAGCGATCTCAGCATCAGCGGTCTCTACTACGATATTCTTAACATACTTAAGCTCCTTAACTTCACATACAAGTGGAATCATGATCTCTGGCTTAACTATCCAATCTGCATGCTCCTTCTGTACTTCAATCGCTGCACGGATAACAGCCTTTGTCTGCATCTTGGCAATAGAAGGATAAGTAACAGCAAGACGGCATCCTCTGTGTCCCATCATTGGGTTGAACTCATGAAGTGATGCACAGATAGCCTTGATCTCTTCTACTGATTTATTCTTAGCCTTAGCAAGCTTCTCAATGTCAGCGTCCTCTGTAGGAACGAACTCATGAAGAGGTGGATCCAGGAAACGGATGGTTACCGGGCATCCCTCAAGAGCCTCATAGAGAGCCTTGAAGTCAGACTGCTGATATGGAAGAATCTTGTCAAGAGCAACTTCTCTCTCTTCCTCTGTATCAGAACAGATCATCTCACGGAAAGCAGCGATTCTCTCCGGATCGAAGAACATATGCTCTGTACGGCAAAGTCCGATACCTTCTGCACCGAGCTCACGAGCCTTCTTAGCATCAGCCGGGGTATCAGCGTTTGTACGAACCTTAAGAGTTCTGAACTCATCAGCCCAGGCCATAACACGTCCGAACTCACCAGCGATAGAAGCGTCTACGGTTGGAATCAGTCCAGCGTAAATGTTACCAGTTGTACCATCGATAGAGATCTCAGATCCCTCTGTGAATGTCTGTCCAGCGAGTGTGAACTTCTTGTTCTCCTCGTCCATGTTGATGTCGCCACATCCAGATACACAGCAGGTACCCATACCACGGGCAACTACGGCTGCGTGGCTTGTCATACCACCACGTACGGTAAGGATACCCTGAGCAGCCTTCATACCTGTGATATCTTCCGGAGATGTCTCAAGACGTACAAGAACGACCTTCTCTCCTCTTTCAGCCCAGCTTTCAGCATCGTCAGCTGTAAATACAACCTTACCACAAGCAGCTCCTGGAGATGCTCCAAGACCCTTTCCAAGTGGAGTTGCAGCCTTAAGTGCAGCAGCATCGAACTGTGGATGTAATAATGTATCAAGGTTACGAGGATCGATCATAGCAACTGCCTCTTCCGGAGTCTTATGTCCCTCGTCTACTAAATCGCAAGCGATCTTTAATGCGGCCGGAGCTGTTCTCTTACCGTTACGGCACTGAAGCATGTATAACTTCTTGTTCTCAACAGTAAACTCCATATCCTGCATATCATGATAATGGTTCTCAAGAGTCTCACAAACCTTAAGGAACTCAGCATATGCCTCTGGGAACTCCTGCTCCATCTGAGCGATTGGCATTGGAGTACGAACACCGGCAACTACGTCCTCACCCTGTGCATTGATCAGGAACTCACCCATAAGCTTGTTCTCACCAGTTGCAGGATCACGAGTGAAGGCAACACCTGTACCGGACTGATCATTTAAGTTACCGAATACCATTGGCATTACGTTAACAGCGGTTCCCCAGGAATATGGGATATCGTTGTCTCTTCTATATACGTTAGCACGTGGGTTGTCCCATGAACGGAATACAGCCTCGATTGCAAGCTTTAACTGCTCTACAGGATCGGAAGGGAACTCTGTTCCTAACTGATTCTTGTACTCAGCCTTGAACTGCTCTGCTAATTCCTTTAAGTCTGCTGCTGTAAGGTCAACGTCAAACTTAACACCTCTGTCAGCTTTCATCTTGTCGATGAGCTGCTCGAAGTATTTCTTACCAACTTCCATTACAACGTCAGAGAACATCTGAATGAAACGACGATATGAATCGTATACGAATCTCTCAAACTTTGGATCCGGGTTACCAGCGATCATAGCTGCTACTACATCGTCGTTAAGACCAAGGTTAAGGATCGTATCCATCATACCAGGCATAGAAGCACGTGCTCCGGAACGTACAGATACAAGAAGAGGATTCTTAAGATCACCGAACTTCTTGCCGTTCTCTTTTTCCATCCAAGCTACACCTTCCATAGCCTGAGCCATAATTTCATCATTGATTTTACGTCCATCCTCATAGTACTGAGTACATGCCTCAGTTGTGATGGTGAATCCCTGTGGTACTGGAAGACCGATTTCAGTCATCTCAGCAAGGTTAGCACCCTTACCACCGAGAAGGTTACGCATGGTCATGTTACCTTCTTTGAAGGTGTATACCCACTTGTTTGCCATTTGACAATTCCTCCTAATATTTGTTTATTGTATAAATTCGAAAAACGAATAACATGATCCGTTTTCCATAAAGCTGAGCCGTGAACACAGACTTCACGACTATGCTATACTTATTGTAACACAGAATTCGCATTTCGCAAGCATTTTTTACCATAGTTATGCCCCATGAATCACAGAGCCGGACGCAAACCATCCGTTTTGTAATCCACAGGGCAGACTTTTATTTATGCGATATTAAAATTCAAATTTTTTCTCAAAATATGCATCCAGCTCATCGATTTTAATTCTTTCCTGCTGCATAGTGTCACGGTCACGTACGGTAACGGCTCCATCCTCTTCGGAATCAAAATCATAGGTAACACAGAATGGTGTACCAATCTCATCCTGACGGCGGTAACGCTTTCCGATCGTTCCTCTGTCATCAAACTCACAATTGTATTTCTTTGCCAGCTGGGCATATACTTTTTCCGCACCCTCATTTAACTTCTTGGATAACGGAAGCACACCGATCTTAACCGGAGCAAGTGCCGGATGGAAATGGAAAACGGTTCTTACGTCCGGCTTTTCCTCTGTTCCGATATTTTCCTCATCGTATGCGGCACATAAAAATGCCAGAACCACACGATCAGCACCAAGTGATGGCTCAATAACATAAGGAATATACTTTTCTCCCTTGGTATCATCAAAATACGTCATATCCTGACCGGACACATTCTGATGCTGTGTCAGATCGTAATCGGTACGGTCGGCAATCCCCCAGAGTTCCCCCCATCCAAATGGGAATAAGAATTCAATATCCGTCGTTCCCTTAGAATAGAAACACAGTTCCTCTGCAGAATGATCACGCAGACGCATCTCGTCTTCCTTAATTCCCAGAGATAACAGCCAGTCACGGCAGAACGCTCTCCAGTACTGGAACCACTCTAAATCGGTACCCGGCTCACAGAAAAATTCCAGCTCCATCTGCTCAAACTCTCTCGTACGGAATGTGAAATTCCCCGGTGTAATCTCATTACGGAAAGACTTACCAATCTGTCCGATTCCAAACGGAATCTTCTTACGGGAAGTTCTCTGCACATTTTTGAAGTTAACGAAAATACCCTGTGCGGTTTCCGGACGAAGATATACGGTATTTTTTGCATCTTCCGTAACTCCCTGGAATGTCTTAAACATCAGATTAAACTGACGGATGTCTGTAAAATTATGCTTACCGCAGGAAGGACATGGAATGTTATGACTTTCGATAAAATCTACCATTTTCTCATTGGACCATCCATCTACGGATCCGTCCAACTCGATGTTATTCTCCTGTGCAAAATCTTCGATCAGCTTATCTGCACGGAAACGCTCATGACATTCTTTACAATCCATTAAAGGATCAGAAAATCCTCCAAGATGTCCGGATGCAACCCATGTCTGCGGGTTCATTAAGATCGCACAGTCCACACCAACATTGTATGGGTTCTCCTGAATAAATTTCTGCCACCATGCTCTTTTTACATTGTTCTTTAACTCAACGCCGAGATTACCATAATCCCATGTATTTGCAAGACCGCCGTAAATCTCAGATCCCGGATAAACGAATCCTCTTGATTTTGCCAGTGCTACAATTTTGTCCATTGATTTTTCCATAAATAATTCCTCACCTTCTGTCTCTTATACACATCTCCGAGCCCACGAGACTACGCTGCATCTCGTAT
>ENA-OXZX01000439-OXZX01000439.1-human-gut-metagenome-genome-assembly--contig:-NODE-439-length-11763-cov-6.100530_pt1 | contig 11763 bp, 9 predicted proteins | sample MGYA00244513_ERZ652811 | MGnify/ENA primary metagenome ERZ652811 (study PRJEB26926, sample SAMN06164400) | human gut metagenome | biome: ENVO:00009003; feature: ENVO:2100002; material: ENVO:00002003...
ACCCTAAGGGAGCTCTATTAAAGTTACCCTTTTTTACCACCGATATGAAAAAGAATTTTTTTGCTAATTTATGGTTGACTTTTCATAGCTGGTCTCCTGAATTCCATTAGTAATTTTCGTATTTCAGTATCCGTGCCTGGATTTTATCGTCTATGGAAAGCTGGTTCCTTACCATAGCCCAATTTGCAACCGGTCGACCCGTCCATTTTTGTATAACTCCGTAATCCGCAGATATAATGCCTTCATTACAGCATCTTCACCTGGAAAAGAGCCTTTCTTGGTTACTTTCCGAAAACTGGAGTTGACCGATTCTATGGCGTTTGTAGTATACATCACTTTACGCACGGCACTTCCGTAATTAAAGAGCTGTTCCACATGAGACCAGTTACGTACCCAGACATCAACTGCACCCGGATACTTATTCCATGCCTGTTTAAATCTTTCAAATTCAGCTTCCGCAGCTTTCAGGCTGGCAGCCCCATATACTTTTTTCAGCTGAGCTGTATAAGCTTTGTAGTCTTTTGAAGGAATATATTTAATTGAGTTCCGGATGAGATGAACAATACATCTCTGAACCACAACATCCTTAAATATAGACTTGGCACCTTCTTCAAGACCTGATACTCCATCCATACTTATAAACAGGATATCTTCAACACCACGCGCCTTAATTTCATCAAATATCTGCATCCAGTAGTGTTTTCCCTCTGCTTCGCCAATCCAGATGCCGAGTATATCTTTGATGCCATTTACATCATAGCCTAAAACCACATATACTGCACAGCTTTTTGTTTCCATATCTTTTCTGATGTTGACATAGAGACAGTCAACAAAGAGAAATGTATAAAACTTCTTGAGCGGACGGTTTTGCCATTCGTTAGCTGTCTCTATAACCTGATCCGTGATATTTGAAATAGTTTCGTGAGAAATATCAAAACCATATATGTCTTCTATGGTATCAGCAATGTCACGCTGGCTCATTCCTTTGGCATACATAGACAGAACCTTGTCCTCTATGCCGCTTACATCTTTGGAACGCTTAGGAATGAACTGCGGATCAAAGGAACCATCTCTGTCACGTGGAGCATTGATTTCAACATCTCCCATGGTGGTTTTCAATGTTTTTATGGGTATATCCATTTCTGCGGTTGCCAGTTTCCTTATAACCGTGATCGTTGCTTTCATAGCCGAGATGGCTGTCCATTTCCCCCTGAAGCATTGCTTCAAACATTGGACCAAATATGTCTTTTAATGCGTCCTGCATCTCCTTAGCTGAAGTTGGTTTATACTGATCAATAATTGCCTGGGTGATAGCTTTGCTTGCTTCGCTGCGTTTGTTTTTTCTTGGTGCCATAAGTGCGTTATTCATAATCCTTTCAAATCCTTTCTTAAAGATACCGCACTTTAGGAAAAAAATAAAGTGCGTAAGTTTTTTGTTACCGGTAACTTACACACTTTATATTACACTCTCTGGAGAAAAAATGACATTTAATTATTTTTACGGTACCGAAGCTGATCAGTTCAGCTTCTACCGCATACCAAAAGCATTATTTACAGACAGCTACTTTAAAGATTTATCAAGCGTTCCTAAAATTGGTCTTACCTATTCGGAATCAGCACAATTTCTTTAATTTCAAGATTATCCGCACCATAATAAAATTTGATATAGTGATTATGACCAAATCCCATATTCAGGATGCGGCTTTCTTCTACCCATTTTCCATTGGTTCCCTGTACTGAAACAGTCATCTTATGAATATTATCCAAAAATACAGAAACTGGAAGCTGAGCCAGCTCACCAAGATCAGATTTCAAAGTAAACTTCATTGTGAAATCACCCATGAACTCGTTAGTCACAGCAATCACATCTGCCTTTCCCTTTGCAGGATGTAATAATGCACCTTCAATTACAATTTTCTGTGTCACCGAATCACTTTCAATACTTACCAGACTTCCGGCATCCACATCGTCCTCTTCCTTTGTATTCATAGCCTCCAGTTCTTCTTTACATATTCTGTCTGTTAACAATAAAACCGAAGGACTTTTTAACAGAAATCCCAGGATATTGGCTGCATTCCTCTGCAATTCTCCCACAGTAATTTTTCCTGCATGAAGCATTTCCTCCACATCGTCATTCTCCGGATTGGACTTCGCATCACTCACTACCATATAAATATCATTCTGGGCAGCTACCATAGGAGCTTTCGCAGTTACCTCTGCCTGATGACCCTCATAATTGGACTTCGCCCACCAGTCAGTCATGACAATACCTTGAAATCCCCACTCTTTTCTCAGAATGGTTGTACACAGATCATAGCTACCTGCAGTCCAGAGCCCATTTACACTTCCATAAGTAGTCATTACAGAACGTGCACCACCCTCTTTTACTGCAATCTCAAATCCCTTCAGATAGATCTCTCTCAGACATCTCTCAGATATAACAGAATCAGAAGTACTTCGTCCCACTTCCTGATTATTTCCACAGAAATGCTTAATCGTACTTCCAATTCCGGATTTAGCCATTGCCTTCACCTGAGCCGCACAAATTCTTCCTGTGAGAAGCGGATCCTCAGAAATATATTCAAAATTTCGACCATTCAGTGGATTCCTGTGAATATTCATACCTGGTCCCAGCAGGGAATCAATCTTATTCAGTCGAAGTTCCCTCCCTGTCATTTCATACAGCTCACCCACAAGCTCCGTATTAAAAGTACAGCCCAGCAAAGTTCCATTTGGCAGAGAAAACGCTTTCGTACCGCAATCCATACGAATCCCTGACGGCCCATCCGCGCAGCATCCCACCGGGATTCCAAGAGCCTTCAAAGACTCTGTCACACCGCCAAATGCAGCTGCAGTTCCAGCAGTGACCTTGGGACTGCACATTCCTTCACCGCGGAACATGGCAATCAGATCCGCCTCACTGATCTGTGCCACAAACTCATCCATAGAAACTTTTTTATCCAGTACATCTGCCAGCTTATAGCCTTTATCTCCCGTATACTCCAGAGTCTTCGGCATTCTTTCCTCTCTGCGTTTATGTGGATCTGCTGTGCGGACAGGAACCTCTTCTGTTACTGCCTGATAAGTTCCATCCGCTCTCAGAACGGCTTTCATTCTCCGGAATTTCTCAATCGGTGCATATGCCTCCTGTAACTGTTCTATTACACGTAATTCTTCTTCGTAAATTCCTGCTGATTTCGCATTTCTTACATCACTTCCTGCAAAAATTTCATAAGTTCCCTCTTCCAGAACATAACAGGATTTGTGTCCTGTCACTCCACTGTCATCATAAGAGGCCATATCATATTTGGGAATGATGATAACAAGTTCTTCTTTTTCACCCGGTGCCAGTTCCCGGGTTTTTGCAAATCCGATCAGCTTTCTTGCCGGATTTCCAAGTTTGCCCTGCGGTGCTTTTACATAAACCTGTACAACCTCTTTGCCCCTCACATCACCGATATTGGTAACCGTCGCAGCCACTGTGAGTTCATCCTCAGTATTCTTAAAAATCTCCGCCTTTGTCTCAAAATTCGTATAGGACAAACCATATCCAAACGGATACAGCACCTTATCCTTCGCAAATGTCTCAAAATAACGATAACCCACATAAATATCTTCCTTATAATAATTCTTATATGGATCACCAAAATTCTCCGTAGACGGATAATACTCAATCCTCTCAGCAATGGTATCTGTCAGCTTCCCACATGCACACACTTTACCGGTCAGCACATCAGCCACACCATTGCCACCTTCCTGACCCCCCTGCCATGCATACAGCACAGCCTGAGGATGATATTTCTCCACCCAACTCATATCAATAATATTTCCAACATTCAGCACCACAACTGTGCACTTACTCACCTCACAGACCCGGCAGATCAAATCCTCCTCCGTCTCCGTCAGACAATAGCTTCCCGGATTCGTATTATTATCCTGATCTTCACCTGCAGTTCTTCCTATAATAATAAGCGAAACATCGTTGCTACGTGCGCAGTCCAGCATTTCCTCTGTAACTTCCATCTCTTTCTGAGACCACGGAACACGACCCCATCCCTGACCTTCATCATAAGGATTCTCTTTAATCCAATTTGCATAAATCCCCAGCAGTTTCTCATCCAGTTGAATCTCTTTACACTCCTTCAGCGCATCCAGAATTCCCACTACATATCTCGTATTCACCAGACCGCCGGAACCAAGTCCGCTTTTATGATAATGAAATGCCATGCGGCCAAAAACAGCCACACTCTCTCCCTCTCTCAAAGGAAGTGCCTGCTTCTCATTCTCCAGAAGTACACATCCCTCTGCGGCTGCCTGTCTCGCCAGTGTTGCATATTTCTCTAAATCCAATTTATAATCGTTCATGTTTTATCCTTTCTTTCTGAGAACGACATCTCTCAAGCGATGCAATGATCGTTCCGACCGTTTTTCCCCAATACTTTCTATTCCCCATCTTAAAAAATCTTTGCTTAAAACACTAAATATTTACAGGAAAATAACCCCCTTTCCTTCAAAACATCTTCAGCCTTTTACGGCACCAAGCGCGATACCTTTGGTAAAATATTTCTGTAAAAACGGATACAGGCATAAAATCGGTAGTATTGCAACAAACGCTATTGCCATTCTGACAGATGCAGATGGAATATCTGCAATTGCAACAGTTGACGCACCAGAAGCGTTCTGTGTCAGTGCTGTCAAATCTGAAATCATCTTATTCAGAAGGTTCTGAATGCCATATAACTTCGTATCTCTAATATAGTACAGACCATTTGTCCAGTCATTCCAGTATCCTAATCCGGAAAGCAGACCCATGGCAATAAGAATGGGTTTACCCAGTGGCAATACAATTTTGAAAAAAATCTGGAATTGACTTGCACCGTCAATCTGAGCTGCTTCAAAAAGTGCATCCGGAATACTGGCTGCAAAAAATGTACGAATCAGCATAACATTCATGGCACTCATCAGAAGTCCCGGCACAATATATGCAAGCAGTGTGTTATTGATATGGAAAATTCCTGTATACATGAGATATGTAGGAACCAGTCCACCATTAAATAACATGGTAAAAAATATGTAGAAATTCAGGATTCTTTTTCCTGGAAGATTTTTCAGGGAAAGCGGATACGCCAACAATGCAGACATTGCCACATTAATACTGGTTCCTATTACAGTGACCAGTATTGTAATTCCATATGCCCTGAATACATTTGCAGCATTATTCCAGATAAACTTATAGGCATGAATACTGAACTCTTTTGGAAATAAGGAATATCCATCTCTAACCAGAGCACTTTCAGAGGTGATAGATGACATAAATAACAAGATAAACGGCAATACAATACAGATTGTAACCAGTATCATGACCGTATGTGCCAATCGTTCAAATCTTTTTTCACTTTTGCTTCTAACCATTTTTTACCTCCTAGAACATTGCATTTTCAGGGCTTAATTTGCGCACAACCACATTTGCCAGCAGTACACAGGCAAATCCGACAATGGACTGATAAAAGCCTGCCGCTGAAGCCATTCCGATATTTCCGGACTGAAGCAGTGCCCTGTATACATAAGTATCGATTACATTGGTGGTATCATAAAGCTGACCGGAATTTTGTGTAACCTGATAGAATAATCCAAAATCAGAATAGAAAATTCTTCCAATGTTTAACAGTGTCAAAGTGATTACAGACGGCATAATCGATGGAAGTGTAATGTATCGGATCTGTTTCCACTTTGAAGCTCCATCCAGTTCTGCAGCCTCATAAAAAGAAGGATCAATTCCGGAAATACTGGAAATATAAATCAGGCATCCATATCCTACACCTTTCCATGTATTTACGATAACCAGGATCACAGGCCAATATTTGGATTCTGAATACCAATTAATTGCTTCTTTCCCGAAAAACGGAAGAATTGTCTTATTCAGCATTCCATTGTCCCCACTGAAAAAGGCAAAAGTGATATAACTTACAATTACAATAGACATAAGAAACGGCAGTAAAATTGCACTTTGATAAATTGTTTTGCATGCCTTGCTCCGAATATCACAGATAAAGATGGCAAATGCAATTCCCAGAATCAGGTTGATGATAATAAATACAATATTATAAAGCAACGTATTTCTTGTAATCGTCCACACATCATTAAACAGATAAGTAAAATTGCTGAGACCAGCCCATGGGCTGCCAAAGATTCCATCTACCACGTTGTAATTTTTGAAAGCAACCACAAGTCCTGCCATCGGCATATAATTATTGATAAAAAGATAAATCAGCCCCGGTGCCATCATCAGATAAAGCGGTGCCCATCTTTTAAATTTTGCTTTTTTCATAAATTTTTCCTTTCAATTATCTGGAATATAACAGTGGATGCATAGCAGCATCCACTGTCTGTGTTATTTATTCTCTTCCAGCCACTTGTCCAGCTGTTCCTGTTTGGTGCTGATCACTTTCTCAATTCCTGCTTTCTTCAGTTCCTCAATAAATTTCGGAAGTGTTTCTTCAGGATCTACTGTACCAGAACCAAGAGCAGCTGCATATTTTGCTTTTACATTACTCAGTGCAGCCAGTTCGTTTGCAACACTTGTAGAATCATAGGTAAATCCAAATGCTTTTGATTTGAGTGCACTTTCATTCAGTGCCTTTGTTTCATCCCAGATATCTGGTGAATCACCCTCCCAAATATGCATTTTAAACTGGTCAAATAACTGCCATCCTTCTGCCAGATGATACGTGTTGCTGTCATCTTTTCCATCCGGATAGTTAATGATATCATTTTCAGCATCTACAACTTCGTAATCAACACCTTCTTCCCCCCAGTTCAACAGGTTCAGAATATCTGCATTTCCATATAAATAATCCAGACACTGCATTGTTTTATCTTTATCAGCAGAACTTGAACTGATGCCATAAGTCAGGTAAGAAATTTGTGCAGTGCCAGCCCATGGTTCGGAAATCGGAGCAATCTCCATCTCTGTTCCGCAAAGTAAAGCGGCACGGGTATCATATCCTGGTTTGTTTGGTGAAAAGTAAGAAAAAGCGGCACCTGCTTTTACCTGATTCTCACACCCCTCTGTTGCGGTTGCAGCATCTTTGGACAAATAACCTTTTTGCTGCCAGTCATACATTGTTTCTACAAACTCTTTATATTCATCTGTCTCATAATAATCTACAACTGTCGTATCCTGACCATGATCCATCAATACACCAAATCCATCAGTAAGTGTATCATTCATTTCATATTTGACATCCGGTGTTGCACCTTTATTGCTTGCCAGCATGACCATATCTGGATATTTTTCTTTCACAGTTGCATAAACGTCAGTCAAATCTTTATAATCTGTGATAGAAGATACATCAATTCCACACTCATCCAGAATATCTTTTCGCATAACAACAGATGACTGGCAGAACCATTCGCGTCCTGTTGTCACACCGTATACATAATTTCCGATATTTGCTGCTTTCGCAGTATCACCAAGCAGTTCTTTAATATTATTGCCATATTTGTCGATATATTCAGACATGTCAATAACCTGCTTCGCATTCACCATGGAATTAACCTGATCCACCAGGATTGGTACAATGTCCATCTTTTCTCCACTGGATAGAATCAGCTTCATTGTTTCCCCATAGGCACCCCAGCTGATCGGTTCGATATCGAGTTCCATATTGATATCTTTCTTCATAATCTCATTGATTTTCTTCTCGATGCGATCTGTATCTTCCTTCTTGTCTCCAATATAAGCCATTGTAACTGTATAAGTCTCATCAGAAGAATCTTTAGCCTCTTTTGAACCGGAATCGCCACAGGCAGTCAGCCCCATAGAAGCCAGTACCATAGCCATTCCCACTGCAATCACTTTCTTATTCATCCTTTTACCTCTCTTTTACTTTTTAATTTTTTTTGATGTATACATCTCTCTGTCTGATGTTTCTCATTATACAGATTTTCCAGTATTTTAATAGTAAAATAACGACCTCACACTTTCCGAAATCCGATTTCTTTTTTCATAGCTTGTCTCTTTTGTTGTATCAAAAGATCGGAATATTATTATCTTTTTATCGGATTTTTGTTATAATTGTTTTCATCATAATGATTTTATAATATTTCAGGAGGTATTTATATGTATTCCAGACATCGTGTTGCCGGATACTCCATTGATCATGTCATAAAATTTTTGTTTTTTCTGCTGGTTCCGGTTGTAATCCTGGATATCATGATCAGCTGTTTTGTCATTTTTTCCATGCGTTCCCAAAGTATTCAGTCCCTGCAAGATACAACATCCCTTTATGCTTCGCAAATCGACACCGCACATATTTCCATCAATCGCTATTTAATCCGGCTCCTGACTGAAAATGACGATGCAGATACTCTGTTGGAAACACAGGACAAACTGGAATTCATTTCATCCGCAGAACGAGTTCATAATAATATTGATATTTTTCTGGAATCTTTTGAAAAAGGATATCAGATTTTTCTATATAATTCAGAGAATGAACGGATGTATCGTCCTACAGAAATTTTTCAGACACTTACTCAGAATCAGCTCGTACTGCTGAACAAGCATCTGATCCAAAAAATAACTGCACCCAAAACAAGTTCCTACACGGATGCCTGGGAAGTACTAATGCTCGGAAAGAACGTATATTTTTACAAATCCTTTCATACGGGCTCCCACTACGCCTGCTGTTTTATTCATGCTGACAATATCATTCAGCCACTAAAAAACATAATTAAAGAAAAAGACGGTTTCATTTCTCTTACCTCGCAAAACGGAACCGTACTTACTAATAAAGAACTGCTGAAGCAACACCATATTGAATTTTCAAGAAAAAGCAATTCCAATTCTTACGAAACCTATAATAAAGGAAATAATCTGATTATCAGCGGTGCTCTGATTATGGGTGCTTTTTATCCTCAGATTATTCTCAGCAAATTCAGGGCTTATGAAAAAATAATCCTGCTTCAGTTTATTCTTGCACTGGCAGTCTTTCTGGTCGCAGTTATCCTGTTTACTTCCATTTACTATATGAAGAAACACGTTCTGACTCCAATCAAGCTCTTTTTAGAAAATCTGCCACATCTGGATGATTCTGCAGAAACCATCAGTTTAAAAGACACCAATCTTCTCGAACTTGAGCAGGCGAACTCCCAGTTCAAAAATCTGATGCGCCAGATCAAAAAACTGAAAATTGACATTTACGAAAAAGAACTGGAAAAACAAAAAACAATGATGAATTATCTTCAGCTACAGATCCGTCCTCACTTTTTTCTGAACTGTCTGAATACCATTTACAGTATGGCACAGACGCAGCTTTACGAAGAGATCATGAAAATGTCTATGATTACTTCCAACTATTTTCGATATATTTTCCAGAACACCCAGGATCTTGTTCCTGTAAAAAATGAACTGGAACATATAAAAAATTATATGGAAATCCAAAAGATGCGTTACGGAGATACGTTCTCCTATGAAATTCACGCAGAAGAAGGTACAGAAAACATACGAATCCCACCAATTCTGATCCAGACCTTTATAGAAAACGCCATCAAACACTCCAATGCTTTTGATGACCCCATAATCATACGCACAGACATCGCCTGGATGACTGCCGGCGGAAATTCACATGAAAATATTCAGATTCAGGTCATGGACACTGGATGCGGATTCTCGGAAGACATCCTGCAATCCCTAAATTCTGCTATTCCTCTGGAACCTCAAAATGGTCACCGTATTGGAATTACCAATGCCATCCAACGTCTGAATCTGCTGTACGGTCAGGGAGAAGCGGTCATTACTTTCTCAAACCTCCCATCTGGGGGTGCCTGCGTAACCATCCTTCTCCCTGCAGTCTGATCCAATTCTCTGCCTAATTTATGAAAGGAAAGTTTTATGAACGCATTATTAGTTGATGATGACCGCTTTGTTGTAGCGGCCCTTGAGAAAAAAATAAACTGGGAGCAACTAACAGTCACAGAAGTACTCACTGCTTTCAATATCCGTCAAGCTCAGAAAATCATAGAAAAAAACTCCATTGATATCTGTGTTTGCGATATCGAAATGCCCGGCGGTTCTGGTCTTGATCTTCTTTCCTGGGTCCGGGAATCAGGAAAAGAAATACAATTTATTTTCCTGACCAGCTATGCGGATTTTGATTACGCAAAAAAAGCTATCGAACTGTCCTCCCTCGATTACCAGCTAAAACCTATAGACTTTGATACTTTATCCCATATTCTGGAAAAAGCAGTTTCTAAAGTCAGAAAGAATGCTGCGCTCACCCAGACAAAAGCAGACAGTCAGAAATGGAAAGATAATTACCGCTATATTGTAGATTTATTCTGGAAAGAACTTTTTGCCACCACTCTGTTTCGTGAACCTTCTCTTCTTGAAACAGAATTAAGAAAAAAAGATCTTTCCTATACAGCAAATGACCTCTTCATTCCTGTTTTGTTCCGGCTTTATCCACTCTCCGGCCAGATAATGCCCATGAGGTCTTCCATGGTAGATTTTTCTTTCCAGAATATTACAGCCGAAACCTTTCAGAAATCCTGCATTCCTTATGAGTCTATAGTGATACTGAACACCTTTGAATACGTTGTCATACTTTCTGGATTGCAACTGGAACAAATCCGTCAGCCATTTACAGAAAATCTACTGACACTGTTCAAAAATCTTCAGAGTTTTCTGCACTGTGAAATTGCATGCGGCATTGCACCAGAGGTTTCCCTGACAGAACTGCCTGAAACTCTTACCCGACTACGTGAAATGAGAGAATCCAACCTTAACTCCGTAAATAGACCACTTTTTCTGCAAGATTTTGTTCCCAGCACAACTTCCTACATCCCTCCATCACTGGAAGTAATCAATACTTTTCTGGAACAAAAACAGGCAGACGCAGCTTTACAGAATATCGAAAATTACCTGTCCAAATACATTCAGGCCAGTGGTATCACCAAAAATTTTCTTCTGCATCTGAGACTTGATATCGAACAAATTGTTTTTTCCTATCTACATAAAAACGGAATTGAAGCACACACTCTATTTTCTTCAGAAGAAAAAGACGAACTGATCACAAAATCTCTGGACGCTGTACCATATATGCTTAATTATCTGCGCTATCTGATACAACGCGCCGTAGAATACAATAGCTTCGTCAACGAAAAAGACTCCGTCGTTGATATTGTACTCAACTATATCCATCAGCACTACTCCGAAGATATCTCACGTACCATGCTGGCTGATATGGTTTATCTCAATCCAGATTATCTGGCACGACTTTTCAAAAAACAAACGCAGACCTCTATCATCAATTACGTCACCACCTATCGGTTAGAAAAAGCAAAAGAGCTTCTGCTCAACCCTGACATCCCGGTTGGAACAGTTGCTTTGAAAGTCGGCTATGGAAATTATTCCTACTTTTCCAAACTGTTTAAAGATGTGGTCGGCTGCACCCCCAATGAATATCGAAAAAGCAAAAAGGTTCTTTCTACGGTATAATTTAGAGAGGCTGTCAAACTGACATCCCCTCTGTATCTATTCTATTTTATTCCTTATGCACTTTCAGAAATTTCATAGTAATTTCCGTTCCACTTCCTTCTTCACTTCTCAGCACAATACTTCCATTCAAAGTGCTGACCGCATGCTTCACAATAGAAAGTCCCAGTCCGGTACCTCCAATCTCTTTGGAATGACTTTTATCCACTCTGTAAAATCTCTCAAAAACTCTATCCTGATCTTCCTTTGGAATTCCCACACCTGTATCC
>ENA-OXZX01000454-OXZX01000454.1-human-gut-metagenome-genome-assembly--contig:-NODE-454-length-11417-cov-4.877662_pt1 | contig 11417 bp, 6 predicted proteins | sample MGYA00244513_ERZ652811 | MGnify/ENA primary metagenome ERZ652811 (study PRJEB26926, sample SAMN06164400) | human gut metagenome | biome: ENVO:00009003; feature: ENVO:2100002; material: ENVO:00002003...
ATACAGGATTTTGGATCCTGCCAATCTCCCTGTTCCAAAATACGAATCACAACCTTCTTCGCACCTGAAGGAATCTTGTATGTTCCTTCGAATTTCGTCCATTTTCCAGCTTCAAGAACCTGCGCGGATGTACCGGAAATCAGTCCTGTTGTATCATACACCTCCTTATCATTTCCATTCACATAATACGGCTGAAATTGAACAGTTTTCTGAGAATCTTTCAATTTTTTATCTTTAGAATCCTTATAATCATCCGACAATTTTGCCCAAAAAGAAAACTCATATTCTTCGCCTTCTCTTACTTTTCCCGTGATGTCCTGTGCAAAACATTCATATGATTTTGACGGATCGCCGGATCTTGTAATAGCACCACATGTTGTAACACCAATATTAGCTCCATTTTCAACAGGTTCTGCTGTAATCGTAGCGTCTCCTAATGAAGCACTCCAGGATGAGAAATCCTGATTTGAAAAATCTCCATTATCAATGATGTTCTCGCCATGAGTAATCTGGCTTCCGCTTCCTTCTTTTAATTCAAATGTTACACTGATCAGACTAACTTCCGAACCTGATCCAGCTGCGTCAGTTGTCATAAGTCCAACTGCATCAACACTACCTTCTCCAGATGGTTCAATCGTATATTCTTCGCTTCCTGTCAAATTATACTTTGTATTAGCGCCTTCTGCATCATCTCCACCATTATACACTTTTAAAGTAACGGATCCTATTTGATCTGCAACATGAAATGTAACGGACTTCACATCTGAAAGTGCAATCGTCTCCGGCACTTTCCATTTTACCTGATCATATTGATTTGCAAAGGTAAGCTTCCATTTACCATCCTCAAGTTTGTACTTTGCATTTCCCCAACTTACGTCTAGCTGGTCCGCGGTGAACGTCTTGTTTGTTGTCTTTGTCTCATCCGCATATACCGTATCAATACCCCAATCCGACGGCAGCATACTGCCTACACTCGTGAGCATCATTGCCGCGGATAGTGCAATGCACGCCCCCATTTTCCCCATTTTTCCCACTCCTATTTTCCTCCTTAAATAGATTTTTGTGTATCTTAATAGTAGCAAAATCAAAGCCGACAAAAACAGGGAAAAACTATAGAAGAACAGCCGACAAATTGCAGTAAAACAATTCGGGTTTGCCGACTTGGATTTTGAACAAGGAGTGTAATTTGTTGTGATGTTTTAGTGATTTTTGTCCCACATGCTGGGGCACTTCCAATTCTTATTCTGCTTGTTTGCTAACGTTGTACATAAAATAAATCACGCGCGGCGAAATTTTACATTTACTGGTAAAATAACACCGCGCGTCAATTTACTTAAAGGCTATCTGCGCAAAATTGAAAAAGCCGAGATACCAGATATGAAAATCATGCATGCCTTTTAATTCCTGCCAGATAAAATTATCAGGTTCCGTTAATTTATCGCATAAATCAGGAAGATTCTTTGCAGCTGCTGCCGCGCTGTCATATGCGATCTCATCCTCCGTTCCGCAGATATTGTAAAAATAATCAACGGTATATGGAGTATCCTCTAATATTTTTGCCGTCTTCTCCGCCAGATTGCTGGTCGGTGCTGCGGAAAATGCACCAAAATAACTGAACAGATCCATACATTCTCCGATTCCGATGTTAATCGTCTGCATCCCTCCCATCGAAAGTCCCGCCATCGCTCTGTGCATTCTTGAAGCACTTGGATCTCCTTCCACCGCATAGGTCGAATAGTGCGCTTCCATATACGGGATCAGATCCGAACGCAATTCTTTGCCAAACACATAAAACGAGTTATAATCCGAACCTTCTCTTGCACAGTTTTCGGTGGAGCGTCCGTTTGGTGTCACCACGATGAACGGCTCGATTTCTTTGTAATAGATCAGATTGTCCATCATTCTTTTTACCAGCGAATCCTCATCAACCATTCCCCACTCGGCTTCGTCTCCACCGATTCCGTGCATCAGGTAGAGCACGTTGTACTTTTTATCCCGGCTGTAACCATACGGAAGATAAACATTTGCTTCCTTTGTGATTTCTTTTCCAGCTAGAAAATAATCTTTTGACGGGTAGCGGATATGCCCGATCACTCCGGCCTCATCGGCTCTCTTCTGCTGATATTTTTCCGGAATGCTTTGTGCATTCACATGTACCTTGCCGTTTTCCTGTGCGATCGCCTTTTGGATCATTTCCGCACTGTGTCCCACTTTCTCCACCTTTTCCAATACCTCATTTTCTAATCATCATTTCTAATAGATCCGGTAATTTCCCGATAAAGCAAGCATCGCAAACATATACAAAAAATTGTCGTAATACCGTCTCTCACCGGTTCTAAGAGGTGTGTTCCAGAATTTGTCAACACATTGTTTCGCATAAGTTCCGTCCGCAGCCAGTGCACTTTCGGCATTGACCGCAATGATGGCTACCGGATGCAGTGCTTTCTCCTCCAGTCTGGTTCCGTCGGTCAAAAAGACACCGTCCCAGTGATCCTTCTGATCCTCGCAGTAGAATTTCTGGAATTTCTCTGCAATCTGCACCTGCCACGGGTCCTTGTCAAACCACAGATGGTCCATCGCGATATTTGCGATCGTGCGATAGGCATCACTGTAATACCAGTCGTGGCGGCCGAAGATCTCCTGATGCGCACTGTGCGGGGTTCCATCATAATCCGCATACTCTGCCGACAATCCGGTATCCGGATGACAGGCTTTATGCAGGTAGGCCCGGCTTGCTTCGGCAGCGCCTTTCCAGAACTTACGATCCTCCTCATCGGCATATTCCGCAAAAAGCTCGTAAAAATGCGGCAGATGATACGATGGATCACTGAAATCCAGTCCCGGGACAAATTTGATCAGTTTGTTGGAAGGCTCCCACATCGGATCGCCCGGATGTCCCGGTTCTCCCTTATGCACACACTCATGCAGGATCGCTTTTGCCTCCCTGCTGTAATTAAAAATGCCCTCTCCGTCTCCCCATCTTCTTGATGCAAAGAACAATGCCATAGCAAAATACTCTTCCCCGTCCGGTGCCGGTCCGTCCGCATTTCTTGTGCCGTCCAAAGCGCAGGACCATGCAAAATAATTCTTTCCCGGTCCTTCATCCATATACATATAAGTTCTTGTCCACTTCCACAGACGGTCAAATTCCTCTTTCTTATCCAGCTGTACACAGACCATCATGCCATACGACATGCCCTCGGTCCGCGCATCATGATTGCCGGTATCTTCCATAAATCCCATATCCTCCCCGGCTTCATGGTAAAAGCGCTCCTCTTCGCTGCCATGAAAAATCGTCTCAAATGTCTCCTGTACTCTTTTTTCGATTTCTTCTTCCGAATAACCATACTCCGCAAATACATTGCGGTACTGTTTTGTTTCATAAGCTCCTGCCATATTGTTCTCCTTCCTCTTTCGGTCAGCCCATGCCATATTTCCTTTCCGCAAATGGACTGACATGCTCCTCACTGTATTGATATATGATCAGCTCCTGCACCGATACGTTTCTGTCGGTCCAAGATAGGCTTCTGCCGGTTTGTTTCCATGGGGATAGATCACGATCTTCTCAAGCACAAAGCCCGGCGTGACCGGATAGACCCTGATCGTATTGATTCCCTGTTCCAGCTGCACCGGTACACTCCGGCGCCGGATCTGATCCAGCACACCGCGCGCCCACACAGGCTGATGATCTCCGATCTTAAAATCATCCGTAACGGCATCCAAAATCTGCATTGGAACACCGTTCACGGACACTGCATACTGCAATCGGTTCTCTGTTGTCACAGGATTCGACGGCTGCATATAAAATTCCGCTTCATAATCCCCCGCCTGCTTTGTCACGATGCTGTATTCGATATACGGTGCCCCATTCTCTGCATCTGCGTAGGAATCCGTCGGAAATGCTTTCATCGCAGATAAAGTCTTTCCGTAGCCGGCAAGACATTTCCATTGCATCGGTTGTCCTTCCCGATCAAAACCGTCCTTGCATCTGCTGTAATGTTCCGCCTCGATTGCGATCCATCCCTGTGTATCCACAAACGTATTGTTTCCATATTCATACGTTGACCGGTCGACCGGCACGCTGATCTTGCAGATGCCCGCCGGCAATTCCAGCCGGATCATTCCCTGCGTTCTTCCATCGGTGAGCGCCATCGCAAGCGCACTCTCGTCCACTGTGACATCAATGGTGAGTCTCTTGTTCTCTTCACCGTCAAGCGTTCCATCCATTGCGGACAGTACGATCCATTCGGGCTTTTCGATCACCCGAAACGATGCTGGAAGTTCGCTTCTGCTGTACAGGCTGATCGAAGCACATCTGCATTCCGGATTCAGAAAATCCGAAATCGTCATTCTCTGATTCAGCCACGGACTGCCTTCCACATGCTGCACGGTACCGTCCACCGTCGCTATAATCGTCGGCTTTTGCAGCGGTAACACCTGCATCAGAAGCGGGTTCTTACACTCATCCTCATTCCAATTCGTAAACCCGATATGCTGCGACAATCCCATTCCGTACCAGCGCGCATCATCCGACCGATGATACTGCTCTATGATCTTTTGGTCTGCATCCAGACATGCCTTTGCCTCTTTCGCATAATCATTGGCACTGAGTGCACCGATTTCTGCCAGATAATGATTCATTCCGGACAACAGCTGAAGCTTCAGCACATTCATCGTTCCCATCGCCGGATACCAGACGAGCGCAACATAAGCGGGAAGTATTTCGGGCGCAACACGCTCCAGCTCATCGTACAACTCCTGTGCGGTCTGCATCACCCGCCCGACCTCCGCAAGCACCCGTGAACCTTCACGATAATTTGCTGCATGATAGGTTTCCGGTCTTAACGCCTCCGGTCTGCACTTGTGTATCATCCTTGTATAATCCGTCAGGATATCCGCAATCTGCGCCTGCTGCACTTCCGACAGACTGCCGAATTGCCGCTTTACCCACAGTCCGGTATAGGCATCCGTCGTATTGGGTGCAGTCGTTCCCCAACGCTCAAAATCATAAGCCAGATCCATAAAAAACGATAACGGAAATTCCTGCGTTGCAATGTCTCCCACATTGACGATCCAGAGTTTTTGTACTCCGAAATCATAGGCCTGCGTCATCTGTTCCCAGATTTTCGGAAGATAGGAACTGTTGATCCACTCATAGGAGGTCGGCCACCCATGATAATCGAAATGATAATACATACCGTATCCGCCCGGATGCTTACGCATCTCCTCCGTCGGAAGCGTTCTTAAGTTCCCGTAATTGTCATCGCAAAGCATCAGGATCACATCGCAAAGCTCCTTGGATCCGATCAACCCCTGCGTCGTCTCATCCCCGTAGAAGAAAGCCTCCACCTCCTTGTACAAAGCAATCATTCTCGGAACTTTCGACAGATCTTCATTGACATTCTCCCGGATCAGCTTTCGCTGCGTTCTGAGCACGTCCCTGAGCAGTTCAATATTGTCCGCAAGCGTTGCCCCTTTTCCCATGATCGCGGTGTCCGCTTCTCCACGCATACCAACCGTGATCACATTCTCAAATTTACCGCTCCGCTTCAGACCATCTTCCCAGAATCTTATGATTCCTTCCCGGTTCGTCTTGAAATTCCACGCATCTCCGTAAATACTGTCTTTTCCGCGCAGATATTTGTATTCCTCACCCTGCCGCAGACACGGCTCATGATGCGACATTCCCATGATCACGCCGTACTCATCCGCAAGTTCTGCGTTCAGAAGTCCCGGACCGTCATCCTCAAACCGCGCACTCCACATCGCCGGCCAGAGATAATTTCCTTTCAGGCGAAGAAGCAGTTCAAAGATCGGCTCGTATGCCTTCGCATTCGGTCCCCCGAAATGGTACTCACTCCAGGTACCGAAAGCAGGCCACTCATCATTAATAAAGAATCCCCTGTATTCCACCGATGGTTCCTTTGCAATACATGCCATATCCGTGCTCAGCCGGATTTCATCCCGATGCACCGGCACCACATGACACCAGTTCACAAACGGGGATACACCAAAGATCTCCGACAAATGAAACAGTCCGTATATCGTTCCCCGCTTATCGCTTCCGACAATGACAAGCAGTCTCTCCCGCAAGCCATCATCCGGGAAAAACCATCCGTAGCACTCCCGTTTTCCTTTTAACACATCCGTCGGGATATTTTTCTGTGCATCCAGCCACCTGCTATGCTCCATCGTTGCGACAATGATCGTCAGTTCACGGGCTGCACTGCTTCTTACCTCTTCATGATCGATCGTTTCGACAACACGGATTTCCGGCAGCGTGCCGGTCACAAGTTCCATGTCATGTGCAACTTTTCCTGCGATCTTCAAAACCCCGGAATACGCACTCTGTTCTATGATAAATTTCATGTTGCGCTCCCTTTTCCACTATTTTTATTCTTATCCGTATAAATCGTGATTACCGGCTGTCCTTCCACAACCGTAAGGGTTCCATACATAGATGCCGTTTCCATCCATTTCAGTGCAATACTGTCCGTATAGATGACCGGTCTGGTAATCGTTTCACCGTCATACATGATTCCGTTATTTTCGATAAATATCCGACATCCGCGCCCCGTATGATCGATTCCCTGCACCAGATAACGAGCCGATAATTTTGATGGCTGATCCTTATAATAAATCTGCGTATCCACACCGCCCGGAAGGATCTCTCCTCTGAAATAATCTCCATCGCACCTTCCGTCAAACGAAATCATCTGTACGGTAGCGCATTCAGATTCCACCTTCTCGCAGCCATTCACATGAATATACAATTTCAACACTTCCATTTACTTCTCCCCATCTGCCTGTCCTTTCATTGCTCAGCATAAATAAAAATCCCCATCCGTGTACGATCAAAAATATCGCACTATGAATGAGGATTTTATTTCTATCACTTATATCACATAATTGTCGTATTATTGAAGAATCTGATCCACATGCCTCTGCAGGATATCGAAATAGTCCTGTGGATTGCATTCCTGATATGCAGCCATATATGCATCCCATGTCGATGCAAAGTCATCGCTCATGATCACCTGCGGTAACCAGCTTCTCTTGACCGCGTCGATTTCATCACGAATCATGCCGCCTTTGGATTTTGATGACAAAGACTGTGTATACGAATACATCGGATACCATGCGCCGGGCGCTTCATTTGTTCCCAGCAGCTCGACATAGTTTTGTACACCATATGCTTCAAAACACTCCCGTATGTCGGGCTTTAGGCTTTTCATAAACTCCACCGGCTGATACTCCATCGAAAATGCATTGATTCCGTCGTCAAGCAGACCTTCTACTCGTGGAAAATACGAATAGGGACAAAAATGAGATTCATTCAGCACGCTGTCTCCGTGACGTTTTCCCTGTTCACTATTCATATAGAACATACCGTTTTCGTCCACCGAATAGTCCAGGTCTTTTTCTCCCCAGAATCGAAGCTTCGTAATATCGGAATCCAGCAGATCATTTACAAACTGAAGTGCCCCCTGCACATCTTCACAGGATGTGGTAATCGAAAGTCCGCTCGATGTATCCATCTCTGCATTCCGGCTTGTATGCCACTGGTTTGACGTACCTTTGTCCATTGTAATCGGAAGCGGAACATAATCGCACCCCAGATCACTCAGTCCGTTTGTCTCATAAGGCTCTGCCAGATTGTAATAGAACTGCCACCATTGGTCAACCATTCCGAGAACAGCACCGGTTCCTAATTTATCCAGATATTCTTCGTATGTACTGGTAAACGACTGCGGATCAAAAATACCCTTGCGGTACTCTTCGTTCAGCTTCTGAAAATACCGTCTGGCAGTCTCCGTCGTATTATAATCAATGACCTGATCATTCCCGGGATCAACCATACAACTTCCATCATTGGGATATCCATCCAGAAACTGCGGCACATTCTCCAGACAGAAGAATCTCCAGTCATCGCACAACATGGTAAACGGAACATTTTTTGTTCCGCCCGGCATGACCGGATTCGCCTGCACATAAGCTTCGATCAGATCAAAATATTCATCCACCGTTGTAATCTTCGGATATCCGGCCCATTTTAAAACGCGCGTCTGTATCCAGAATGCCTCGCCCGTATGCGTCACTTCAACATTCTCTCCCTGAGACACACAAAACGGTGGAATCCAGTAAATATGTCCGTCTTCCTGCCGGAAGCGCTCCCACTGTTCCTCCGAAAGATAATTCCTGATATTCGGATAATCATCCCAGTATTCATCAATCGGGATCAAAGCATCTGCCTCCAGTAATGCTTTCTCTCCAAGAATAAAATCCGGATATTCTCCCGAAGCAATGTACGAATTGAGCACCTCTTCCTTGGATTGTCCAACCAGCCAGTTCTCCTCGCAGTCTGCTCCGATCTTGTCAGCAATGATTTCCTTTATATCGTTCTGCATTCCCAGTGGTCTGCCCGTAAACATGAAAAAAGCGGTAAAATGTTTAATTTCCGGTTTCTGCCTATATTGAACGTTGTAACTGTATCCCCCAAGTACAATAAGCAATCCAATCACAACTAAAGTTGATACGATTTTCTTTTTCATATAACTCTACCTTCTCCTCAAAAGCTTTCTTTTATTATAGCTTTTTTTCTGTCAAAGGACAAGCAATCGCATCCGCAAGCACGGTTAAAGTGATATATTCTCTCCTCTTAATCCATTAAATGCACCCTTGATGGCAGCCTCCTCATGTGCGATCAGCCACTTGTTTTTCGCGGTCATAAGTTTGTCCTCACCATCTGCTGCAAGGGTAAAATCAATCGGTGTGTTTGTACCCTTCGGCAAGATCACAACACACTTAAATCCACCGTCTGCTGCGTTGCACGGTGCATAATGAAGTGTCGTCTCATACATTTCAACGACCGTTCCTGCCGGAACCTTAAAAGCCTCGATTTTTGCTGTATCATAAGTAAATTCATCCGTTACATCCGGCAGCCATCCCAATAAAAGGATCATATCCGTTACCGCAATGTTGATTTCGGAATTTCTATGATATTCTACCGCGTTTAACTTGTGATTGTTTCCGTTGCAGTAACCAATCTGGATTGGAAGTCCGCCAAAGACACGCTCGCTGAATGTCTTTGCTTCTGGAACCGCTTCAAGCTCCTCGACTGATGGCACATAAATAACATCCTCCGGAAGCGGTGTGTGCTCCATCCCCTTTATCAGTTTTGTGCATTCGATGTTATTCCAAACCTTACCGTATTTACGGAATTTTTCATCATTAACAGAAAAAATCTCCATGATTACCTCCTCATACTCATTTTTTCTGAGTATAACAGTTTGGTAGCCATGGAGACATGCCTTTCTTTGTCTTTACAATGTCACTTTTTTGTCTTTTTCCAGCAATGCCCGATGATGGGCATATGATTCCCTCTGCTTTTTCTTAACAAGCTGCTTTCGGTATTCACTCGTCAGCATTCCATACCGCTTGCGAAACAGATTGGTAAACGCTTTACTATTGGCAAATCCATGATCAAATGCAATATCCACGATCTGCTTATCCGTATTTTCCAAATCCTTTACCGCATGTTCTAACCGGATATTTTGCAGATAATCCTTATAATTGATGCCCGCATAGCGTGCAAACATTTTTGACAGATAAGACGGCGAATATCCAAATATTCCCGCCAGTTTTTCAAGTGAAATATCTTCCATATAATGATCCTTGAGATAGGATGTAATCATACCGAGCCGGTTCAGCTGCTGATTGCTTTTGAGCAATTCATCCTGCACATCCAGCTTCCTGTATTTCTTTACCAGAATATGTAATAGTTGATAAAACATACTTAAAATTTCAAAATCATAGCCATCTGTCTGCATCCGATACACCTTATACATCCGAAAGATCAGACATGCCACCTGCTCATCGTATGTCCGTTCACTGTGCGAAAACCAGATAAACTGCTCGCCCGTAAAGTACGACGCGAACTGATTCAGCGGAATCTGCAGCACAATTGTGTGATTCGGCCTGTTCGCATGGATCGCATGCACCTCGTTGCTGTTGACAATGATGAACTCGCCTTCTCCGAGATGATAATGCGTTGTGTCAAGAATAAAATCAAGTTCTCCTTCCTGCACTGCAAAAATCTCAATCGACCGGTGCCAGTGTTTCTCCCTGATATATTTTCCGCTGTGTCCCTCGAATAAAAAAAGTTTAAACGGAAAGCCTTTGTCCGGCACAATAACCTCATGTTGATACTGCTGCTCTGTCATATGCTCCCACATAACTATCACATATTTCTTGACTAGACATTAAATCTGAAAAGAATCACATCGCCGTCTTTAACCACATAATCCTTTCCTTCCATGCCAACGATTCCTTTTTCTCTGGCTGCCGCAAGGCTTCCGTTATCCAGCAGATCCTGATAGTTGACAACCTCAGCTTTGATAAATCCACGCTCAAAATCCGTATGGATCTTTCCAGCTGCCTGTGGTGCTTTCGTTCCTTCTTTAATCGTCCAGGCACGACACTCATCCTCCCCTGCGGTAAGGAAACTGATCAGTCCAAGCAGACGGTAACTTGCTGCAACCAGCTTGTCGAGTCCGCTCGATGCCACCCCAAGATCATCGAGATATTCTTTCTTTTCCTCCTCGGAAAGTTCGGAAAGTTCCTGTTCAATCTGTGCACAGATCACAAATACTTCTGCGCCTTCTTCCTTTGCCATCTCACGAACCTTTGCCACATGCGGGTTGGAAGCTCCATCGTCTACAAGATCATCCTCTGCTACATTTGCCGCATAAATAGTAGGCTTTGCGGTAAGGAGATTGTATCCCTTAAACCAGATCTGTGCATCATCATCGTCCGGTACTTCAAATGTTCTTGCCATCTTGCCATCCTCAAGGTGTGCCTTCACTGCCTCAACCAGCTCCAGTTCCTTGGCAAGTGTCTTGTCCATTCTTGCCTGCTTGGCAATTTTGGCAATTCTACGGTCAAGAATTTCGATATCGGAGAAAATAAGCTCCAGATTAATTGTCTCAATATCGCGCGCCGGATCAATGGAACCGTCGACGTGGATAATATTGGTATCCTCGAAACAGCGCACTACATGTACAATCGCATCGACCTCCCGGATATTGGCAAGGAACTGGTTTCCGAGTCCCTCTCCCTTGCTGGCACCCTTTACAAGTCCTGCAATATCAACAAATTCGATTGTGGCAGGTGTCACCTTTTTTGTATGATAAAGTTCACCGAGCTTTACGATTCTCTCATCCGGAACCGAAACGATTCCTACGTTTGGATCGATGGTCGCAAACGGATAGTTCGCAGATAAGGCACCTGCTTTGGTCAGTGAATTGAATAATGTACTTTTTCCCACGTTTGGGAGTCCGACAATGCCGAGTTTCATGATATATATTTCTCCTTTGAAAAGTATTGTAAGCTAATAAAAACAATATATAGTGTACCAC
>ENA-OXZX01000472-OXZX01000472.1-human-gut-metagenome-genome-assembly--contig:-NODE-472-length-11128-cov-4.423643_pt1 | contig 11128 bp, 9 predicted proteins | sample MGYA00244513_ERZ652811 | MGnify/ENA primary metagenome ERZ652811 (study PRJEB26926, sample SAMN06164400) | human gut metagenome | biome: ENVO:00009003; feature: ENVO:2100002; material: ENVO:00002003...
ACGAGATGCAGCGTAGTCTCGTGGGCTCGGAGATGTGTATAAGAGACAGCAGTAGGACTCCGTGTGGCAAAGATACTCTGGGAGAAGTACAAAATACCATATGTGATCGGAACACCAAACGATTGGCTGGCAGAAGATATTTCAAATGCACTGGAACGTGCAGCCACACGGCAGGCAGAGCCGGCGGTTGTATATTTGCAGAACCGCATGCAGCAGGAGGCAGATATCACGCTGGTCGGAGAACCTGTCACTATGGGATCATTAGCAGCAGGGATTGAAAAAAGATATGGTCGTGCCGCCCGCGTACTGTGTCCGTTAAAGGAATGTGCGGATTTGCTCGGTGAAAAAGATAAAATGGTGCTTGGAGAGGAAGCAATGGAAGAGGCACTTAAAAGTGCAGGGATCATTGTGGCAGATCCTCTGTATCGTCCGATCTGTCCGGGGGACAGTATTTTTTATGAATTACCGCATGTGGCATTTTCGGGGAGAATATATTTTTGAGAATACTATTGTCAGGATGCAAATTGCAATCTGCGATGATGAAAAATCTATAGGCTTGATATTAGAAGAAAAATAAAGAAATTATTACCGGATGCAGTGATAGAAACATATTTATCGGGTGATGAACTGATTGCAAGTGGTTGTAAGCCGGATATGCTCTTTTTGGATATCCAGATGCCGGGAAAGAATGGGATGGAAACGGCAAGGATTCTGCGTCAGAAGGATGACGAAGTGGACGTTGCTGCATAAACCAGTTGACAGATTCCTTTCGGAAGTATAATATAAAGACAAATTTCATAGGATATAAAAAACAAAGGGCGATGTTGTTCAGACACTGCCCCTTTTTTTATTCGAAAACAGGAGGGATGAGGTTATGGAAAAGTTAAATGATGTGATTACAGCAATTGACGATTTTGTCTGGGGACCGGTCATGCTGATTCTGCTTGTGGGGACCGGAATTTTCCTTACGATCCGCACACGGTTTCTGACATGGAGAAATCTCGGTTATGCACTCAAAAGTACGTTAAGCAAAGAGGCGCGGACGAAAAGCCGTGGCGAGGGCGATGTGTCTCCGTTTTCGGCACTGACCACAGCACTTGCCGCCACAATCGGAACGGGCAACATTGTGGGGGTTGCGACGGCGATGGTTTCCGGTGGCCCGGGAGCTTTGGTCTGGATGTGGATCTCTGCTGCATTTGGTCTGACGTCGAAGTTCAGTGAATGTATGCTGGCGATCAAATACCGTGAGATCAATGCCAAAGGGGAGATGAGCGGCGGCCCGATGTACACGATGAAAAAGGCACTGAAGAATAAAAGATTTGGAGCGGTTCTTGCGTGGTTATTTGCACTCTTTGCTGTGATTGCTTCGTTTGGAATCGGCAATATGACACAGGGAAATTCGATTTCCGGTGCATTACATACGACATTTCATGTGCCGCCCCATCTGACCGGAATTGTGATTACGGTGCTTGCCCTGCTGATCATTGTCGGCGGTATCAAATCCATTTCAAAGGTTTCTTCGGTGGTCGTTCCGCTGATGGCGATTTTTTATGTGATCTGTGGCGTTATTGTCATTATCGGAAATATTTCGAATCTGCCGGCAGGCATTTGGATGATTTTTCAGATGGCATTTTCGGTAAAAGCGGTAGGCGGCGGTCTGTGCGGAACGATTGTCGCTTCCATGATGAATGCAATGCGTTATGGTGTGGCAAGAGGTGTATTTTCCAACGAAGCCGGTATGGGATCTGCGGCAATTACGGCAGCGGCTGCAACGACGGATAACCCGGTGCGTCAGGGATATATCAATATGACGGGAACCTTCTGGGATACGATTGTTGTCTGTACGATTACAGGACTTGCGATTGCCTCTTCCGGTGTCCTTGGCATGACCGATGCTGCCGGGAATATGCTGACCGGTTCGGATGTTACAATTGCGGCATTTGAGACGGTTCTGGGATCGGCCGGGGGCTGGCTTGTGACAATCGGGATTACATTGTTTGCGTTTTCTACAATACTCGGCTGGGAGTATCACGGGGAAAAAGCATTTGAATATCTGCTGGGAACGCACCGGTTTAATATGGTATACCGCCTTGTTTTTTCCTTTGTTGTGTATTTCGGATGTACACAGACACTGAATCTGGTATGGAGTTTCTCGGATATTGCCAATGCGCTGATGGCAATCCCGAATCTGATCTGTATGCTCCTGCTCAGTGGTGAAATTGCAAAGGATATTCGGGAGTTTCAGAAAAAAATTCATAAATATAATTAAAAAATGTAAGGTTATTCTTTGCTATCAGCCCGAAGCGTAGTATAATGTAGTTATCTGAATTTTATAGACATGGAGGTTAGGAAATTATGCAGATGGAACAGCTACGCAAAGATATGATGGCAGCGATGAAAGCGCGCGACAAGGAACGGAAGGATGCAATTTCGTCTCTGGTTTCGGCAGTGAAGAAAAATGCCATTGATGCCGGATGCAGAGATGACATTCCGGAGGATATGGTCAATGCCACAATCATGAAGGAATTAAAGACCGTTCAGGAACAGATCGATTCCTGCCCGGCAGACCGTACCGATTTGCTGGAGGAGTACAGAAAACGTTATGACATTATGAAAGAATATGCACCGAAGATGCTTTCGAAAGAGGAAGTGACTGCGATTGTTAAGGAAAAGTTTGCAGATGTGATTGCAACGAAGAACAAGGGACAGATCATGAAGACGATTATGCCGGAGCTGAAAGGAAAGGCAGACGGAAAGGTGATCAATGAAGTTGTTACAGAGATGTGCAACGCATAAAGGAGAAGAAACATGAGATTGTATATGCCGACGAAGGTATTTTTTGGCAGCGGTTGTGTTTCGGAAAACGGTGCAGAGTTAAAAGCATTAGGAAGCAGAGCCATGATTGTGACGGGAAAACATTCCAGCCGCATCAATGGTTCGCTTGCAGCAGTTGAACAGGCATTGCAGGCAAACGGGCAGACCTATGTGATTTTTGATGAGATCGAAGAGAATCCTTCTGTGGAGACCGTGGCTGTGGCAGCGGGCATTGCAGTAAAAGAACAGGTGGATTTCTTTGTGGCTGTGGGAGGCGGTTCTCCGATGGATGCGTCCAAGGCGATTTCGCTTCTGGCAGCGAATCCATCGGCAATCGATCATGCAGAGGAGCGTCTTTATCATCCGGAGCTGATGCAGGGCTATCCGGTTGCAGCAGTCCCGACCACATCCGGTACGGGATCGGAAGTGACGCCTTATGCGATTCTGACACGGCACGACTTACATACCAAGCAGTCAATCGCACACAAATGGTTTGCGGATCTGGCATTTGTGGATGCCGGATATTTAAAGACTTCTTCTTATGAGAATATGGTCAGCACCTGTGTGGATGCGCTGGCACATCTGATTGAGTCATATCTGAATACTAATGCAAATGCATATAACCGGATATATTCAGCGGAAGGTCTTCGGATCTGGGGCAGTGCAAAGGAATACCTGCTTTCTTCCGGGATTAAGATTCCGGATGAAGGATACGAAACATTCATGCATGCATCGGTTGTGGCAGGTATGGCGATTGCACATACCGGTACCAGTATTCCGCACGGATTAAGTTATCCGGTCACATATGAGCTTGGCATTCCGCATGGAAAGGCAGTCGGATTTTTCCTGCCGGGATTTTTGCGTTTTTACAATAATCAGAAGCGGGTGGCAGAGGTGCTTGAGCTGCTTGGATTTGAGAACCGGGCTGAATTTATCGCCTATCTGGACAAGCTGCTGGGCAAACCACAGATCCCGGAGGAACTGTGGGAGGAGGATGTGCAGAAACTGTTGCAGAATCCTGCCAAGTTAAAGAACTATCCGTTTGAGATGACGGAAGAAATTCTGAAAAAATATCTAAACAAATGAGAACCCGTTTGAGGAGGAAACTTATATGATACAAAAGTTGATTGAAAAGTTAAATAAGAAGAGATTAAAAGAACGAATTTCTTCTGCAATTGTGATGGTGGCCCTGATTGTTAGCATTTCCGGTGTTGTGGGAGCCGTATCCGGAATTGTGGTCAGCAACCGCTATAATTATGCATTGAAAAATTATGGTTTTTCACAGGGTGATATCGGCAAGATGATGATTACGTTTGCCGATACGAGAAGTTATCTGCGTGCTGCGATCGGATATCAGGATGAAAACCTTGTGAACAGCTGCGTAGAAAATTATGAGAAGAAGAAAGAATCCTGCCAGCAGTACACCAAAGAGGTAAAAAATACGGTTTCATCTTCGGATGAGGAGAAAATCTATAGCAGCATCACAGAAAAACTGACGGAATATTATGAAATCTGTGATGCAGTACTGGAAAAAGGAAAGAATACACAGGATATTGATGCGCGCCATGAAGCACAGCAGATGGCACAGGATCAGGTGGCACCGATCTATGAGGAGATTTATCAGGATATGGTGAAACTGATGGATGCAAATACCGAGCATGGAGATAAGTTAGAGAAAATTCTTACAATGGTAGAATTGATCACACTTATTGCAATTATTGCGGTTATTGCACTTGCAATTTTTGTAGCCCGCCGGATCGGCAGAGTGCTTGCACAGAATATTGTTGATCCTTTGGATCAGCTGGGTGCCCGTTTTGATACATTTGCAAAGGGGGATCTCTCCAGCGAATTCCCGGAGATGACATCAGAGGATGAAATTTCCGAGATGGTAATTGTTGCGCGCGAGATGGCAAAGAATCTGGCCGCTGTTATTCAGGATGCCAACCACCGTATGGATCTGATGGCTCACAATGATTATACCGGTGTTTCCAAAATTCCGGAGAAATATATGGGTGAGTTTGCGGCAATGAATGATGCAATCCATGTCATGAACACCGATATGAATGAGACGATGCACCGGATTGAGGAGGCTGCTTCCCAGGTATCTGCAGGTTCTACCAATCTGGCAGAGGGATCACAGACACTGGCAGAGGGATCTACCGATCAGGCAGGTGCAGTGGAAGAACTTCTGGCATCCTTTGCCAATATCACAGAAGGGGTTGAGCACACACATGAGAGTGCACAGGCTTCTTACGAATTATCTGTAAAATATGCACAGGAAGCAGATAAGACACAGAAGGAAATGAATGCAGTTACCGAAGCAATGAAGAGAATCAGCGATATGTCCAAGCAGATTGAGACAATCATCGGACAGATCGAGGAGATCGCGGAGCAGACGAACCTGCTTGCCCTGAACGCATCCATTGAGGCTGCACGTGCAGGAGAAGCCGGCAAGGGCTTTGCCGTAGTTGCATCCCAGATCGGAAAACTTGCGGATGAGAGTGCACAGTCTGCAGTCAATACCCGTGAGCTGATTATGAACTCTATTCAGGAAATCGAAAACGGCAATCAGGCAGTTGATGTGACTTTCCAGACGATTATTTCTCTTGTAGAGGGAATCAATGAAGTGGCAAAGAAATCCCAGGAACTGGCACAGCTTTCCGAGACACAGGCAGAGCAGATCAAGCAGGCAGAGTCCGGTGTAAACCAGATTTCCGAGGTTGTACAGAGCAACGCGGCAATCGCAGAGGAATCTTCCGCAACCAGTCAGGAGCTTTCTGCAGAGTCTGCTTCTCTGAATGATCTGGTGCAGCAGTTTAAGTTAAAATAGTGATACAAAATAAAGGCATAAGAGAGGAATAATCTGGAAAATGGATACGTCGATTTTTATCGGAACATGGTGGTCACTGGTGCCGCCTCTTCTGGCAATCATACTGGCACTTGTCACCAAGGAAGTATACAGTTCCCTGTTTATTGGAGTGGCGGTCGGAGCACTGTTATATACCGGATTTCATCCGTGGAATGCATTCAATGCCCTGTTTTCGATTATGAAAGACAGCATGAATCTGAATATTCTGATTTTTGATGTGCTGCTTGGAATGATTATTGTATTGATGTCAAAATCAGGAGGCTCAGCTGCTTATGGAAGATGGGCCGGCAGCAAGATCAGGTCAAAAAAGAGCGCAATGCTGGCAACCACAGGACTTGGAATGCTGATTTTTGTGGATGATTATTTCAATTGTCTGACCGTCGGATCTGTGATGCGTCCGGTAACTGACCGCTACAAAGTATCCCGCGCAAAACTGGCATATATCATTGATGCGACCGCTGCGCCGGTCTGCATCATTGCGCCGATTTCCAGCTGGGCGGCAGCCGTCAATTCGTATGTTCCGAAAGATGCCGGGATTACGGGATTTCAGCTGTTTCTGCGAACAATTCCGTACAATCTCTATGCGATTCTGACGATTGTCATGGTATTTTTTGTGATTATTGCAGGTTTTGATTTCGGACTCATGAAAAAACATGAGGAGAATGCTGCAAAAGGAGATCTGTTTACCAGCGGCGGGGAAGAGTTTGAAAAGGTTAAGGAAGAAGATATTTCTTCCAACGGAAAAGTGATTGATCTGCTTCTTCCGGTGATTGTTCTGATCGGTTCTGCAATTGGTGCCATGATCTATACCGGATTTCTGGGCGGTGCGACCGATGTGGTCAGTGCATTTGCAGGATGTGATGCGGAGACCAGCCTGATTTTTGCAACCATGGTCACGGTCTTTGTCATGCTGTTTTTGTATCTTCCGCGAAAGGTGGTTACGTTTAAAGGATTCATGGAGAGTTTTGTGGAAGGCTTTAAGCTGATGATCCCGGCGATCGGAATACTGATATTTGCCTGGACCTTAAAGGGAATGGGAGATGCTCTGCAGATTGGTACATTTGTGGAATCCATCGTTGGAACGAGTGCTTCTGCAAGCCTGTTCCTTCCGGCTGTTTTGTTTGTTGTTGCAGTGTTCCTTGCGTTTTCTACCGGAACAAGCTGGGGAACATTTGCGATTCTTGTTCCGATTGCAATCGCCATGTTTCCGGGGGCAGATCATCTGGAAATGATGATCATTGCGGTTTCCGCAGTGCTGGCAGGTGCCGTCTGCGGGGATCATATTTCACCGATTTCGGATACAACGGTTATGTCTTCGGCCGGCGCGCAGAGTAACCATATCAACCATGTGACAACGCAGATGCAGTATGCAGCGGTTGTTGCTGTGGTATGTATCATTGGCTATATCATTGCAGGACTGGTACAGATCTGGTGGGTAGCACTTGGCATCAGCCTCATGCTCCTGCTTGCTGTTCTTACCTTTATAAAAAAGAGGTCGGGGAGCAACCGCGAAAAGACAGCAGGTATATAAGAATCAGGACAGAAGCCCAAAAACAAAGAAAGGAGCAGGCGAGGAAACCTGCTCCTTCTTAGTTACTTAAAGGAAATTGAGTAACTGAGTAGTTAATTAGATAATTGTTTAATAAAATTGAACTACATACTCATTTGCGTACGTGCATGCTATATTTAAATAACACCATTCAATACTTACATTATACCGTGTTATTCGGATTTTGCAATACCTATTTTGAAATTTTTGGAATTAATCCTTTATTTTCGCTATTCCGGAAGCGGAAGGAAGTCCGGCTTTCTGCCGGTAAAGACTGTAAAGTACCGGAAGCCTGCATGCCGCAGAATCTGAGGGAGACGGTCAAACGCATATGCAACGTGCTCCGGCACATGGGCATCGGCTCCGAGTGTCAGAATCTCTCCCCCGAGTTCGTGATAGCGTAAAAGAACAGCTTCGGTCGGGTTTGGATGTCCCAGCCCGTATTTGAATCCTGCCGTGTTGACTTCGATCCCTTTTCCCATGGAAATGAGTTTACGCAGAATCTCATCAATGATATCGGCATAGGCCTCATATGTATAGAAACGGTTGCGGTCCGGACCGTAGCGGACAACATAATCGAGATGACCGTATACATCGAAGTCGGAATAGGTGTTCAGGTTTTCCAGAATGGATTCGAAGTACTCGCGGTAAGCAGTTTTTTCGGAGCGTCCTTCATAGTATTTCGGGTAATAGGGATCGATTCCGTGAACAACGTGGGAGGAACCGATGACAAAATCAAACGGATGTCCGGTCACCGCTTTGCGGTTGATTTCCGTGATGTGGGGCTGCAGACCGACTTCGATTCCGAGACGAATGGAAAGACGGTCACGGCAGGTGTCCTGAAAACTGCGGACTTCTTTTATATAGGAATCAAAATCCAGAAGAAACAGATTGGGATCATCCGGGTAATCATAATCAAAATGATCGGTAAAACAGATGCCATCCAGGTTCTGCCGTACAGCGGCCTGGATCATGTCAGGCATCAATGCGTCACTGTCTCCGCTGTGATGCGTGTGCATATGTGTATCCCAAAGCATAAGAGCCTCCTTTTTTCTGTGTGGTTGGTTTTGGAAAAAGTCTTTTCGTAAGATTATACTATATTTCAGGGGAAATAGATACCTTTAGTGAAAAAATTAACAAAGACGGAGAAAAGACTTGAACTTTCGGAAATAATTGGGTAAAATAAAGGAAGCTTGGGACGCAAGTCCCATGAGACTATTTATTTACAATTCTAGGAGGAATTAAGAATGGCAGTAAGAGTAGCAATCAACGGATTCGGCCGTATCGGTCGTCTTGCTTTCAGACAGATGTTCGGAGCAGAAGGATACGAAGTAGTAGCAATCAACGACTTAACAAGCCCAAAGATGTTAGCACACTTATTAAAGTATGATAGCTCACAGGGTAAGTACGAGCATGCAGATGAAGTTTCTGCAAGCGATGATTCTATCACAGTATGTGGTAAGGAAATCAAGATCTACGCTTTCCCAGATGCAAACAATTGCCCATGGGGTGAGTTAAAGGTTGACGTTGTATTAGAGTGCTCTGGATTCTATACAAGCAAGGAGAAGGCTCAGGCTCATATCAATGCCGGAGCTCGTAAGGTAGTTATCTCTGCACCAGCAGGAAACGACCTTCCTACAATCGTTTACAATACAAACCACGAGACATTAAAGGCTTCTGACACAATCATTTCTGCAGCTTCTTGTACAACAAACTGCTTAGCTCCAATGGCAGATGCTCTTAACAAGTTTGCTCCAATCCAGTCTGGTATCATGGTAACAATCCATGCTTACACTGGTGATCAGATGACTCTTGATGGACCACAGCGTAAGGGTGATTTAAGAAGATCCCGTGCAGCTGCAGTTAATATCGTTCCAAACAGCACAGGTGCTGCAAAGGCTATCGGTCTTGTAATCCCAGAGCTGAACGGAAAGTTAATCGGATCTGCACAGCGTGTACCAACCCCTACAGGATCTACTACAATTCTTACAGCAGTTGTTAAGAAGGCTGGCGTTACTAAGGAAGACATCAACGCAGCTATGAAGGCAGCAGCTAATGAGTCCTTCGGATACAATGAGGACGAGATCGTATCTTCTGATATCGTTGGTATGAGATTCGGTTCTTTATTCGATGCTACTCAGACAATGGTTAACCCAATCGGTGATGATCTGTATGAGGTTCAGGTTGTTTCTTGGTATGATAACGAGAACTCCTACACCTCTCAGATGGTTCGCACCATCAAATACTTCTCCGAGTTGGGCTAATCCCTCTCGATACAGAGAAAACCAAAGACCGACAGGTTCGCCTGCCGGTCTTTTTCTTTTGCTAAACTTATAGATAAAAAGAGAACACCTTGCAGTGGGTGTTCTCTTTCATATAGTTTATTCGCCCTCTTGAAAGATTATGGCAAACAGTTCCTCAATCCGCTCCGTTTGGCCGGTTAGGTACAAATAGCCGAACAGCGCCTCCACCCCGGTGGCGCAGTGGTACTCGCCAACGGTGGCGCTCTTAGGCTGGTGGCCGGTCTTGGCATTGCGCCCCCGCTTAAACACCGCCAGTTCTTCCTCTGTCAGCAGCGGCTCCATGCGGGCAAAGGCCGCCGTTTGGGCCTTGGCGCTGACGAACTTCACGCTCTCCCGGTGCAGGTCGTTCACCGGCCGATTGGCCAGCGCCACCAGGTGGCAGCGCACCTGCATCTCATACACGCAGTCGCCGATAAAGGCCAAATTCAACGGGCTTAGCTGCCGCGGATCTGTGTTCAACACTTCCATACTTGCTCCTTACGGAATGTACTCAAACTCAATATCATACAGGCTGACAATATCGCCCTCCTGGATCCCCCGCTGCCGCAGCGCCTCAAACACGCCGCTCTTCTCCAGCACCCGCTGCATGTATTGCAGTGCCTCGTAGTCCTCCACATCAATGCCCTTAAGCACCTTGGGAAACCAGGGAGCCTCTACCAGGTAGTAGCCCGGCTCCGGATTGGTGATGGTAAAGCCGGTACTGTTTTGCACCAGCAGCTCCGTGGGGATCTCCTCCGGCTCGTACTCCTTTACCGGGGGCAGCGTTTGCAGCCGGTTCCACACTGCGTTCATCAATTCCCGGGTGCCCTCCTGAATGGGCGCGCAAATGGAGTAGTAGTCGTAGCCCTTGGCCTCTACATAGGCTTTCAGCCGTTCAATTTGCTCCGGCTCCGCCATGTCGATTTTATTGCCCGCCACAATCTGGGGTGCTTTGGCCAGCTCCGGGTTGAACTTCTCCAGCTCCCGGTTGATGGCGTCAAAATCCTCGATCGGGTCTCGTCCCTCGTGACCGCTTACATCCACCAGGTGCACCAGCAGCCGGCAGCGCTCCACATGGCGCAAAAAGTCATGACCCAGGCCCACGCCGTCTGACGCGCCCTCGATCAACCCGGGAATATCCGCCAGCACAAAGCTGTTGCCCGCGCCCATGGACACCACGCCCAAATTGGGCACCAGGGTGGTAAAGTGGTAGTCGCCGATTTTGGGCTTGGCCTGGCTGACCACGGAGATCAGGCTGCTTTTGCCCACGCTGGGAAAGCCGATCAGCCCCACATCCGCAATGAGCTTCAGCTCCAGACTGATCTCCCACTCCTCGCCGGGCACGCCGGGCTTGGCAAAGCGAGGCACCTGCCGGGTGGGGGTGGCAAAGTGCATATTGCCCCAGCCGCCCTTGCCGCCCTTGGCTGCAATAAACCGCTCTGTCTTGCTCATATCCGCCATGACGGCGCCGCTTTGCACCTCGCGGATCACCGTGCCCCGGGGCACGCGAATTTCCAGATCCTGGCCCTTACGGCCGTACTGCCGACCGCCGCGACCCGGCTCGCCGTTCTGAGCCGCATATTTCCTGTCTCTTATACACATCTGACGCTGCCG
>ENA-OXZX01000481-OXZX01000481.1-human-gut-metagenome-genome-assembly--contig:-NODE-481-length-10977-cov-3.979033_pt1 | contig 10977 bp, 7 predicted proteins | sample MGYA00244513_ERZ652811 | MGnify/ENA primary metagenome ERZ652811 (study PRJEB26926, sample SAMN06164400) | human gut metagenome | biome: ENVO:00009003; feature: ENVO:2100002; material: ENVO:00002003...
AGATGCAGCGTAGTCTCGTGGGCTCGGAGATGTGTATAAGAGACAGATTCATAATTATCTGCCCATTTATGTACCTTTTCTTTATATATTTCCATATCCGTTACGGGATTGAACGGAAAGTACCTGCAAACTTCTTCGTATTTTGCCCAGTTTTCATACATCATTTGATAATCGTCTGGAACAATTCTTCTCAATATACAACGTTCTGTATCTATTATTTTTGTACCAATTTTATTCATTGCACTCCTCCACAACTTCCGATTTGTACTTATTTCTTAAACAGCTCAGAATGTGGACCAAGGCGATAAAGCATCAAAACAAGAACATCTCCACAAATCTCATAAATAAGCAGCCAGTCCGGTTCGATGTGACACTCACGCGTACCTTTGTAGTTTCCTGTAAGGTCATGATCCCTGTATTTTGCATCCAGCGTACCGCCATTCGCCAGAATATCGATTACCTCAAACAGCTTATCAAGATTTTTATTTTGCTTTTGGCAAGCTTCAAATCCTTTTTAAACTGATTGGTAAACTGAATGTCGTATTTCATACGTCGAGAGCTGCCTTAAGCGCATCCATACTGGAATAACGCGGAGCAGAAGGATCCTTCATCATTTTTCGGCCTTCCTCAATGGCAGCGGCTGTCGTATCATTTGGTACTTCCAGTTTTAATTCAAAAGGAATACCATGCTCACGGATAGCGGTTCTCAGGAATATATTTATAGCAGTTGTCATATTCAGACCAAGCTCATTGAAGATTTCCTCCGCCTGGTCCTTGATTGCCTTGTCTGTACGAATATTTAAATTAGTTGTTGCCATACAGAACACCTCCATTCAAGTATAGTATACTCAAATGCGCTTCTAATGTCAACACACTGTCATTATATAAGATACATACCTAAAATGAAAAAGATGCAATTTCTGATTTTTATGGTATATTGGAAATAAAATGATGTGATCGTTTATGCATACACAAAACAGAAAGGAGTCCGCCATGGATATAACAGGAGTAGGAAACCTATCATATTTATATAATTATGGAATTTCGGACAGCGATACCAGACATGTCACAGGAAAAGAAAACGGCATCGGAAGCGTAGATGAAAATGGGAAACAGAAGGAATGCCAGACCTGTAAAAACCGCAAATATGTCGACGGATCAGATGAAGCAAATGTATCGTTTAAGAGTGCCGCGCATGTTTCCAAAAAAGATTTAAAGGTAACCGATGGGATAAAGGCGCGGGAGGATCATGTGGATATGCAGGTGTAGGCGATGTATGTAGTTTACACTGACTAACGGGTATAACAGCTGTTGCCCTGTATGCACCAGTCAAAGTTGAAAATTGCATAAATGGCAGAAATATGTTACCATAATCATAGACTATTGACAGAAGGCATATGGGGTGGAAGCGATGGAAAAACAGGAATTTTGCATGGAAAAATCTCAGATATTTCAGGAGATGATCAGTCGTATTTCAAAATTATCTCAGGACAGTTATTTAATGGTTACTGATATGCAGCATAATTTAACATTTGTTCCAGAAAGTACTGCAGAATTTCTGGGGATTCCATCGGGATGGTGTGAAGATGGATATAAAATAGTGCTGGAAAAGAGCGTACACCCATATGACTGCCCGGAATATACGGAAGAGATGAAAAAACGTCTGCGGGGGATCAATCTGGAGAACGATCTGTACATCCGTATGGGAAAAGACAAAAAGTATGTGATGACGCAGATTATAACGGATATGATTTTAGAGCAGGGTAAAAACAGATATTTTATTGTTCTGCTTCGGAATCAGAATGTGATTCCGGAAATTGATCCGTTGACGGATCTTTATGGTCAGGTCAAATTTGAAAAAGATATTGTGGATTATATTCAGCAGGGACGAAAAGTAGCTGTTTTGGAAATTGAAATTGATCATATGAATGATATCAATATATTGTACGGAACAAATTACAGCGACCGGATTCAAAAGGTTCTTGCATACCGGTTTATTTACATGATGGATGCAGATAAAGCAGTTTATCGTATGGGAAATTCCAATTACGCATTTATTTTGAGGGATGCCAGCCGTGAAGAGGCTGCGGCATTTCTGGAGAAGATTCGCGCGCGGCTGGAGGAAAGTGTCGTCTTGGAAAACAACCATTTTGACTTGAAGATATATGCCAGCGGGATAATTCTTGATCATTATGAGGGGGAAATTTCCACGGTACAGAGTAAGCTGGAATATGTTTTAGGAAAAATGCGTACCAGACGGGATCATAAGTTAATGTTCTTTAATGATCTGGTACAGATCAATGGGGACGTGGATCTGGATCTGATGAAGATAATTCATCAGTCTGTGCTGAACCAATGTGACGGATTTTATGTGGAGTATCAGCCTGTCGTACATGCACAGACAGGAGAGATTGCCGGAGCGGAAGCACTGGTCCGCTGGAAAAAGGAGCCATATGGTATTGTGCCACCGGGAATGTTTATTGACTGGCTGGAAAGCAATCCATGTATGTATGATCTGGGAAATTTTGTTTTGAAACAGGCATTGACGGATGCTGTGGAGTTTCGAAAATCAAATCCGGATTTTTTTATTAATGTCAATATGTCCGCAAAACAGCTGGAAAGGAAAACGTTCTGTGGTGTTGTCATGGCATTGTTGAAAGAAACCGGTTTTCCGGCGGGGCAGTTGTGTCTGGAACTGACAGAGCGGTGTAGAAGCATGCCGGTCAGCGTTATGGAAGAAAAACTGTTGTACCTCAAACAACATGGAGTGAGACTTGCAATGGATGATTACGGTACGGGAAGTGCTTCTTCAAGTGTCCTGTTACAGACCCCGATGGATGAGATAAAGATTGACATGAGTTTTATCCGTGGAATTACGGATAATCAGACCAAACAGGCACTGGTGCGCAGCATGGTTGATTTTGCGAATGAAGCGGATTTAAAGAGCTGCCTGGAAGGGGTAGAGGATGAAAAGCTGCAGAATTATCTGCGTTCCTTTGGAGCCACGTGGTTTCAGGGGTATTATTATTCCAGACCGGTTCAGGCAGCTGCAATGCAAAAATTGTTAAACATGGAAAATTGATAATTAGTCGGCGATGAGCAGATCAACGCCGGCTTTTTCATAAATTTCTTTTGTATTTTCGGATAATCCGGAGTCGGTGATTACCAGATTCAGATCATCAATAGAGGCATAGCTGGAGATGGATGAGGTGTCAAATTTGGTGTGGTCAATCAATGCAATTGTTTTAGCAGAAGCCTTGATACACATGCGTTTTAAATCTGCTTCGTAGATGCTGAAATCGGTAAGTCCGTTTTCAACGGAGAAGCCACGTGCAGAGACAAATGCAATGTCCGTATGAATTTTCTGTAGCAGATCCACACCGAGGAGACCTTCAATGGAAGAAGAGGCAGAGGTAACGATTCCGCCGGTCAGGATAACGGTGATCCCGGGGATATCCTTCAGAGCCAGTGCAAGGTCAATGCCGTTTGTGATAACGGTAAGTTCTGTAAAGCCGGTCAGTTTCATGCCAAGTGTATAGGCAGTGGAGCTGGCATCTAAAAAGATGCACATGTGATCTTTTACCATGTGGATGGCATTTGCGGCAATTGCCTCTTTTTCTTTTTTATTTTCCAGTGCACGTTCATGAAAGAAATAGGCTTTTCCGGTAAGTTCTTTATTGTCTGCGGAGTTATCGTGGTAGAGTGCGCCTCCATGTGTTTTGGTCAGAAGTTTTTCTTTATCCATCTGGTTTAAATCGGTACGGATGGTTGTGGTGGAAACTCCAAGCATTTCACTGAGTTCATTTGTGGTTGCTTTTCGGTTTTGTTTCAAATATTCCAATATAAGTTTCTGACGTTCTAATTGCAGCATGATGATTTTTTATACTCCTTTATATTTACGAAAACACAGATTTCGAAAGTTTATATATAGGATACTATACATCGGAATTGCATTTTTTGCCAGTGAAAAGTGAAAACAAAAAAATTTGCAAAGAAGTGGATGAAAATCAGCAGCTGTGGTATGATAAGAAAAAAGCATAAGGAGGGGTTTTTATGCTAAAAGAGTGGGAAAAATCCGAAAAACCATCGGAGGAGGAAATTAAGGCACGGCTGGAAGCGGTAAAAGAGAAACTGGCACGGCAGCAGCTTTTGATTAAAGAAAAAAAAGTACCGGTTCTTGTTGTGCTTGAAGGCTGGGGAACGGCCGGAAAAGGTTATGCAATCGGCCAGATCATCCAGAATATTGATCCGCGTTTCTTTAAGGTGGTATCGATGCAGAAAAAGACGGAGGATGACAAGAGAAAACCGTTTTTGTACCGGCATTTTGCCAAAATTCCGGAAGCCGGACAGTTTGTATTTCTGGATACGGCATGGATGGATGAGATTACGGAGGAGCGTCTGCACGGAACCATTTCCGAGGATGTATATGCCAACCGGATTGAAAGTGTCCGCCGGTTTGAACGGCAGCTTACAGACAATGGCTATCTGGTCATGAAATTCTTTCTGCATATTTCAAAAAAGGAACAGTCACAGCGTATTGCACAGCTGGAGCATCAGAAGGACACAACATGGCGTGTCAGCAAAAAAGATCTGTGGCAGAATGAACATTATGAGAAATGTATGGATGTATTTTCCGGATATCTGAAAAATACAAATATGCCATCCGCACCCTGGTATATCATTGATGCAAAGTCCAGAAAATGGACAGAAGTACAGATTCTTGAGACGCTTACCCAGGGGATTGAGATTGCTCTGAGTAATCACCAGATGGCGGTTCCGCTTCTGCAGAATGTATTTCCGTTGAAAAAAATGCCGCTTCTTTGTGACATTCCGTTGGACAAGTGTATGGAGGAGGATGTCTATAAAAAGGAATTAAAGCAGCTTCAGCAGAGACTTGGAGAACTGCACAATCGTCTGTATCGTAAGAAAGTGCCGGTCATCATTGCCTATGAAGGGTGGGATGCAGCCGGAAAAGGCGGAAATATCAAGCGGATTACGGGAGCACTTGATCCGCGTGGATATGAGGTTCATCCGATTGCAAGTCCCGAGCCGCATGAGAAAGCAAGACATTATCTGTGGCGTTTCTGGACAAGGCTTCCGCGTACCGGGCATATTGCAATCTTTGACCGAACGTGGTATGGGCGTGTGATGGTCGAACGTCTGGAAGGGTTTTGCAGCGAGAATGACTGGATGCGTGCGTACAATGAAATTAATGAGTTTGAGAAGGAACTGCACGACTGGGGAGCCGTGATCATCAAATTCTGGGTGCAGATCGACAAAGATACGCAGCTTGCCCGTTTTACCGATCGGCAGAATACGCCCGAAAAGCAATGGAAGATTACAGAGGAAGACTGGCGCAACCGTGATAAGTGGGATGCGTATGAGGGGGCAGTCAATGAGATGATTCAAAAGACGAGCACTACCTATGCACCGTGGCATATCTTAGAATCCGTAGATAAAAAATATGCACGGATCAAAGCATTAAGGATCGTGATTGCTGAACTGGAAAAAGTGTTAGACTGACTGGAAAAATAAAAAAGGAATACCCCGGCAAACGGAATTTCCGTTGCCGGGGTATTTTTGCGACTTATGATGAAACATCGCAGAATTATGAATTTGTTTTTTTCAGGTTTTTCTGTGCTGTAGAAAGCATCAGCTTGATACGGTTGAGCTGGTTAACTTCCGATGCACCCGGATCATAATCGATTGCAACGATATTTGCGCCCGGATATTCGTGACGAATTTCCTTAATGACACCTTTACCGACGATATGGTTTGGCAGGCAGGCAAATGGCTGCGCACAGACGATGTTGGTTGCTCCCTGTGCAATCAGTTCAAGCATTTCTCCAGTTAAGAACCAGCCTTCGCCGGTCTGGTTACCGCAGGAGACGATATGCTCTGCCTGTTTTGCCAGATCCTGAATATATGCAGTTGGCTCAAAATGTTTACTCTTTGCAAGTTCATCCCTTGCATCCTTGCGCAGCCACTCAAAGAAGCGGATGAGCATATTGTTGATGCGCTTGGATTTTGCGGTAGCTCCAAGATAATCCGCCTTGAAATTCTGATTGTAGCAGCAGTACAGTAAGAAATCGGTCAGATCCGGTACGACTGCCTCAGCGCCTTCGGATTCGAGCAGGTCTACAATATAGTTGTTGGCAGCCGGAAGGAACTTGACAAGGATCTCTCCAACCACACCGACACGCGGCTTTTTCTCATCCGTCATTGGCAGATTGTCAAAGTCGCGGATGATCTGACGGCACATTTTGCGATATTTACGGTGGGACAGAATCTTGGTGTTGCCAACAAAGTCAATGACACGTTTTTTCCATTTTTCGTGTAATGCGTTGGCAGATCCCGGTACCTTTTCGTATGGGCGCACACGGTAGAGACAGCGCATGAAGATGTCTCCGAATTCCAGAGCGTACAGACCATGCTGGATCAGGCTTGGTGTGAGTTTAAATCCCGGATTTTTCTCCAGACCGACCATGTTGATGGAGATGACCGGAATATCCGGGTGGCCGGCTTTGGTCAGTGCACGGCGGATAAATCCAATGTAGTTGGTCGCACGACAGCCACCACCGGTCTGTGAGATCAGGATTGCTGTTTTGCTCAGGTCATATTTGCCGGACATTACCGCACTCATAATCTGTCCGATGACAATCAGGGACGGATAACATGCATCGTTATTTACATACTTTAAACCGACATCGACACATTCTCTGGACGGAACATCTGGGATGACCAGATTGTAGCCTGCGGCACGGAATGCCGGAACGAGAAGTTCAAAATGGATCGGTGACATCTGTGGACAGATGATAGTGTAATCTTTACGCATTTCCTCAGTAAAGATAACGCGCTCGTAATTTGCCGGCTTGATTTCGCGTTTTTCATGTTTTTTCTCTTTGACACGAATTGCAGCCAGAAGCGAACGGATACGGATACGGGCAGCACCGAGGTTGTTGACTTCGTCAATCTTTAAGCATGTATAAATTTTTCCGGAATTGGTCAGAATATCGCTGACACAGTCGGTTGTTACGGCATCCAGTCCGCAGCCGAAGGAGTTCAGCTGGATGAGGTCCAGATCATCCCTGGTCTTAACGTAGTTTGCGGCGGAGTACAGCCGGCTGTGGTACATCCACTGATCCATGACAATAAGCGGGCGTTCCAGATTCCCCAGATGGGAAATGGAATCTTCTGTCAGTACACACATACCGTAGGAAGTAATCATTTCCGGAATACCGTGATTGATTTCCGGATCAACATGGTATGGACGACCGGCCAGCACGATACCGCGGCGATGGTGTTCTTCCATATATTTCAATACTTCTTCGCCCTTCTTCTGCATCTCCAGACGGGTCATGGCAAGTTCTTTCCAGCCTTCGGATACGGCATCACGTACTTCGGCTTCCGGAATATTGAATTCTTTCTTAAAACAGTCTACGAGCTGTTTGGAAAGGACTTCTTCGTTTGTAAACGCCATGAACGGGTTTAAGAACCGCATCTGTCCACTCGTAATTTCCTCAACATTGTTTTTAATGTTTTCGGAATAAGAAGTTACGATCGGGCAGTTGTAGTGGTTGTTTGCATCCGGAAACTCGTTGCGCTCGTAAGGAATCGCCGGATAGAAAATAAAATCTACATTCTGGTGGATCAGCCAGGAAATATGACCGTGCGCCAGTTTCGCCGGGTAGCATTCGGATTCGCTTGGAATAGAATCAATGCCGAGTTCGTAGATTTTTCGTGTGGACTGCGGAGAGAGAACCACACGGAAACCGAGCTTCTTAAAGAACGTTGCCCAGAACGGATAGTTTTCATACATGTTCAGTACACGCGGAAGTCCGACGGTCCCGCGGGTTGCTTCGGCTTCTGACAGAGGTTCATAAGCAAAAATACGTTTGTTCTTATATTCGAAGAGGTTTGGAATATTCTCTTTGTTTTTTTCTTTTCCAAGTCCGCGCTCACAGCGGTTTCCGGTAATATACTGACGGTTGTCTGAAAACTTATTGATCGTCAGCAGACAGTGGTTTGTACATCCCTGGCAGCGTGCAAGCTTGGTAGTGTAGGACAGTTTATTGATCTGTTCAATGGACAGCATCGTCGTCTGATAGCCGGCTTCGTGACGTTCGCGGGCAATCAGTGCGGCACCGAAAGCACCCATGATTCCGGCAATGTCCGGACGGGTTGCGTGGACACCGGCAATTTTTTCAAAACTGCGCAGAACGGCGTCATTGTAGAAAGTACCACCCTGAACAACAATATTTTCTCCCAGATCTTTGGCATCGGACAGTTTGATCACCTTAAATAATGCGTTTTTGATTACAGAGTAGGCAAGTCCGGCAGAGATATCGGCAACGGAGGCGCCTTCCTTTTGTGCCTGTTTTACCTTTGAGTTCATAAATACGGTACAGCGGGTACCAAGATCAATCGGATGTTTGGCAAACAGTGCTTCTTTGGCGAAATCCTGCACCGTGAAGTTTAAGGATTTTGCAAAAGTTTCAATGAAAGAACCGCAGCCGGAAGAACATGCTTCGTTTAACTGAACCGAATCTACGGTCTGGTTCTTGATCTTGATGCATTTCATGTCCTGACCGCCGATGTCTAAAATACAGTCAACTTTTGGATCAAAGAAAGCGGCGGCATAGTAATGGGCGACGGTTTCTACCTCGCCGTCATCAAGCATCAATGCAGCTTTCAAAAGAGCTTCCCCGTATCCGGTGGAGCAGGAGTGTACAATGTGCGCACTCTCCGGAAGCAGACGGTAAATTTCCTGAATGGAACGGATGGCAGTTGCAAGCGGGCTTCCGTTATTGTTGTCATAGAATGAATACAGAAGTTTTCCGTCCTCGCTGACAAGTGCGATCTTTGTTGTCGTGGAACCTGCGTCAATACCGAGATAGCAGTTTCCGGAATAGTTTTTCAGGTCACCGGTTTCTACATGATTGTTTCCGTGCCGGCTGGTAAAAGCATCGTAATCTTCCTGGCTGGCAAACAGCGGGTCCAGACGGGCAACTTCAAACTCCAGCTTAATGCCGGTGGAAAGACGCTGCTGCAGAGATCCCAAAGTGGTCTCTACGTCTTCTTTATAATTTAATGCGGAACCGATCGCTGCAAACAGATGCGAATTTTCCGGTGTAATTGCGTGCTCATCATCGAGATTTAACGTGCGGATAAACGCTGCTTTCAGTTCGGATAAAAAATGCAGAGGACCACCGAGAAATGCCACATGTCCGCGGATCGGTTTACCACAGGCAAGTCCACTGATCGTCTGATTGACAACCGCCTGGAAAATAGAGGCAGACAGATCTTCGCGAGTTGCACCCTCATTGATGAGCGGCTGGATATCTGTCTTGGCAAATACACCACAGCGCGCTGCAATCGGATAGATTGCTTTATAATTTTTGGCATATTCATTTAATCCGGAAGCATCGGTCTGGATCAGGGATGCCATCTGATCAATGAACGAACCTGTACCGCCGGCACAGATACCGTTCATACGCTGTTCGACATTACCGCCTTCAAAATAGATGATCTTGGCATCTTCTCCGCCGAGCTCGATTGCAACATCGGTCTGTGGCGCATAATGAGTGAGAGCAGTGGATACTGCAATAACCTCCTGCGTAAACGGAACCTCCAGATGCTTTGCAAGGGTCAGTCCGCCTGATCCGGTAATAACAGGAGAAACAGAAAGATCCCCCAGTTCGTTGGATGCTTTGGCAATTAAGGACGCCAGTGTCTCCTGAATATTTGCAAAATGACGCTCGTAATCGGAAAACAGGATGTTGTCCTGTGAGTCGAGGATTGCAATTTTGACGGTGGTGGAACCAATATCAATTCCAAGTTTATGTAACTGCTTGTCACTCATAAATGTAACCTCCATGTGTAAGTAACTAAACTTATTATAAATAAGTATGATTTCAAAACAAAACCTAAAACATTATACGACAAGAATTGACAAAAGACAACGACTGAAAACATAAAGATTTTATAAAATGTTGGAAAGAACGTGCCGCTGCGTTGACAAGAGGGATTTGAAAACCGTATAATTGGTTGACAGAAAGGTCAGAAGTGACCGTAACCATACATACACTATTCTATGTAGACAGGAGACAGATTTATGAACTGGATGGATAAACTGGAACGCAAATGGGGACGACATGCGGTCGCCAATCTGAGCAGATATTTTGTACTTGCGCAGGTGATTGGATACGTGGTACAGCTGACGGCACCCGGACTCATGAGTTATATGAATTTTGATATGGGCAGTATTCTGCACGGACAGATCTGGAGAGTTGTGACATGGATTTTTACACCGACGGCATCGCTGGATGTTTTTGGAATCTTATTTCTGTTCTGTGTGCTTATGTGGGGCAGTTCGCTGGAATCCATGCTTGGAACATTCCGCATGAATGTATTTTTGTGGGGAAGTGTGATTTTGTGTGACATTGTGGGCGCGATCGTATATGTTGTTACGCGGATTCTGCTGGGATATGGTTTTTCTCCGTATCTGTCCACGTATTATATTTTGATGTCCATGCTGCTGGCGCTGGCCATGTGCATGCCGGAGGGAGAGGTACGCCTGTATTTTGTCCTTCCGATCAGGATGAAATGGATGTTAATTTTTGAACTGGTATATCTGGGATATCAGGTGGTTCGTATATTCTCGATCGGAATTGCAAGTTATGGAACCGGAATGGGAATTCTCGTGGGTGTTTTAAACTGCGTACAGATTGTGGTTCCGGTACTCAATATGTTCTGGTTTTTCCATGCCATGAAGACCCGTTTGTCCGGAAAACAAAAGAAACGCCAGAAAGAATTCCGGGCACAGTTCAGTCAGCCTCGTCCGGGGTCCGGCATTGCACGTCACAAATGTGCCATCTGTGGTAGAACCGAGCTGACAAATCCGGAATTACAGTTCCGTTATTGCAGCAAATGCGTGGGAAATCGTGAATACTGTCAGGATCATCTGTTTACCCACCA
>ENA-OXZX01000483-OXZX01000483.1-human-gut-metagenome-genome-assembly--contig:-NODE-483-length-10954-cov-7.101844_pt1 | contig 10954 bp, 8 predicted proteins | sample MGYA00244513_ERZ652811 | MGnify/ENA primary metagenome ERZ652811 (study PRJEB26926, sample SAMN06164400) | human gut metagenome | biome: ENVO:00009003; feature: ENVO:2100002; material: ENVO:00002003...
AAAAGTCCATTTCTCTTGTAGGTAGCACTTCGGGAATGGAGTTGCGGATTTAAGGGTAGAGAACTCAAACACAGGGGGACCACCAAAAACGCTCTTTCGGGAACTGGTAACGACCACTCTTCTGCATCTAAAACAGAGGATTCTCATTGGTACGCTCTACGTACTACTTACGGAAGAGAAAAGAAAGCATACGACTATATTAAAGTAAAGGTGGAACTGCTTTCTATCGTCAGACTTGTAGATGGCAAACGTAAAACAGTAGAAGAGTCACGTCTTCCCAATATTTTCTTTGCTTATGGCACAGAAGAAGAAATCAAGTCTTTTGTTTACGACAACGTAAACCTTCCTTATCTCCGTTTTTACTATCGGTACTTCCATATCAGCAAAAAAGTCGAGAAAGAGCCACTGATTGTCTCCAACAATCAGATAGAGAGTCTTCGCATTATCTGTAAAGCAGATGCGGATGACATCATTGTATCTATTGATGAGGTGCAAAAATTCCAAAAGGGTCAAGCAGTTCGTATATTGAAGGGAAATTCAAGGGGGGGGTAACAGGCATCGTGGCTCGTTATCAAGGGCAACAGCGAGTTGGAATTGTTATTGATGGTTTGCTAACTATGGCTACAGCATGCATTCCAAATGCGTTTATTGAAATTGTAAAAAAGTAAAAGATTTAAATCACTAATATGAAAAAGAAAAAAATAGTTGTGATGCGCAGTTGTATTGCTAGCCTAAGTTGCTTATACTTAATGATATGCTCTAGTTGTGGAAATCCGCGCAATGGTGAGTCAAAAAATGAAGATAACACTAAAGAGATAGAAATAGTAAAAAAAGAGCCTATAACATATAATTTCTATGTTGAGAACTCAGGTAGTGTAAAGGGTTATTTTAAAGGAAATACAAATGATGCTGGTAATATCCTTAAAGAGTTTTACGATAGAATAGAAGAAAATAAAGGAGATGGCGATACTATCTCGCTAAACTACATTAATAATGGAATTAGTTCACAAAAAATCACCATAAATAAATGGCTCAACCAAATTTATGAGAACTGTAATTCAAGTTATTCTGATATTGATAAAGTTCTTGAGCAAATCTTATTGACCACTAATGATAATACCATAAATATTCTACTTTCCGACTATTGTTTTGAAAGTAGGTTTGGAAATTTGGATAAAGCAAAATCAGAAATAACCAAGATCTTCACCAAAGGAATAAACAAATATAACGATTTATCTATTGCTATATATAAGTATGAAGCATCATTTGAGGGATATTATTTTCCCGGCAAAATAAAATTCAATGGTAAACGTCCACTTTATTTATGGATTTTTGGTCCCAGTAGAAAAGTTAAAGATGTGACGAACTTGCCAATAACATTAGAGAATGAAGCGAAAATGTTTTTGCAACCAATGGAAGTGTGTACAACAATGGTTATTACTAACAATGCCCGAATGACAGACAAGGGAAAAGATATAATCGTTAAACACTGGAAAGAAGATCGATATGAAAATAATCTATACAAGGTGGATATAAAGGTAGATTTATCAAAGGTTATAATTTCTGATTCGGAAATAAAAGATATAACAAAATATACAATAGCCCCCAATGAATACTATATTGAAAATATAAAATCGGAAAGTAAGGGACAATATATTTATACGATTGCAACAAACCAACGACCTTTTGCTTGTGATTTAGTTATTGGTTATACAACAAAGTTACCAGATTGGGTTATTACATCAAATTTTGAGAACAACTCACTACCTAAAGATAGTACAACTTATGGCATAAAATCATTAATTGAAGGAGTAAACAATGCCTATCGAAATAAATACAATAACATTTTTATAATTAATTTGAATTTAAAATAGTATGGAAGATTTATTTAACTCGATTTACTACTACACAAATGGTTTCTATAGTGTAGAGCTTGATTCGTATCTCTATGAAACCATACCAGGTTATTTGCACATAGGTGCTTTTATGCTTATTTGCTCTTTTGTAGTGTGTGCTATATTCTACTATGTTTTAGCTCCAGTTCGCAAGCAAACTATGTGGTGGTTTGTATATTCTGGTATAAATGCTATTATCAATTTTGTATTTGCATTATGGTACACGATGACACCATTAATCAACAATGAAGTTGCACCATCGGAAGAATGGTTATATTTAGATTGTACCATGCTTAGTTTCACTAATGTGATTTGGTCATTTATCTTCTTTGTTGTTGCATCACTGATCATAAAATGGGGTAGCATAGCAAAATATGTACCCTTTCAAAAATTTTAACATTTTAATGTATGAGTAAGCTCTATGTATTTGCAATTGGTGGGTCGGGGTCGCGTGTTTTAAGATCACTTACAATGCTTCTTTCTTCAGGCGTACATACCAATTACGAAATTGTCCCAATGATTGTCGACCCAGATCAATCAAATGGTGATTTGGTTCGCACTGTTGATGTTATGCGTTCTTATGAGAATATTCATAATGCTCTTAGCTTTAACAATAATGAGAAAAATGAATTCTTCAAAAATCCAATAAGTGCTCTCAATGATGATGGCAATTATTTACTTCCACTAGTTGGAACTTCAGGAATATCATTTGAGAATTATCTGAGTCTTGGCACTATGTCTTTAGAAAATCAGGCTATTATGAGAATGTTGTTTTCTAATGCAAACTTGGCTTCAGATATGAATGTCGGTTTTAAGGGCAATCCTAATATTGGTAGTATTGTACTTAACCAGTTTACCGACTCAAAAGACTACAATACTTTCGCTACTAATTTTGTTAATGGCGACAAGGTGTTTATTATCAGTTCGATATTTGGAGGGACAGGTGCAAGTGGCTTCCCTCTTTTGCTGAAGAATATGAGAACAAATTCCAATACCGCATTAGCAAACGCACCAATTGGAGCTGTTTCTCTTCTTCCATATTTTAATCTTAAAACAGACAAAAAGAGTTCAATACAAGCAGACTCTTTCATTACAAAAGCTAAAGCGGCTTTAAACTATTATGAGAAAAATGTTACCGGCAACAACACTTTAGATGATATGTATTATTTAGGTGATGATTTCTCAGCTGCAGGTTACGATAATTGTGACGGAGGTGGTAACCAACAAAATAATGCTCATTTGGTAGAAATGCTTGCGGCTCTTTCTATTATTGATTTCGCTGGAAAACAATCTCAACAGAATGCAGTGAAAAATACTAATTTTCATGAGTTTGGTCTTGAAAGTGATTCACAAAGTGTTATGTTTGCTGACTTTGGCATTGAAACAAATAACATAATATGTAAGCCATTATCTATGATGGCGATTTTGAATTCATATCTGAACAATCGTGATGCCTCACATCGTTCTTCACAGAAATGGGCAAAAGATAAGAGCTCTATCTTGGGGGATTCTTTTTGGAGATCTTCCAATTTCAGTGCATACAACAAATATAAGCAATGCTTTGAAGAATGGCTCAGTGAGATGAAGGAAAATCATATTTCTTTTGAACCATTTAGATTGGATAAATCTTCAGTTGATGCTTTAGATATTATTGTAGGTATTACTCCTCACTATGGCTTTTTATCAAAGAAAGGCTGTGACTATATCGACAAGAAGCTAAGTGATAACATTGGTAAAATTTCCGCTAATCTCAATCCACTACAATCTTTTCTTGAGCTATTCTATATTACGCTCAAGGAAATATGTGAAAACAAACTTAAATTGTAATTATGGGACACATTTTCAGATTAAAAAGAGCTGGTGCTGTTGCTACAAAGACTACTATTGTTGGTTGGAGTAATTCAACTGCAACAACATATAATCATGGGTATGTTGATGGAATCTCTGATGCAACAACTACGCAAAACGAAATAACATCAATCCCTTCGCCTTTTGCGAGAATAGAATTGGTGAAAGAAGCCTTTGGTAAAATTATTCCAGGCACATTAAATCAAATGTCTGTTGACGATGTAAAATCACTCCTATCAGGCAATACAATTTATCATAAAATGGTATCTGACACCTTAGATGTAGCACAAATATTTTTTTCATATCCAACCATGCAAGATAAGGTTGACATTGTTGTTTGGAATATGAATCAAGAATTGCAGAAGTTATTGTTGTCACCTAATCCAAATCACCAAGTTGCTGGTAGATCATTAGACATGTTCCTCAAGCAAGATGCCTTAGGAAATGACCCATACAATTTTGGGAAAATGAAGAATATGTATATTCTTAAATATAAGGGATTAGGACAGAAACAGATGCACATCATTGGGGCTACTTCACCTGCAACCTTATTTTTCTCTACAGCTAATAACGAGTCTGCTATATCAAAGGAGCTATGTTTCGGTACTGATTATGCATTTGATTCAAACTATTCATCTCTTGACCAAAGAGATCCGGAATTCTTGAAATATATGTTTGCATTTAGATACTCAAATGCGAACTTTAATAATGATTATCCTGAGGTTGCCAAATATATGGATGCTGTTTACTTCGTTCTTGATAATAGCCTCAAAAACGAAATTAATAGCATTCAAAATCAGTGTATTTCAATAATTCCAGGTACAAAAAACTTCGTAGATAAGACTTATGAAGCTCTTAGTGTAAATATTAATACTACAACATCTTTTGATGTCGAAATCAATGGAGTTTCATTCCATTGCAAAAGAGATGTTGTCACAGGACACTCTGATTTTGAATTACAAGCTCTGAAATCAACAGAAACATTACCGTTAGTTCTTCCTGTTGTCAGAGGAAACGCTTATGAAAACATGGAGTACTATGGTTCTAAGTTTGGTAGAAGTTTTGATGTACCATATTATGATGCTTTGCCTCTTGCGCAACGGCGTCTGCCTGGCATTAATATCCAGCATCCCTATTTAACTATCAGCGACTTTTTTGAAGATAAAATTGTAAAACTTCCTTCTGCTATTAATAAAGCAGACTATTTTGATGGCAACTATCAGAGTTCAAATGGCAATGTTGAAGGTTATTTATTGCCAATAAAGGATACTTTCTTTGATTACTTTACATCTGATTATTTAATTGGCTTGGCCCCATCAGGCAAAAAGGCTTTTGAAATTAAGCAAGTAGCTTCCGGTGTTGAAGTATCACTCCGTGTACCTATTAAGGCTGGAGAAGTAGAATATAAGCGAATATATACTCTTGATGTTAAAGCTGATGAACAGAACAATAAGGGTGCAATTGTTGTTCCTGATGAGGATTTAGCAGTAGGTGTATTCCCGCCTGTAAAATTTGCTCTGGAGGCTGATGCGCATTATAGAATCGTTATTCTTTCCGATCATTCTGTTAATAAAGACTGCACATGTGCTTGTTATACTAATGTTGCTGGTAAGTTTGTACCAGATTATGTTACTAGGAATGTGGATATCCAGGAAGAGTTAAGCTCTAAAGTATACTTGTTAGATGGTAAATCTTTTGACTTTGCAAGAGTTTCTTTAGTTTCAGAATCTGGAAAAGAAAGAGTGGGCAGTGGATTATTAATACCCAAGTTTAAACAACGTGCCGGTGCTGCCTCGTTGACATTTGCCATTGACTTAGGGACATCAAACACTCATATAGAGTACTCTTCAGGTGATGACCAACTACCTAAGCCATTTGAATTTAATAGCGACCAGCCACAGTTCAGTCTGCTTTTCTCAACAGATAGTGCGGTGGTTATGGATCATATCAGAGGTGAGTTTATTCCTGAATCTATAGGCGTGAACGCTAATTGTCATTTTCCCATGCGCACTGTCCTTTGCATTGATAAAGTAAATTCCGGACGTAATGGCACTGGAATTGGAGCATATGAGCCATTTGGCAATGCATCTCCTGCATTTATGTATAATCAAAAAATAGTAGGCACAAAGTACAATGAGTACGTTCCTAACTTAAAGTGGAGTCAAGCTAGTCCTACTAATGAGCAAAGAATAAAATGTTATATTGAATCTTTGTTTATGATGATACGTACAAAAGTAGTTCAAGAAGGAGCTAGTATACAGCAAACACAAATCAAATGGTTTTATCCAATAAGTATGTCTGCTTTTAAGAAAGGATTATTTGAGCGTTTGTGGACTGCTGCATATAAGAAGTACTTTAATCCAACAGGAGTTCCTACTTCTATAACAGAATCTGTTGCTCCATATTCATTTTTCCAAAAAACTAGATCTGACGTAACTAATATCGTTACAATTGATATAGGCGGCGGTACAACTGACATTGTTGTTGCGGATACAAATGGTGTAAAGTGTATATCATCCATGAGATTTGCTGCTGATGCAATCTTTGGTAATAGCTTAGTTAGCGTTCAAAATGGAGAACTAAACGGTATTATCAGACAATGTAAAGATGATTTTATTTCAAAACTTGAAGGTGAAGAGGAATTACAGAAAATGCTCATCCAAAAGACTGCTAATAACTATGGTAATTCTTCAGAGGTTGCATCTTTCTTGTTTTCTCTTGCTGATAACGAAAAGATCAAAGCAAAGTCTATGAGTGATGCAGTTGATTTTAATGCGTATTTAATGCGTAATGGAAGCCAAAAGATAGTATTCTTCATCTTCTATACTTCTATTATTTATCACTTGGCTCATCTCATGAAAGCAAAGAGATTAGAAGTTCCCGCGAATATAGCGTTTAGCGGTAATGGCTCGAAAGTAGTATCTGTACTAAGTCCTAATAAATCTTCTCTTGAGAAACTAACAAGGCACATTTTTAAGTTGGTGTATGATTCTGATATTGATAAGGATATTAAGCTGATACTAAATTCTGAGAACCCGAAGGAAGCTACTTGTAAGGGTGGTTTGTTCTTGAGCCACGAACCAACTAATATAGAATCCGCGAAGAGTATTCTTTTAGGAGTTTCAAGGAACTTACTGTGTGAATCAGAAACATATGCTGATGCACAGACAATGTATGATGATGTTGTTAAAGACGTAAGAGCCTATTTTAACTTTATTGCTTTGAAACTAGCACGTATTCAGGGCTTTTCGTTAAGTAACGAGTTTGGTATTGATAAGCAACATCTTGATTTAGCTGCAAAGTGTTTCAACGAGAACCTGTCTACATATGTAGAGAAAGGTGTTCGTTTGAAATTGGATACTAGTGATGTCAGTCTTGATGATAAGTTAGAAGAGACTCTATTCTTCTATCCGATAATTGGTGTAATTAATGATTTAAGTAATAGAATTTGTGAAAATGAATAATTCAAAGAGGAGAAGCGGCTTGTTTTTGTTTCATCTGCTTGCATACAGCTTTAACAATACTCTTTTTGCCCAAGATAGTATCAAAGTTAAGCAAGATTCTATCTTTGAGGAATCGACTTCAAAGGTGAACTGTCTAGAAACATCAATAAGAGATCTAAGTAATAGCTTGAATGAATCCATACATCATAATCTAATTAGTGGCTTTCCAGACATATATTTGATTTTGATACTTTGTGGCATCGCCATTTTATTTAGTCTATATGCAATCTATAAAGCACACACTAATTATGCATATAGTCATTCTGATATGGATTGCGACAATAGTTTTTTATTCAACAAACAGAAAAAAGATTACACGAAAATAAAAGATGAAATTGTACAGTTAAAGAATCGTATACACGCCCTTGAAAGTCAATTGAGTAATTCACGAAAAGTACAATCAAACTCTACAACAGGAGGTGTTAAAAAGAATGCTTTTCGTGAACAGGGTACTAATTCTATGCTACCCAACACAGTGAAGCCAAAAGATAATAATGACAAAGTTGCCAATAGGCAAGCAGAAACTCGTGAATATATTTGGCTTAAAGCTGTTGATGGAGGAAAGTTGTCAATAGCTCAATCTGCTGATGTTGCCATGTATAGAGCGTGGAAAAGTAATGACATTTATGCTTTTGAATTTTGTTGTGCAAAGACAGGTAAAGCTATTAATAACCGAACTAGCGTTATTGATCCTTTCTGTGAAGTTCAAACAAACGGAATTGATCCAGATCAAGCAAAGAGTGTAAATGTGAAGAAGCCAGGGAGCTTGTCTAGTGACTTTCAAGTTCTCACAAAAGTTATAATCCAATATTGTTAAGTTATGTTTGAAGTCAATATAAAAGTAGATCCGCAGAATTCTTCTGACATGCAGCATGCATTAGAATTCATTCTCAATCATCCTTGTATGAGTAGGTTCAAAGAGACATATTATAATAAATCGTCCTATCTTACAGGAAATTTGGCTGGTAATAGTAGAAACAACCAAGAACTCATCGATCAAATTAAGAAGCTTGAAAAAGAAATTCAAATGCATCAAAAAGAGAACGAAAAGAACCAAAAACTGCTTTCAGATAAGGATGCCGAGATTGAAAAACTTCAGCAATCATTAGAAGAGCAAACTAAAAAATTCGATGAAGAAAACAAAAAAAACAACGAACTTGAAAGTGGTAGGGTAAAAGCTCTTGATGAGAAAGTAAAAATTGAAGAAGAGTCCAAAAAACAGTTAGAAACATTAAAAAAAGAATATAACAAAAATCTAACCGACAAGGACAAAGAAATTTCTCGTCTTAAGAAGATGCTGGAAAGCTATTCTGTTAGTTTCGGCTCTGATGATCCTTCCGAGAAAATCTATTTTGAAGTATCAGAAAATGGTACACTAGAAGAGAGCATGATTTCGTCTGATTCTCTATATTGGGCAAGCAAAAGTGGCAGTATTTACAAATTTACAATTAATACTGACGATGGTCCTATAATTAAAGCCATATCAGATGTTAATCGATATCTCATTCCGTATTGTGACATCCAAAATCAAATAGAAGGTGCCAATACAATCCTGATTCTTTCTATTGGAGAAGCAAAACTGATAGGGGGATCATTTCAAGTAGAAAAGAAAGCGGTTATTTCATTAACTAAGCAATAAACTATGTCTGTTCAATATTATATAGTAGCGATTGTCGTAGCATTTATCGTTGTCCTTCAAGTAATTGCATTCTTTAAGAACCTGTCAATTATTGGTAAACTTAGAGCATTGTTCCCTAATACAAATACATTGTCATTACATAAAGAAAGTAACACAATAGAATGCTCTCTTAATCATACAGAATTTGAAGGAACTTTGCATGATATTAATGGGTATCTAAATGAAAATAAGAATACGTCTGCAGATTATCAGATAATCAAGGAGATAGTTGAAAGAGATTCCCAAAAAATAGAGGAAGATGTTGATACAATGTTGTCGACCCCCCTTTATCTTGGTCTTATGGCTACAATTTTAGGTGCCGCAATTGGAGTTGTATCTTTTGCTTGGACAGATCTTGGAACTTTATTGACAGGTACTAATATTCAGGTCGAAGGAATTAAGACTCTTCTGACTGATATTGGTATTGCTATGATTGCAAGCTTTCTTGGTGTCATGTTTACAGCTATTTCTACCTCAAAGTACAAGGAGGCACGAGGTGAGATGCTTAAGATGAAGAACAAATTTCTGTCTTGGATTCAGACAAAAGTTATGCCTAATATGTCAGATGACCTTACCGGTGCACTTACAAAAATGGCAAATGACTTAAATAAATTCAATAGTACTTTTGCTGAAAATACCAAAGAATTAAAGGAAACCTTATCTCAAGTAACAGACAATTATGACAATCAAGTGAAATTACTTGATGCTATTGATAAAATTAAGATTGCTAAGATTGCTAAAGCGAATGTAGAAGTATACGATAAGTTGCAAGGATGTACAGAAGAGTTGGAACGCCTTTTTGAACATCTTGGAAATTCAGAAGAATATATAGCTCAGGTCGTTAAATTGAATTCACGCTTGGGTGATATTGAGGATAGGACTCGTCTTTCTGAAGAATTAGGTAATTATTTCAAGAGCGAGATTGAATATGTTCAAGACAGACAAGGAATGATGAGACAACAAATGTCTGGTTTGGACTCTGTTGTCCAAGAAGCTTTAGAGAATTTAGGAACAAGTCTAGCAGGAAGTATCTCTAATTTGACTGATGTCTTCCAAAAGCAGAATCAACAAGTTCAAGCATTGATTGAAGAACAACAAGAGAGCCTTTCAAAAGCACTTGAAGATCAACGTGTAGCTATTAATAATAAGATAGCAGAAATTAATGACCCATTTGGTGGACTAAAGGATACATTCAAAGAGGTAGGAGAACAATCTCGTCAAGGCATTGAGAGCATATCAAGTACTTTTGAAACTCAGAACACAGCAATCAAAGAAATGTTAGCTGCGCAAAAGGAATTGCTCGAAAATGAGATCTCAACTCAGCGCGAATCATTAAAGTTACAATTCGCAAATGTGCCAAGTCAAATGAACGAGCTGGCTAAAGTAATGGAGAAACTGAATCAAACAATACTCACTCAGCAACAAAAGATTGAGGAGCAAGGTGTTGCGATTCAATCTCTAGCAAGTTCCATTGGTACACCATTGGATTCTAAAGGAAATGCTAAGCGTAATTGGATGAATGTAGCCATTGCTGTTGGCGTTTGTGGTTCGTTTATTATGCTTCTTGCTATGCTTTTCGTTCAAATGTTTGATATTAAAATCTAACATATATGGCAAAAGGAAATAAGAAATCTTTGTTTTGGACAAGCTATTCAGATTTGATGACTAGCTTGTTCTTTACATTACTTGTGCTCTTTGTTGTAGCGATTATTGCAATGGGACGAGCACTCAAAAAAGCAAATGATTTACAAATTGCGACTCAAGCAGAAATCGATAAGATTCATAATATCGAAAATAGCATACAAAACATTGATAGTAAATGGTTTGAGTACAATGAATTGCATAAGAAACATGTGCTAAAGATTGATGTCTCGTTTCCAATAGGCCAATCTGAAATTACTCATATTCCACTAGAAAAAAGAGAAGAACTATATAGCGCAGGTCTGGCTATAGATCAATTCCTAAAGCATGCAGAAGAAGCTGTCTCTTATACACATCTCCGAGCCCACGAGACTACGCTGCATCTCGTA
>ENA-OXZX01000484-OXZX01000484.1-human-gut-metagenome-genome-assembly--contig:-NODE-484-length-10942-cov-8.109397_pt1 | contig 10942 bp, 6 predicted proteins | sample MGYA00244513_ERZ652811 | MGnify/ENA primary metagenome ERZ652811 (study PRJEB26926, sample SAMN06164400) | human gut metagenome | biome: ENVO:00009003; feature: ENVO:2100002; material: ENVO:00002003...
GCCCTTGCCCTCCTTGGCGTATTGAGAAGTTCATAGATAAACTGCTCATAATCAAGCGGCTCAATCCATGTCGTACCAATCTTTACATCAATATCCGAGGCTTCAATCCACTCCGGCTGCACCTTTTCAAGTGCTGCCACATTGCCTGCAAATCTTTCTGCCTGCGGATTGTCTGTATCAGCTGCCATAGCCTTTGCTACACGGAGCTTGTCTCTCACATTGCCGGAAAGATACTCGTCTGCTGTCTCCCAGCCGATATCAGGATTGTTCTCGTTGTAACGGTCGGGATTAAGGAAAATCAGTCCATCCAGTTCTTCCACAAGAACTGCCCTTCTAAGCTCTGCCAAAGCATCATCACTTAGCGTTATCTCATCAGCTGTCTGCCCGGACTTTTCTGCAAGTTCTTCCTTTGCATTTGTAATATCCGGCTCATAGATAGAAAGCATATAGGCAAGATTTACATATCCAAATTCATTGACGGATACATTTAATGCTTCCACAGCGGTCTCTACCCTGTCTATGACAGTCTTTGCCTTAATCGTCTGCTTATAAAACATATCCGCTTTTTTCACCTCCCCGTCTTCATTTACTTCCTCAAGACTGCAAAGAAGTGGGTAATCGCTGTCGTCTCGAAATGCTATTCTGTTTGCTTTTGAAGTAATGGCTCCATACTGCTTTACAAAAGCATCATATTTTACATTAAGAAGTCTCTGCTTATCAGAAAGCTCCTCCTCGCTGCAGCCATCCATCTGGATATCAATCAGCTCTCTTGTTATCTGTCTGATTTCATCAAGGCTTCGGATTCGCTCCTCGGCAGTCTGTGATACCTCTTTTCTTACCATCTCAGAATTTTCCCTGTAATAGAGCTTTCCTTCAAAAAATGTGTAAGTGTAGTTTCTCACATCCGGATCAGCCGGGATAACTTCCTCCGTCTGCTCCGCCTCATCTGCCACTCTCTCAAAATCTGTCATCTGTGCTTTGATATTACCGATAGCTTTGTTTAATGCTTCATACATATTGAAGTTCTCATCATCATTCACACAGACTGTATATCTGCTGTCCTGTCCGTAAATCCTTGTGTCATACTCCATAGCCCCAAGCATCATTTCCGGATGCTCTGCAAAATAAGAGTTGACTGCAATGCCATTCTCGGTCACACCAAGGTGCACCCAGTCAGGCTCAATATCAATCTTTCTCTCCCTCTTCTGCAAAAACAGGATATCTGCTGTCACTTCGGTTCCTGCATTATCTTTAAATGCAGTATTCGGAAGTCTTACTGCTCCCACAAGCTCTGCTCTTTCAGCCAGATATTTTCGGATAGTAGGATTTGCCTTATCAAGTGTTCCCTTTGTGGTGATTACTGCAACCATGCCTCCCGGTCTTACCTGGTCAAGTGCTTTTGCCAGAAAATAATCGTGGATACGGAAGTTATACTTGTTGTACTTTGGATCAAATACCTTATAATCACCAAATGGCACATTTCCGACAACCACATCAAAGAAGTTATCCGGATATGTGGTATTCTCAAATCCTGTGATACTGATATTGGCATTCTGATAAAGCTGCTTTGCAATTCTTCCTGAAATGCTGTCAAGCTCCACCCCATACAGATTACTTCTCTGCATAGGTGCCGGCATACTTCCAAAGAAGTTACCGATACCCATAGATGGCTCTAATACATTGCCGCCTCTGAAACCAAACTGGACAAGTGCCGAATTTATGCACATGGCAATCTCCGGTGAAGTGTAAAAGGCATTGTTTACTGTTGCCCTAGCTGCAGCATACTCTTCATCCGATAACATCTCTTTGAGTTCTTTGTACTCTTTGCTCCAGCCTGCGTTTTCCTCGTCAAATGCCTGTGACAGTCCGCCCCATCCGACAAACTTCGACAGAACTTTCTGCTCCTCCGGTGTGGCAAGCCTGTTTTCTGATTCAATCTGCTTTAGAGTGCGGATTGCATCCATATTCCACTGGTATCTGGTCTTGGCACCACCTTTTTCCATTTCCCAGAGATTATAGTGGAAGTTGTGCTTCGTCTGCCCGGCAACATTCTTCTCATTTTCAAGACTTTCTACTTGCTGTACTGGTTCCTGCTTTGGTGTAAAATCTACAGTTTCCTGTGATTCTGTATCAGCCTGAATATCATCCACAGATACTGATACTGCATCATCTGAAACCACATGTCCATTCTCATCAATCTTGGTTTCCCAGCCATTCGCTATTGCTCTTTCCCTGGTTTCAAGACGATTGGCTTTTACACTATCCTCGATATCAAAGAATCTCTTATAGACCGGATTCATCTTATCCCTGTCAGCCTTCTGCTTTGTCTCCTGATAATACTTCTTCTGGTCTTCTCCGCAGTAAAATGGCTGTTTTACCATATAAGATAAGATTTCATATAACTCACGCCAATCGAGAGCACCTTCTTTACGCACACCATTCCTGTTCTTATAGCTGATCTTCACATATCCGCTTCTGATTGAGTACTCCACAAGACCATACTTATTGTTGGAATATGCCTTTCTTTCTGCATTATCTGTCCCTAATGCAATATCCCTGATAAGGTCAAGTTTATTGGGCATAAATGCAAAATCAGACTGCACCACATCCATAAGGAATGCCCTAAACGGAGTGTAGCAGCTGCAATCTGTTACAAGAATCTCCGCCGCATCACGCAGGTCTTCATCAAGCTCTGCAATACGCTTGGCATAATCAATCGGTGTAATATACTGAAGCTCTGATGGATCTTTTTCAGTTGTTTCAGCTTCTATCTCTGCACCATATTCTGCCTGTGTTACCATGCGGTCTTCATCGGCAGTTTCCTGTGGTGTCATGCCTTTTGCACTTACATAATCTCTGTTAGAAGCATAGCTCTCCGGCTCATCCGGTATTGCATAATCATCAATCTCTGATTCTGCCTCCTCCGGTTCCACTTCCCGGTATTCGGCATCAATGACCTCATCATCCTCACGGAGTCCGTCCATCGCAAGCTCATCAATACGAGGTGTCTCAGACTGGTATTCCCCTGTAAGAATAAGGACACCAAGCTCTTTTTCGATATCTTTCCACGAAACATATCCTTCAACCTCTCCATCCTCATCTCGCCACTGAAAACGCAGTCCATTCCCATGAAATGTGTCATATCCGTGCAGTCCCAGTCCGTCAACCGGCCAGCCTGCACCTCCCTGACCATATTCTGCTTTGATACGCTTTGCCCTGGTTCCTGCATCAATCTCTGTTTCAAAAATCTTGCATACCCTGCCCTTGCCACCGACAAAGCCTGTACCTCTCATAAGCACCTGTTTGATATACTCACCTGGTACTGTTGCAGACTTTTTGGGATTCAGGTAATTGTATTTACCTGCTAATGCAGCTTTTCTGTCCTGCTCGAACTGACGCATAAACTGATTATTGTTTTCGTCCTCAGTATGAATGGTGCCAATGCTTGCCTGCCCGTTCTGGTCGAAAAAAAAGGAAGCCTGTGTATATTCGGCTTCCTTACTAACACCCAATGAATTGATTTCATCAAGTTCCCTATTCAGTTCTGTATCATCTGATTCTAGTGGAATCGCATCACTATCTGATTCAGTACCACTTCCTCTGCCTGCATCTTCGCCTGCTCTCTTATCTTCCACATCTCCATTGTCGATGACGGATTCTGTGGCTTGTGCTTCGCCAGATACTGCATCTCCAGCTGGTCGTACAGCTGGTTCGCTTCCTCCTCTACCGCTGACATCTTCTCGTACATCTTCCCGAATCTCATCAGCGTCTTGTATCTTGCCGGCTCGTTCTCCTTTAGATAGTTCATCGCCATCCTTCCGTATTTGCCCAGCTTCGTGAGATCCTCCGTCTCGTCCGGCATCTCTATCTGCGGATAAAGCAGTCCGTCCACTTCCTTGTAAGTCATTTCTTCTAACATATCCAATTCTCCTTTCGCTCTCGATTGCCTTTAAGTTACGACTAAATTCTCTAAGAACACTACAGGAGACATCGCATACAATGGAACCAAGACGGTAAATGATCTCTTCGTCTTTGATATTTACGATCTGACTGAAATCCTGTTCTTGCACAGATAAGTCAAATCCGCATCTCGTCCCTACAGCATACATGACACTTGCATATACAAGCTGCTCCATGTCCATTTCCTGCTGTAAGCCATTGCGTTTCTTACTTTCTTCCTTTATCACACTACCTGATAGCTGCATGAGCTCGGTCATTCGGTCTCCGAACTCTTCTTTTATTATAAGCCAAACATCTGTTCCTGTAAACTGTTTTAATATATTTTTTAGAGACTCCCTGTCGCTGTTATCGTACTGCTCAATCTGACCTTCTGACACAAGAAAATCCACATAATCCTTAAGATTTTCTCCCTCAAGGTCCCATGTCAGCTTAACATTCTTTCCTCCGGTATCACTGATATCAAAGATATACCTCATGCGTGGATTCAGTGCCCTCGACGGGAAGATAGCGCAGCCTTTCGCACCACGCTTTACATATCTTCCCACCTTTTTCCAGGTATCATAATCTGCCATGAGTGTGCTTTTTTCCGGAGGTCTCTGAGCTGTTACCATAACGATATTGTCAAATTCATAGCGGTATAACTGACCTGCGACCTTTAACACATCCTTCCAGTTCTTTTCTGATCTGGTGATGTTACCAATCTCAGAATCGTATATCGCTTTGACCTTCATATCAACGCCCATACCTTTGTCCTCCTCTACTTAAACATCTCTGCAAACAATCCCTTAAAGAGCTTTAACTCATCCTTATCCAGCTCGATTGCAAATTCATTGTCGATTGCCTGTTTTTCACATTTATCCTTTTTCTTTGCAATCTTACGCACCACACGAAGAAGCACATAGCACTCCTTGGACTTTGCAATGCTCTGTTTAAAGGTCAGCTCATCCTCATCGACTGACTTCTGTGTCTGATAGATAATCTCTTTTAACTTATCATTGATACCATCTACTTCCTCAAGGGAAATAATAACGGATGCCTTAGAAGCACCCGATCTGTCCCACTCCTTATGAAGTTCCTTTACTAAAAACTCCATGTTCTTAATTACTGTTGTTGAATCACTTTTCATCTTGTTCTTCCTCCGTTTTCTTTTAATGAAGAAGGAAGCTGACTTTCGCTGATAGGTGCAAAATCAACTCCCTTCATGTCCTCTGCTCCAAGGACTATCTGCTCTGCATAATACATATCCATTGCCTTATTGATGGCATCGTCAAGCGACTCTGCCTTTACTTTCTGTACTCGTGAAAGCACTTCTTTTATCTCAACATCAAATTCCTGTTCCATATGATATCGCCTCCTGTAAAAATCTCATCACCGGCACTTTTCTTCCTTTACCTGTCTTTCCTTAAAGCCCTCATCGTACTTTCCATCTTCCAGCCTGTCGTAAAAACAGTCCTCTTCAATCGTTCCAAAATCCTCATACATCTGGTGAAGGAAGTCATTCTGCAGCTTCTTTGGTACATCATCATCCTTTGACATATCCTGATAAAAATAGAACTTCTGCTTTAGCTTTGCCCTGTAATCATAGATATCCTCTATCTTTTCCGGTGTGCCATACTCCCTCTTGTATGCCTTGAAATTCGTGGTTGAGAGTGTGGAACCGAGATAAATGCCATGCTCCCACGATACCCCGATTGTGGTATTGTCCTTTGTAGGCTTCTCATCCTTCGGATAACGCTTATACTCTGTCGCACCAAGGGCGATTGTAAGGGAACCTGACTTCATATCCATCACCACAAGATTCCTTGGTGATAATGCTTCAAGCACCATGTAATCATGGTCATTGAAGTTATGAAATGTCTGTCCCCTTTCAAATAATCTGTCCACACTTTCATAATGTAGGTTAAAATCATCTACCCAGCCCTTATCAGTCATTCCAATCTCCTTAAGCTTTGCAACACATTCATAAGAACTGGCTTCTTTATCAAACCGAAATTCTTTGGAATCGTTATAAAATCCTTGAAGAAAGTGTCCGAGCTGTACATCATCCTTACAGAATCTTGCGGATATCGTTACATTTGCCGCCCTGTAATACTCTGTAAAGCTTTCCTCTTCTCCAAGAGTTCTGCCAAGACAAAGCATCTGATCTGCCAGTTCTGACATATCATCAATAGAAACAAATTTCTTATAATCGTCCAATGACATAAGCATATTTATCTCTGTTCCCTTATCATTTTCTATTACCAGAACAACATCTCTTAAATCCATTCTTACCTCCATTCTCAGAGAGGACATCTGCCCTCTCTGAATTTTTAATCTATGGTCGTCCTATCACAACTATCTTTCCGGTACTTGCAACATCACGATATACAACACCAAGACTCTCATTAAGTGCCTCTACAACCTTGCCATTACCGACATAAACAGCCACATGGCTGATATTCATATATCTTCCGTTGCTTGTAAAACTGTAGAAAATCAGGTCACCCGGCTGAAGCTGGTCATAAGTTACTGTCTTTCCTGCCTCATCTAGTCCCTGTGCCTCTGCCGCAGCTGTGGTTGCTCCACCATGACTTATATCCACTCCGGCATCCTTCCATGAGTAATATGCTAGTGAACTGCAGTCATAATAATTACCACTGTCTCGTAAATCCTGACTATATGGATAACCTACTCTGTGAAGTGCATAAGAGCAGACTGTTTTCTGTCTGCTGTCTGTAATTCCACTAAGGATTGCATTTATCTCATCCTCTGTCATGGAGCTTACTCCGGGGCTTCCACCTCCGCCACCACTGCCACTTCCTGCATATCCAAGCTGCCCCATAAAATCAGGACTCATAATCTGCTCAAGCATTTCCACCTGGTTAGCGTCAAATCCATACACCGAAATCATATCCCGATAAGATTTGAGTGTGACATTCACATACAGAACCGACTTCGTGACAGTAGTTACATTACCGTCTGCATCTGTTTCTTCCACATCCTTTGTTCCGGTGCTTGTGGTGTATGAACACATATCATTTACAACTGCCTGCAGCCAGCCTTTAGAAGTATCATTCATGACTGTTGCAGTATCTCCGACACCATGCTTGACCATATAGACTGCCATGATGTCATAGTAATTGCTTGGATTTTCTTCCATACCTTCATAATCCACATAGACAAGCTCTCCAAGGTCATATCCGGTATGCTCATTCACTTTCGTGTTCACATCCCGGTTAAACTCCTGCACATAGGCACTCGTTACTGTCTGCACGGTATCTCCTGATTCAAGTGGTGGCAGGAATAAAGCAAATGGAGAATTGTAAAGGATTGCTATCACCGCTATAACCGGAACCGCAATCATGGCAACTACAAGAACAAGTAATAAAAGCACCAATCCGATAATCGGTGCAGCTGCCTTTACCCAGGTAATCGCTTTTCGCACAATCAGATCCTTTACCAGCTTTGCCACGCTGTCCGTCTGATTCTCCTGTGCTTTCATCTTATCCAGAAAGAACTTTATCTTCCTGCTCCGGTTGGTCATCTTTTCATCCTTGACCTCTATGGACACACCTGCAGCATATCCGGCAGCCATGCCGATTGCAGTGCCAACTCCCGGTGCAACCGCTGTTCCTGCCGCTGTAGCAGCTGCCTTTGTTGCAGTTTTTGTTACAACCTTGGCAGTAGTCTTGGCTGTTTCTTTTGCCGTCTCTTTAGCTACCGCCTTGGCTGTATCTTTGGCAGCTTTCTTTGCTGTCTTTTTTGCCAGCTTCTTTCCTGCCTCTACCTTCTTGATACGCTTCTTTGCCTCGGCTGCCGCCTTTTTCCTGAAAAGTGCAGCCCCCTTAGAAGCAGTTCCGGTAACAGGGCGGCTTGCTTCATATGCAAGATATGCTGCCTGCGATACCTCCTGACCGCCTTCCACCTGATCTGTTACTGCCCCGGCTACAAGTGCTCCAGTTCTTCCTGCAATGTGAAGATTCGTGTTCTTGGTCTTGATGGAAGTGTTTGATTCCTTAAGGTTTTGCTTGAATCTTGATAATCCCTTATTCTTCGGCTCCGACTGATGAATGGTACTCTTGCGATAGGACTTCTTTCTATCCGTATCAGTTACCTTTGCACCAGCTGTCTTAGGACCTCTCTCTACTGTATAGATGTTACTCCCTTTAATCTTGGCTCCCTTTGGTTCGTGGGCATGAATCTTGGCTTTCTCCTTGGTGTGAATGACCATCGGTTTGTCATCAACCTTTCTAATTTTCAATTTTCTCACCTCCTACTTTGAAAAATAAAATAAGCCGCTAGGGAGCAAAAATTACTCCTTAACGGCTATGTAAAATCATTCAATATTCAATTATTAAAAGCAACATGAAACTGAAATTTTACTTTTCCTTATATTCATCTGGTATTGCTATTTGAAATGTTTCACACAACAGCATCACATCATGCACATCATTTTTATCGTGTTCATATCCCAAATGAAGCATTACCTGACTCAATGGTTCAATACAAGAAACAGTTATATCTCCAACTTTTCCAATACCGGAAAAAGTTTTTGATGGAAATATATCTCCCTCATAAACAATTCCGTCATCTGTAAATTCAAAACAATGTAAATCAATGATTCTTTGTTTATCATCTTTCCAGACAGTATGACCATCCGTTGTATAATCAGTATTTACTTCCTCAAATCCATGCTGCTTAATCACATAAATATAATCATGATAATGTTTCAGTTCAACAAACAAATCAATATCATTGTGTATTCTTGATTCTCTTTTAAGAAGTGCATCAACACCCCATCCGCCATCTAAATATACTTTAATTTCGTTTTGCAAAGCATATTTTATAATTTCACATGCATCTTCTGTACGTACCATAATCTATCCTCCAAATTCAAATCTTTGTATGCTTTCCAACTCACTAAAAGCCTGAAATTTGTCAGTCTTTCATCCTTTTTGTTATCAATCACCAATTAGCTGTAATCCATTAGGATTTAGCTGATATATTTTATCGCACACCTCTTCAATATACTTTCTATCGTGAGAAATGCTAATGACAGCCCCCGGAAATTCTCGGAGCATTTTTCTTATTACCGGACCGGACAATGGTGAAAAATTTCTTGTCGGTTCATCCAGAATAAGAACATTTGCACCACTTAAGCTCATCCTCAAGAGAAGCACTTTCGCCTTTTGTCCGCCTGATAACTCCCGAATCGGATGCTCCATTTCATCTGGTGTGTATTTAAGTGAACCAAGGTATGTTCTAATTCTTGTACGCTCTTCTTTATCTCCTGTTTTATCAAGGTAATCAACCGGTGTAACATCCAAATCCAGCAGGTCTTCATAAGTTTGAGGCATATATTCTGCTTTAATGTCATTCCGATTTAGGAGTTCTTCCGCTATCTTTTTTAGAAGAGTCGTTTTTCCTGCCCCGTTGGCTCCTATCATACAGATTTTTTCTGAACCTTTTATTTTTAAATGAATTCCTTCTGCTAAAATTCTTTTGCCATCCGGAGTCACAAGCTTTGAAAGTTCATATTCTATGACCGTTTTTCCTGCGGGAATGTGTGAGTTTTCATCCCCTAATTTGACAAAGATTGCTTCTTCCTGTTCCGGCATCTGAGTCATATTTTCATCTTCTTTTTCAAATCTTCGTTCCATTGCCTTAACCGTATGCATTTTGTCCTTTAAGTTTTTGGCAACAGACGGTGCTTGTCTGGTACAACTTCTTAATGCACCTTGTACACTCTGCATAACTCTTTGATATTTTTCATCGCGAATCTTTTTCTCCCTACGGTCACTCAGTGCCCGCTGTTTTTGGATTTCAAATTTATGAAGCCGTTCTTCCACATAGCGTCTATAGGGAAGCTTTGCCACGGTATATCTCGCCTTTGTTTTTCGTATAATCTGCTCGATATGTATCACCATGTTGGCAGTACGCTCTATCAGCGTTTCATCGTGTGAAATAAAAAGCACAATGTGCTTCCAGTCATTTATGATTTTTTCCAGTAATGTAAGCGTCGCAATGTCGATGTCATTGGAAGGTTCGTCCAACAACAGCACAGAAACATCGCGAATGAAAAGCCTCATAAGTTGTGTCTTGACTTTTTCGCCTCCTGAAAGACTACCCATTGTCTGGTTACTGTAGAAAAAATCATTTTTCATTCCAAATTTTCCCGCAATAACAGACAATTCTTTAGGCGTTTTCTCCCAGAATATTTCCTCTTCAGAAAAATATTCGTATATTGTTTTTTCCTTATCTTCATCGAGCATCTCCTGCGGAAGATAACCAAGACGTTCGTGTCCCATTATCCTTTCCCCATCTGCTTCTATATAGTTTTCTACAAGCGACGGATTGTATATCCACTTCATTAATGTCGATTTCCCATTTCCCTCTTCTCCAATAATAACTGCCTTATCTCCATCATTTAGCACAAGGTTGAAATCATTAAGAATTATTCTCAGGTCTTTTTTATGTGTTAAATTTAATTTTTTTATCTGCAACATTAAAGTTTCTCCTTTTCGAAGTCTGAGCCAATTATTATTTTGAACACACAAAAACGAGTCTTTTTTGCATACGCAAAAATAGACTCGCTAAATAGACCCTTATTTCTTTTCCAAAAGGAAAACAAAGGAAATGCCTCTTGCGATAATCCAACTTAAGCGTACACAAAACAAACCTATTCTCTACAGGCTCAATAACTATATGTGTCTTACTTAAATCAAATTATCTATTAATCATTTCCTCACCTTACACAAAATGTGCCTTTCTTTCTTCTAATGGCAATACTATCATACTGTATTTTTTGTGTCAATACATTTCACCTTATGGAAGTGCAAATTAAAATTTTCTTTTCCCTAATAATTACAAATATTCCTTGGAAATTGCTTCCACACCATACATTTCCATAAATGCATCCAGGTCCGCTGCATCCCCAATCAACATATTCTCCTGTCTCTTATACACATCTCCGAGCCCACGAGACTACGCTGCATCTCGTATG
>ENA-OXZX01000487-OXZX01000487.1-human-gut-metagenome-genome-assembly--contig:-NODE-487-length-10906-cov-3.102018_pt1 | contig 10906 bp, 4 predicted proteins | sample MGYA00244513_ERZ652811 | MGnify/ENA primary metagenome ERZ652811 (study PRJEB26926, sample SAMN06164400) | human gut metagenome | biome: ENVO:00009003; feature: ENVO:2100002; material: ENVO:00002003...
TACCTTGGCTGTCAGCACCCGGTTGTTGTCGCAGCGGGTAATCCTGAACAATTCACGGGCTATCTCCAGACAATCCGCTCCCAATGCATCGTTATGTCCCTTCAAGACACGTGAAATACCTGCCAGCCAAGCGGCTACCTGAAGTTCCCTACCAGGGTTGTCTTCCGTAAACACCCAGCGGTCGTCGGCAGTCCCACTGACATGGTCTGTATGGGCCGACGCATCACCCAAGTGTGCATACTGGCGTACGGTAGGACACAGAATCCCTCTGTAGAGACGCCCCAGAGCCTTCCAACCCGCCACTATCGTCAAAGCACCGTTTTCCACCTGCTGCAACAAGTCATTCTTTCCATCCGGCTGGTGAATCTCGACTATCTTCTTTTCAAAATCTATGGAAGTCTCGTCCCAATAGGTACCAAAGTTCTCACAAGCCATGGCAAGTATATAGGCCTCGCCTGCCTGGGATTCCACACGCAGGTCATAGTCCCCCGCATCGTGCCATCCACCCACATTCAGCCCTGGAACCAAATCACCCGGCTGGTACTTACAAAGAGTAGAGGTTCCCTGAGTATATCCGTCTATATGGTTGATATCGGTTTTGGCCATACGTGCATCGTCATAATGACAGAAGTCATGCCATACACGGTATTTTTCGTTCACACGCATGTGGCACATCTGTACCGGCAAAAAGTATTCCACCTCTGCCTGCCAGATACCCTTGTCCCACACATCTTTGGCAATGCGGAACACCGGAGAAGCAGCATCGCCGTACATTACCTGATAGAGCCCTTCTTCCGTCACTTCCGTGAAATCGAACTGCAGATAGTGGTAGCGTTGGAAATCTCCCCAATCCTTGGCAGCCTGCTGCTTTACCAGTTTCCTGCCATCGGCAGCAATGCGATAAAGGGCAGGTTGCTTGAAGTCTGTATCCCGTTTATCCAACTCTATGACAGCCACTTTCTTCTGTCCAGGATGGTAACCTACTTGAGAGGCTTGCACCACCGGTGCATAACGCCAGTCTTTAGTGACTGTCGGACGGATTATCCATTTCACCGCACCTTCCTTTGTCCCTGCCGGGAACTCCGAACGGAGCACAAACCAACCGTTGTTATGATTTATCCTTCCATCATACAGCAACAAGTCTCCTTTCTCACTTTCAATCGTAATCTTTGCCAAATCATCCTGAGGATTGAGTACAAACTTTTTCCCTGCGGCCAAAGGAGCAGAGACGATATCATCGGCAATCATCGGGTTATAAGTCTTTCTATCCAACAGCAACTGGTCCAAATCAGCTTTCCCGTCAGGGTTGAAATCTCCGATATGCTCCATATTGGAAGACTGTTTCATGGTGGGCCCCATCGCCTGGTGGGGAAAGACTCCCGTCCGGTTGTCCATAATCCACGGCTTGCCCAGCAAAGTGGAAGGTACCAATTCCAGATTAAAGCCCAACTTGCCGGCAAACCGCTCGGGCACCGGTTGGTCCAAATCAACGGTCAATACCAGATAATCCTTCTCGCCTTTGACCTTAATGGTATAGCCAAAAACAAAATCCGGATAAAGCATCGGATTAAAGCCTGCCATGTGTTTGGCCGAATCCGGATAACTCAATGTGACACGGATTTCATTGTCAGCCTCATCCACCACCCGGCTTCTCATCTTGGGCAATCCCTGCCACTGCCCTTGCGAGATTTCAAAGCGCACATCTCCATTGGCAGCCCTGCGGTCTCCATTCAAAACAAGGGTCAGTCCTCCCTGGTGTCCTTCAGGGTAGACGTCACTGAACACCATCACATTGGCCCCGCCATTCTCAAAATATCCCGATGGATTGATTCTGAAATCCTGGGCGTGCAGCCCCATACAAAGCATCAGTGATGCTGCACCTGCTATAAATTTCTTCATAAATACTATTTTAAACGATTATGTATTTCTACTCCCAAGCGTACCGTATGATACGGGCAACGCCACATACTCACTTTGGGAGTATCCTTCTTGGGTTCTCCATCAAAACAATCACTGTACCATTCACCGTATTCCCGGTCTATCATACAGTCCTTTACGAAAGTCCAAACCGTATCGGCCGATTGCAGATAAACGTCATTCCCGCTGATTTGCCAGGCATTGACACAAGCTATCATCGTTTCAATCTGGCCCCACCATGAGGCATGCCCGGTTGTTCTTCCGCCCTTCTTTTCATACATCATATACCCTTTGTCACTCAGTCCTTCCACCAAGCAAGCATCCGTCACATCCAGCGCAAGCCGATTCGCCCTATCCATCAGTTGCCGGTCTTCTAACACACGGGCAGCCTCACAAAGCAGCCATCCCGCCTCTACATCATGTCCATAAGAGTCCATCTCAACCAGACTGTTCCATGCATTATCAAAGAACAAATTAAAATGCCTCCTTGAAGAGTCATAAATACGGTCCATAAACAACTCGGCGCAGAACTTGAGTCTTTTCCTCAGTCCGTCATCTTTCCAGCATTGATATAAAAGGGTATAAGCTTCCAGCACGTGCAAATGCGCATTCATAGTCTTGGATGCATTGTTATCATAATTATCCAGTTGTTTCCAATCTTCAGTAAAAGATTCCACATAACCGTCATATTGCGGTTCGCGGCCTTTCTCCTCCAAGGTATGATATAAACCGACAGCCATATCCAGACTCTCGCTGTTACCTGTTGCCAGATAGTGTTCAGCCAGCCCATAGATGGCGTAGGTCATGGCATACGTATATTTGGAAGCATTCAGCACCTCACCGTCAGGATTGACCAGCCAATATACCCCACCATGTTCCTTGTCTATAAATGTATCAATGAAGTAGCGTTGCGATTTATCCGCAAGCTTCAGATAAGCCTCATCCTTAAACGTACGGTATGCGGCAGAAAAACTCCACAGAATCCGGGCATTCAGAACCCCTCCTCTCGGAGCATCCACTACCGGAGTACCATTCCGCAATACAGTTCCATAAAAACCGCCGTCGGGAGCCACTGCATAATCCATCCAAAACGGCAACACGCTGTCTCTGACATTCGTGACAATCTCTGTACGCATGCGTGTCTGCATATCTGTCTCCCCTGAATGCGACCGGCAGCCTGCCAGACAAGACGCAACCAGCAGTGCTATCCAATAAAACATCTTCCTTTCCATAATTATTCTCTAAAACCATCAAACTTTTCCTTGTATAATTTCCCGTTTATCAGAAACTGGTGTTCGTCGTCTCAAGTACTGGTGTTTGTCATGTCAGACACCGGCTTTCATCACGACAGACCCTGACGTCTATCACAACAACTACTGGTGCCTGACATTTCACTCACAAATATTTTATTATTAAGTGTTTATTTATAATTTATCAATATCCCGGATTCTGGTCAGCCTGATTGATGAGCGGGTTGGTCAGAATCTCATTCGTCGGAATCGGGAAGATTTCCTGATAAGCCTCGTGCTCAAAGAAACGGAATGAGTCACCAGTCTGCAGACAAGCCTCTTGTGAAGAGTTGGCTGCTGTCTTCGGATATTCGGCGGCAAACCATTCTTTGCACATACCCATACGGCACAAATCATGGTAAAGCGAGAACTCGGCATTGAATTCATGGCGACGCTCTATAATCAGCGCCACCTTCCATACCGGAGAAGTATAGCCTTTGGCTGCTTTATAGCTTGTATAATAGGTCTCTGCATCCGGCACTTCCACCGTCTGGGTATTCAACATGTCGGCGGGTAGGTCAATCATCGTCGCTCCCATCTCCAAATTACCCCAAGCACGGTTACGTATCTGACGTATCATGTTCCATCCGGTAGCGTTGTCACCTGTCTCGAAACAACATTCTGCATAGTCGAGCATGATGCCTGCATAACGCTTCAAAGTCAACGAAATAGGATTGAATACTTTGTTGTTCTCACCTGGCTTGCATCTCCAGTATTTCAAGGAATAAACAGTAGGCATATTTTCGGAACCTTGGAAAAGACCGTCAAAACCACTTGTCACCCCTACAGTCTGCCCGGTAATGGGATGCGTATCCCCTTTGGCAACAGCAGAGTATTGGCGGCGTTTGTCACCCGGTTCAAAGGAACGTACAAACTCCCAAGAAAGACAGAGAGACCCCCAGCCTCCCCATTCGGGTGCCGCACACATATATCCGTACCACATCATGGCATCTGAAGACGAATCGGCTCCCCAGCCCATATATCCTTGTTCATGATACATCACCTCAAATACAGATTCTTTGGTCCAATGTGTATCCCAGGCATGCAGGTTACCGAAGCAGGGCTCCAATGAATAGGTTCCACTGTCCACTATATCCTTTAGTTCCGTCTTGGCTTTCGTAAAGTCTTTCTTCAACATATACAGCTCGGCCAAATAAGCTTTGCAGAACCCCTTGGTTATACGTCCGTATTCACCATTCATGGGTAACCAGTCCAGATGGTCGCGTCCAAAAGACAAATCTTCCTCGATAGCCGCATAAGTCTCATCCACGGATTCCGGACGTGCCTTTCCTACCGAAGTAGTATAGGTTTCACCGGTAAGCAACATCGGTACCCTTCCGAAAAGTTTCGTCAGGTAAAGGTAGTTATAACCGCGGATGGCACGTGCTTGCGCTTCATAAACGGTCTTGGAATTGCTGTCCGCAAATATAGAGGCATCCGCCGTCTCCAGGCCAGCCAGGAAACGGTTTGCACGGTCCACTGCACGATAACTCATCCGCCATGCAGTCTCCAGGGAACCCTTATCGGGTTTCCAGGCATGACGCTGCCATTCCGCATCCCAACCGGAAGCCTGACAGTCCATCGTAGAATGGTTGGCAGCAAATACCTGAGGCTTGAATCCCCATGTTTCGTCATCACCGGAACCGTGCTGGTCCGTATAAAAGGTATCATAAAGTCCGTTCAATCCGGAAAGGACATTCTCCTCCGTTTTAAACATGAAATCTGCCGGAAGAATATCGTAATGATCCACTTCCAAATAATCGTCACAAGACGTTACGGTGCTTAAGGCCAGCACACCGATCAACAGTTTATATAAGTTTTTCATAATCATATTTTTTATCCGTTAGTATTAGAACTGTACACTCAGACCGAAAGTAACCGACATCGGGAACGGATAACGTCCTCCGTCAAATCCCGAATACAATACATTGGAGTCACCAACTTCCGGATCGCCGAACTTATTGTACGAAGAGATGGTACATACATTGTCGACACTGGCAAATACGCGTGCATTTTCCATTTTCACCGGTTTCAGCACATTCTTCGGGAATGTATATCCTATCTGAATATTTGAAATCTTCAGATAATCCCCCTTCTGGATGTAGGCGTCGGACACACGCATGTTCTTATTATAGTCTGTCTTGGTGATACGCGGATATTTGGCGCCGGTATTCGAAGATGACCATGCATTATTGATATATTCCTTCAGTACATTCTGATAACCGCCGTCGGGTGCATAGACTGAGGTCAAGCGGGCCGAAGAATAAGAAAGGATATCCATACCGGCTACACCGTACAAGTTCATCGAGAAATCAAAGTTTTTCCAGGAAGCGGTAAGGTTCATTCCGTAAGTGAACTTGGGATATCCATTGCCTATAACAGTACGGTCGGCATCGGTAATCTGCCCGTCACCATTCAAATCAACAAACTTATAGTCGCCGGGCTGGGTAGTCTTGTCCTGATATACACCACTTTCAACTCCCTTTTCAACCGCCAGCCTATTCATTTCATCAATTTCGGCCTGGGTTCTGAAAATGCCTTCTACCTTCCAGCCATAGTAGGAACCTACAGGATAGCCGTTCTGTGTAATGGAGTGGTTGTCCCAGTTGTCGCCATCTTGTGCTGAACCTGACTTGCTGAATATCGGATCGCCGACTTCAATAGCCTCGTTCTTCAGAGTAGACCCATTCAGCCTTATGCCGATATTCCAATCGCTGAAGCTCTTGTTCCACGCAGCAGTAAACTCGAAACCTGAGTTACGGATATGTCCCGCGTTAGTATAGACATTGGAGAAACCGGTAGAAGGACGAATCTGGCGATACAGAAGCAGATCCTTTGCGTCACGGATAAAGTAATCGGCAGAGAAAGAAAGCTCATTGTTCATAAAGGCAAAATCAATACCGATATTTGTCTGCTCATTGGTTTCCCATTTCAGGTTGGTATCAATTTCTTTCTGCTGGGCAATACCGGCACCGTTAATCACACTCGAACCATTAAAGAACCAGTACATTGCATTTGCCGAAGACAACTGTGCTATGGACAAGTTGGTACCATTGCCCGCATTACCGGTCTGTCCCCATCCGGCACGCAACTTCAAGTTACTGAACAGTTCTAAATCCTTAATGAACTTTTCCTCGGAAAGACGCCAAGCTACAGAAGCGGAAGGGAATGTACCATAACGATTGCCGGCACCAAAGTTCGAAGAACCGTCGCGGCGTACCGTTGCAGTCACAATATAGCGGTCGTTCAAAGTATAAGTCAGACGGCCGAAGTAAGAAAGGAATCTTGTCTTCAAATCCAGCCCACCATCCGTTTGCTTAGACGATGGGTCATTGGTCAATGAAATTTTGCGGATGTTGTCTGCCGGGAAATCGTTGGCACTGGAATTCAGCCAGGCACCGTTCGTATCGCTGGTAGAGAAACCGGCCATTGCACTTACGCGGTGATGCTCATTGGACCAGTCATAGTTCAAGAACGCTTCCAGACCGAGTGAAGTGGACTGGCTCTGGTTCAGCGAGAACGAGTCCTTACGGTCTTGAGTTCCAAAGGTTCTATCATTATAGGCTGTATAGCCATTATAACCTTTTGTATAATAATTATAACTGGCAATAGTCTTGAAAGTCAACCCTTTGTACAAATCGAGTTGTAGGAAAGCACTAGCAAGCATACGGTCCCATTTATTAATACTGTCGGCAGTCTTGGCAGCAGCAACCAGATTGTCAGCTCCCTTGTTCACGTCTCCATTGCCTTCTTTCTTGTAATGTCCCCAAGTACCGTCGGGCAACACAATAGGCATGGAATAGAAAACACCGTCCTCTACATAATCCATGGTTGGAATGGCTTGTGCATAGTTTCTCAGGTTGCCTCCTCCCATCTTTTCCGAATGTGCATAGTTCAAGTTCAAGCCTACATGCAGAAAGTCTTTCACTTTGTGAGTGATATTAGCGCGTGCCGTCAAGCGTTTAAAATTCGACTCAATCACGATACCCTGGTTGTTCAAATAACCCAGAGATAAGTTGGCTTGGGTATTTTCGCTGCCTCCCGAAGCAGAAAGATTATAGTTCTGCTGTAATGCCGTGCGTGACATTTCGTCCTGCCAGTCAATGCTATTCAGTCTGCCTATGTAATCCTCGCCATACGCCAGATTGGTCATGGCAATACCGTCATTCTTGACAGCGGAACGTACAGCACTTGCAAACAAGCCCGCATCAGCCACATCAATCTTATTCGAATTGAACTGGAGGGCATAGTTGGCCGAAAAGTTCACCTTTGCCTTCCCCTTACCACCGTTCTTGGTAGTAATCATAATGACGCCATTGGCACCGCGAGTACCATAGATTGCCGTAGCCGAAGCATCCTTCAGAATTTCGATGGACTCTACATCATTAGGATTCAAGAAATCGATAGAAGTTCCTACCTGCACACCGTCCACTACATAGAGTGGGTCGGCAGAACCATTCACGGTTGCCACACCGCGGATACGGATGGAGAAACCTCCTTCCGGGTCACCGGAAGAACGGATGACAGATACACCTGCCGCAGCTCCCTGCAAACCTTGTCCCAAGTTCACCGGATTCCGCTTCATCATTTCCTCCGCATTCACGGAAGCCACAGAACCGGTGAGGTCGGATTTCTTCATCGTACCGTAGCCCACAACAACTACCTCATCCAAGATTTCGGTATCCTCCTTTAAAATAATTTTCAGAGCATTCATATTCCCGGTTACTTTGACCGTTCGCGCCAGATAACCGATGTAACTGGTCTTCAGCGTAGAACCTACGGGACACTGCAAGGAGAAGTTACCGTCCAAATCGGTAATCATACCGTTTGTCGTACCTTCCACAATGACATTGGCACCGATGATGGGTTCGCCTTTCTCATCCACCACTTGGCCCTTCACAGTAACTACACTCTGCTGTACGACAGTGACACCTGCAAACGGCTGTACGCTTGTTGCAAAGAGAGGTCCGGCACATGCCAGCGATACTGACATGATACCCAAATACTTCATCACATTTCTCATAAATACTAAATACTTAGGTTTAACAAATACCCCGGTCATAAGCACATCGGGAAAAAGATATGCGACACAATTTTGTGCCACTATAGAGGCACTGCCGTGCCATTGGGAAGGCACATCTGTGCCACCATAGTGGCACAGATTTCGGTAACTATATCCCTTTCTCTTCCATACCGACAGGGGTGAATTCAATATAGATTTTCAAAGATTAAGTTCAGAAACTCAGGGAAGTGCCTTCAACCTGGTTCAACAGTTGCGGTTTGGCCTTTCCACAATCCATTTTCACAACCTGAATACGGTTGTCGGCAGGTAGACAAACCAATCCTTCCGCCTGCTTCTTGTCAGCACTGTATACCTTCAGGTTCATTTTGCTCCAATCCATCTCAACAGTGGACTGCGCCAACTTCAGATGAGGAAGTACCGAACCGTCACGTACCAGCATGATTATCGGCAGACTGCCTGCTTCAATTTGGTGCCATCCGCCTTCGTAGACTTTCTCTGTCTGGTAGTCTATCCATTTTCCTTCGGGAAGGTAAACTGTGCGGCCCGTCATACCGGATTCAAGCAAGGGGGCAACCAGAATCTGCGAACCGAAGAGATACTCGTCATCCACTTTCCATGCTCCCGGATCATCGGGGAATTCTACAAACAAGGCTCTTAGCATCGGTAAGCCCTTTTCTGTACATTCCTTAGCCTGAGCATACACATAAGGCATCAGACGGTACTTCATCTCCGCACTCTTGCGGAAGACATCCTGCACACGCTTGCTGTCGTACAACCACGGCTCTGTCGGAGGTGCCCCATGCGCGCGGGTATGGGAAGTAAGAAAACCGAACGGTATCCAGCGGCAATACAAGTCCTCCGGAGTGGCTTTTACAAAGCCGCCCATATCATGGCTCCAAAAGGAGAAACCGGACAAGCCGAAGGACAAGCCTGCACGAAGCGTACCTAGCAGTCCCGTGTTCGTAGTTGCAGCATCACCGCCCCAATGCAATGGATAACGCTGGGAACCAGCCCATGCGGCACGTGCCCACATTATATTCTCGTTGTGCAACTTCTTGGTTATCTCGGACACTGCCATATCATAACGCACCGGATAGAGGTTATGCTCATACCATCCGCTCTTGCCGGAAGCGTAAATACCATTCAGTGGAGCAGCCTCGCCAAAGTCTACTTTAATGGCACTGACACCGATATTCAGCAATCCCGCCAGTTTGTCCTGATACCACTTTACGGTTTCCGGATTGGAAAAATCGAGCACCACATCTTCGTAGGGAAGTTCACCATTTCCATTTTTCACATACATGTCTTTCTCTATCAGTTCAGAGAAATAACGATTTTTAGGAGTGAAATAAGGCAACTGCCACAAACATACATGGAAACCTTGTGACCTCAAATCCTTCAACATCTGCTGTGGATTCTGGAAACGGTTCTCGGAGAATTTATAGTCACACTGCCAGTCCACATCAAACCAGCCGGTATCGAAATGGATAACATCGCACGGATACTTGTTCTTACGGATATTGGCCGCTACATCATAACCTTCCTTTTCACTGAAATAGGTAATACGGCTCATCCACGTACCGAAAGACCACAAGGGGGGCATGCCCGGCTTTCCTACCAAATCGGTGTACTCGTCCAGAATATCTTTCGGCTCGCCGAAGAAAACGAACAAATCCAGGTTCTCGTCACCCATGAACATTTTGTTCAGCCCAATATAGGTAGCACCAAAATCACAAGTCACGGGAGCGGATGTATGCATAAACATACCATATCCCCGGTTACTCATAAAGAAAGGAATCGGTTTGTACATCTGGTCCGTCTCAGGCCCTTGTGGGTCTGTAACAAACAAGTTCACCTTCTGTCCGGCCTTGTTCAGCCCAGTGGCAGACTCTCCGCAACCAAAAATCATTTCATCTGCAGTCAAGGTAAATACCGGATTGATGCGGCGAGCATTGTCGCTTCCCCGCTTCACAAAACAGAACGGCGTATATTTTACCTGCGTAGAGTCCGCGTCGCTCAAAGCGGCAGTCTGGCTCAAGATACGTCCGGCTTTATCCTTCAAGACGATTCTCCAAGGATTCTTGTTAATCTGAATGGTTCCATAGTCACTGGAATAGACAATCTTGTCATTCGTCTCGGCAACTTTCCAGCTTCCATCCCTGCCCGGTTCCTTTGCCAACATGATGGAAGCGGCAGGTTTGGGTTCCACCGGGGTCGTTAGCATACGGATACGTACCGTACGCGGAGTTACAAAGTCAATCTTGAATTTGAGGTTGGGGTCATTTTCATAGGCAGTGAAAGGAAAATCGAGCATTCTCATTTTACGGGGCTGTGCACCGTTGGTATTGAAGGCTTGGCGGGGCATCAGATGCCCGCGTTTCCAATTCACCAGCCCTTCACCCGACTTGGCATCGAATGACTCCAGGTGATCTGCAAAAAACAAGGTATTACTCAAGTCACGGAAATCGGTACTCATGTCCAGAGGTTGGTTCATCAAATACGAAGTACCGTCATTGACATGTGGCTGTGCCAACAGATTGCCGCCGGCAAACAACAGCATCGCCACTGCTAAAAGTTCTTTCTTCATACTATTAGGATTTAAATGATCTTGCCTGCAAATATATTTTTCTTAAAGGAAACACAGATGCCTTAAAAATGTCTTTTAATATCCGGTTTT
>ENA-OXZX01000492-OXZX01000492.1-human-gut-metagenome-genome-assembly--contig:-NODE-492-length-10829-cov-6.844997_pt1 | contig 10829 bp, 15 predicted proteins | sample MGYA00244513_ERZ652811 | MGnify/ENA primary metagenome ERZ652811 (study PRJEB26926, sample SAMN06164400) | human gut metagenome | biome: ENVO:00009003; feature: ENVO:2100002; material: ENVO:00002003...
AGATGCAGCGTAGTCTCGTGGGCTCGGAGATGTGTATAAGAGACAGCTAAGGAATACATAGAGTTCTTTTACCCTCACTATTATATTATACAAGAAAAGGAGATTTGGTTGTGAGTGAAATATTATTGCAGACAAAGGCACTGACCAAGCAGTATGGGCACCAGAAGGCAGTTGACAATGTGGATATCCACATCAAAAAGGGTGCAATCTATGGATTTATCGGCAGAAACGGTGCCGGCAAGACTACCTGTATGAGAATGATCGGTGGTCTGGCAAAGCCGACAAGCGGAGAGATATCCATGTTTTGATACTCTGGAAAGGATTTGTCAAAGGTACGCTCAAGAGTGGGCTGCCTGATTGAGGCACCGGGTGTATATCCAAACATGACGGCGAAGGAAAATATCGAGATGAAGTGCCGTCTCTTCGGCATCAGTAAAAAGGGATATGCAGAGGGCATACTGGATAGGGTAGGTCTGTTAAATGTGGGAAAGAAAAAGACAAAGAATTTTTCACTTGGTATGAAGCAAAGGCTTGGAATCGGCATGGCGCTGGTTGGAGAGCCTGACCTTTTAGTGCTTGATGAGCCTATCAACGGACTTGATCCACAGGGAATTGCAGAGGTGCGTGATACGATTCAGAATCTGTGTGCACAGCAGGATATGACTGTGTTTATTTCAAGCCATATATTGGAGGAGCTTTCAAAGCTTGCCACAGATTACGGTATTATAAATAATGGAGCCCTGCTTCAGGAAATTACCAGAGAGGAGCTGCTTTCAAAGTGCAGTGAGAAGATTACACTGACAGTGGACAATCCAAATAAAGCAGTGCCTGTGCTCGATAAGATGGGCTTTGTGCACTACATGATAGTGGACAAAAATCATATAGATGTCTATGAGCGCCTGAATGATAGCGCCGCCTTAAATACAGCGCTGGTCACAGCAGGAGTTTCGGTGGCACAGCTAGCGGTCACAGGAATGGAGCTTGAGACATATTTCCTTAGTATCACAGGAGGTGCGACAAATGTTTAATGCGGTAAGAATGGATATTTACAGACTGATACATACAAAGTCAGCTTATGTTATACTTGTAATAGCTATGGCACTCGCAATAGCTATGAGCGGTATGACAGCTCTTGTCAGAAGCATGGCGGCAGAGAGCAGCGTGGAAACAACTGATGAGGTCACTATGGTAAGTGAGTCAGACAGTGAGATAGCAGATGAATACGATACAGCATCAGTGGAATCGTCGAATGGACCAACGGCAACAGTCGGGCTTGAAATGGATGAATCCGACATGTCAGATGAGGTGCCGACCATAGCAGATATGGTTGAAAGCGATATAGCGGGTCTTGACCTGGCACTTTTACTTGCGATATTTACGGTGCTCTTTTCAACAGCAGACCTAAACAGCGGCTATATAAAGAGTGTAGGCGGACAGGTGAAGAGCCGTGGAGTGCTGCTGTTTTCAAAGATGATAGCGCTTGCGGTATTTACCCTTGTGGCTATGGCACTTGATGTGATTGTCCAGTGTATTGCGACTCCGCTGTTTTTGCATGGAGCAGAATTCGGAGATGCAGCAGACTTATTTAAGATGCTTGGCAGCCAGTATGTGGTCACACTTTTATTTGTATATTTTGTCATGGCAATGGCAATCATTATAAAAAACAATGTAATCAGCATGATTATCGCTGTGTGCATGTGTACAGGTATCTTTACACTGATTTTCAACGGAATCAATATACTTATTGAAAAAATCGGAGCAAAGAACTTTGATATAAATGATTATCTTATTGTTAATCAGATTTCTGAGCTTGACCTGAGTGCGTCTGCAAAGACCGTAGGCGGTGCATTTGCGGTAGCCGCTGTGTGGGCAGTGGTGTCACTGGTTGCAGTGTACAGTGTGTTTAAACGCAGGGATATATAATGTTTTTTGAATGAGGAATAAAACATGATTTGGAAAATACTGACTGTAATACTTGCAGTTTCGGTAGCTGTCTTAATAGCTGTGCTCGTAAAAATAAGGGCACAGCTTCGTGACATTAATGAACAGCTTGATTTTTTGTGCGAAAAGGATACAAATATGCTCCTTTTAACCGATACCAACATGGCTGATATCGGAAGGCTTAAGGAGCGTATAAACAGATTTTTAGAGCAATGGCACAGGCAGCGTGAGGCAGCAGCGAAAAAGGAGCAGATGATATCTGACACGTACACAAACCTGTCGCACGATATCCGCACTCCGCTTACCTCGCTGGACGGCTATTTTCAGCTGCTTAGGGATGAGACTGACAAGAGCGCGCAGGAGCATTATATAGATATTATCCAGGAGCGCATCACAAGCCTCAAGGATATGCTTGAGGAGCTTTTTATGTTCACAAAGCTTAAAAATGACAGCTTTAAGTTGGAGCTGTCAAATTGCTGTGTCAGCAGACTTTTAAAGCAGACAGTGTTTTCGTATTATGAGGAGTGGAAAAGGCAGGGCATTGAGCCGTCACTTGATATATGTGAGGACACGATATTTATCACTGCAAATGTGCAGGCGCTCAGGCGGGTGTTTCAGAATGTAATAAAAAATGCGCTGGTGCATGGGCAGAAGAGCATCTGCATACAGATGAGGCAGCAGGATTCGTGCAATTGCAGGGCTTCAGATGACGAGCGTACTTCAAAAAATAGGATTGTCCATATTTTGGTTTCAAACGATGTAAAAAATCCTGATGATATAGACGTGGACAAGGTGTTTGAGCGCTTTTACAAAGCCGATGAGGCGAGGAGCATATCATCGAGCGGGCTTGGGCTTTCGATTGCAAAGGAGCTTGTGGAGAGAATGGGCGGAAGTATTGAAGCAAGGCTTGAGGGGAAGCGGTTTGTTGTGGAAATACAGTTTGAATGTGAATAGTTCACTTTTGTAATGTCGTAAAGTATTATATTAAATGCATAAAGAGTTAATCCTTATGCATTCTACACCGCTCGCGGTAGAGTTAAGAAATTAACTCTACCGCGTTTTTTAGTTGTAAAGAATGGGTGTAATACAAAGTGGCATTCGCTATAGGCACTATGTTAAAACACACACATTCACCGCACACACATTGTAACAAAAAACACAGTGGGTATGCAATAAAACACGGTGTTATGTGCCAAAAGTTGATTTACTAACATTTATAAGAAAGTGAGGACGCAAAATGAACACAACATCAACAGCATACTTCAGAAAAAGCGACAAATTATTCATCTCAACAGCTAGTGTGTATATTCCAAAGACGGAGTTCGCAGGAAGCAGTATTAAATGGTTTGATGACAGTAAGTTAATCAGAAAAAATAAGTAAAACTGTAAATCAGTTACGATTTTTAGAGAAAGGAGCCACTTATGGCAAAGAATATTTATGATTATATTGGCAAAAAAGAACTTTTCAGACGTGCGCAGAATGTAAGTTACATTGAACTGCCAAAAATGAAAGAGCTGGTTTATTCAAAATTTGAAGGCTGTGAGTGGCTTGAAAACGAAAAGATAACAATAAGGTCACAGGCTTGTGGAACATGGATACGTATATTGAATCGTAGAGAACATGAAGAAGAAATTCTGTGTGGGTACGATGGAGAAGGAAATTTCTCTACACATTATGTGAATGGAAAAAATATAGCAGTGAAAGCAGATAACAAGTCAAGTGAACGACTTAAATTTTTGATGGAACTTGATTTGGATAATCTGCCTGAGTAATTACCGGATGAACTCAAGGGAATCAGAACTGTTTATTAAAAGGTTTTATAGCTGTGAAAACAGCAGAAAAGAGGTTTTATGATGTACAAAATAACTATCAGCAACTTAAAAGGTGGTGTAGGAAAAACCACTACAACAGTAAATCTTGCATATTCTTTTATGCATCTTGGAAAGAAGATTCTTGTTGTGGATGCTGATCCACAGGCAAATGCAACGCCATTCTTTTTACCAAGAAAGACAGACCGGTCAATCAAAGATGTGTACCGGAATCCGGCACACGTAAAGAGAAGCATTTATAGAACCAGGTATGGCAATATTGATATAATACCGGGCAGTACAGAACTGGAGGAAGATGATGCATCACAGATTGATGTAATAAAAAAGGCACTGGATACCGTGGCAGACAGATATGATATATGCCTTATTGATACAAGGCCTGCCTTTGAGCAGCTGACTATTACATGTATTTGCGCAGCTGATTTGGTGCTTACTCCGGTATGCCTGAATAAATTCTGTCGTGATAATTTATCGGTTGTAGATGAAAAGATAAATGGACTTAGATATATATATCCGGTTCTGGATGGTGAGTTAATGGAGCCTATTTGTTCACCGGTATGGAAAGTGTTTGCAACAATGGTAAATTCAAACAGAAGGGCACAAAGAGAGATTTATGAGGACCTTGTGGGCAGACATGATTATCCATTTCTTACAACATGTGTAAGTGCTTCGTCAGCAGTCGATAATGCACTGTTGCTCTACAAGCCTGTAGCAAAACATAGAAAAAATAATCCGGTAGCAGATGATTATCTGGAGCTTGCAAATGAGATTTTAAGCGTGAAAGAAGGTGAGTTCCATGGCTAAATTCGGAGCTGTATTTAACAGTGACGTTAAGAAAACTGACAACAGACCGCGCAGTGAGACCAGATGGATACATTACACCAAGCTCATTGACAATACAGACCAGTATCGTAAAAGTGCAACAGAAGAGGATATAGCTGCTTTTGCGGAACTCATTAAATCGGCTGGCAGGGTTCTTCAGGATTTACTAGTCCGAAAAAGCGGAACTGACACATATGAAATCATTGCAGGTCATCACAGAAGACTTGCCTGCAGGTATCTGGTAGAGCATGAAGGACTTAAGGAGTTTGAGTTCCTTCCATGCAAGGTAGAGCATGTTGATGATGTGCAGGCAGAGTTCCAGCTTTATGCGACTAATGGCTTCATCCCAAAGACAGATGCAGAAAAGCTGCATGAAATAGAACGCATCAAATATCTGCTTGATAAATATCCTGACGAGTTTAAGCATGTGCATGGAGGTAAGACGGTTGAAAAAATAGCCCGCATTCTGAATATGGGAAAAACGACAGTTGGCGATTATGTTAATATTTCAAAAAATCTTGGTGATAAAGGAAGAGAGGCTCTGGAAAAGGGACATATAAATAAAAGCGCTGCGCTGGCACTGGCCTCACTTCCTGAAGAAAAGCAGGAAGAATTGATAATGGATGGAAAGACAACCATGAAGGAGATAGAAGAACATAAGGAAGCTTCCAAACCTAAAAGAGAGCCGGAACCAAGACAGGTCAGAATTTTTTATGATCTGTTTTTAAAGGACGCAGACCGGCGGTTTAATTCATCTAAAGAGCTGAGAGAATACCTTATGTCTCATTTTGCAAAATCATACAGAGGCGGATGTGAGGCAGGAATATCATATGACTGCTCACCAAAAGGCATCATAGTGTGTAACTCAGACAGACTGTCATGGACAGAGTTCCTTGACCTTGTGGATGGTGTTACAGGCTCAGACAGATATGAAAGGATGCAGGAGGAAGAAGAGGGCATGACCGGCCAGTATGCATTTAATAACATTGATATGGACATAGACGAGGAAATCATGTCAGAGGAGGATGAGGAAAATGTATTCGATGAGGATGAAGCGGAATTCAAAAAGAGTCTTGAAGTTATGTATGACCTGGCTTTTTACCTTACAGAACAAAGAGAGCGGCTTAAAATGATTAGACAGCGTGCAGAGGCCGGTGCAGATGTTCCGGTTAAAGTTTTAAGAAGGCAGGAGTATATAGTGAAGGGATTAGAAAAATTGGCTAAGGAGGAAAAATAATATGGGATGTTTGTGTGCAATAAAAACAGATGAATATCACGGATTTGAATGTTCGATATCGGGAGGAGCATGTATGTATCTCTATCCTGATTCAAAAAGATGTGCAAGAGAGTACGGAGAAGGTCCGGATGTTGGGAATACTGAAGATATGGAAGAATAATGGTACTTTCCGCAGGCCGTGCCATAACCGGCACGGCTGTGCGTGGCATCAAATGAAGAAAGTATCTTTGCTGCCAGAAATGGCAGCCATCATAAAACCTTTGCGGCAGATTTTTATATCTGCCGCGCATATGGAAAAAGGGTGAATAAATGAGTGTAATAATTACAGAAGACAGAATTAAAAAAATACTGTCTAACCGCGAAAAAATGCTTAATGACATTAATAAAAAGATGGTTCTTCTTTTCCGCGAGGTAAGCCGGAGTGACATGGGGGTGTTTATGGATGAGCTTATAGCTGAAAAAAGCATCTCAGCTGCACATAACAGCCTGTTGCCCGGCCCTAAAGGTGGAAAAAAGAAAGACCTGTCTGACCTTATAATTAAACTTGAAAAAGACAGGGAAATAAGACGTAAAGAGCTTTTAACGATGCTCACAGAGCTGTCGAATCAGGAGGATATGGTTAATCGTGTATGGGCCTGTTATCTGGCGCTGGACGACCCTTATTATACGCTGCTGAGTCAGTTATATGTTGAAAATGATTTGTATGAGAACGTAAGAATACAGTTTGACATGTCACCGACCACATTTGAGCGTTACAGGAAAAAGGCGCTGCATCTGATTATAGAATACACAAAGAGCCCCCTGTCTGTTGGGGAGCTAATAACAGGAAGTTCCGGAAAAATTCATAAACCACAGAACCGGGCTCCTGCAGGAAGAGTGCCGTCAGACAGCATTGAAGGACAGATTGACATGATGGATTTTCTTGAGGTACCGGATTCCGGTACCGGGAATGAGAAGGAGGTAAAACATGTACATAAGCAGGAAATATAATACAGTAACCTATGAAAACCGCTGTCAGATACAGGAAATGCTTAAAAATAATAAAAGCATTACAATTATGGAAGTTGCAGAAAGGATGAAGTTTGAGTATTCAACGATATACCGGGAAATACGACGTGGAACAAATGAGGATGGTGTTTATGATGCCCAATATGCGCAGAAGCAGTATGAAATATCAATGAATAACAGGGGCCGCAAGGAAAGAATATTCGATAAAAATGGCGAAATGTATAAATTCTTAAGGCAGAAACTCATTGATGAATGTGTCAGTCCACAGACTGCATTGGATGAGCTTAAGAAATCAGGGATAAAGACAGATGAACAGTATCCATCAAAAGCCACGTTGTACCGGATGATGAGGCGAGGAGATTTTGAATGACAGCAGTGTTATTTTGTATGGCAATGATAATTGAGATTGTTTATGTGTTCATGTCACCGGTACCTAAGGAACTGGAAAATAAGTATCTGCTTATAGGGACAGCTTTTATCTGTGCTGCAGATTTTACATATCATATAGATTATACAACAATAAAAATGTATGTATTTGCACTATTAGGAACAATAGCAACTTCAATATTTCTTATTAGTTGTGTTGTTGGAGTAATAACAAAATGCATAGATTTTACAGACTTATTTTTTACGTTGTATATGGCACTTTTTCAGCCACTGTTGACAATGGTTTTAACTAGCTCATATGAATTAATGATAGTTGTAATTATAGCAGTAGTAGGACTTGGAATGAGTATATTCATGGTGCATAAAGAAAAAAACAACCAGCAGGAAAGGGAAAAGTGACATGATTAATGAAAAAAAACTTAAAAAAGAACTGCAGAAAGAAATTGAGACAATCAGAGAGAGAAAAATCACAGTGAAATTGTCGGACGCAGATTGTGACCGACTGGCGAGAAAGTGTGGGGAGCATGGTCTGACAATCGGAGAGCTGATAGAGAATTTTGTCGGAGATTTGGTGGGCGGTACTTACTCCAATGGAAGTGATGAAAGAGATTATGCTGACCAGTGGTTCGAGCGTTGTTGGTTCGGAATGTTCCCAGAGCCTACACTGCTGAATCACTTATTGAATTTGGGTTATGAACCAGAGCATTATCTGGATATGTTGGAGAACGTAGAGACAATAAAATCCGACATTGAAATCACTAAACAGAACATAGCAGAGCCAAGTGATGAATGGAAAGACATTGTGTACCACAAGTACAATGATGATAGAACAAGCTATGAGTGTGTGCCTTGTTACAAGAGTGTTGATGAATATATAGCAAGCGAAAAAGAAGATTTAGAAAGCTATAAGGCAGACTTAGAAGAAGCACTGGAAGAACTGAAAGACATGAGAGCGGACTGGAAGCCAGAGAAAGAGCCGAACATGAACGAGGAAATCGAACTCATTAAGAAGTGGGTAAAGGAAAGAGAGGACTTCATCAATGAATAGGACAAGACCGAAGCAGATAGTTATAAGAGTGTCAGAGGAAGAACTTGCACAGATAAAAGAAAAAGTAGAGCAGTCTGGAAAGAGCCAACAGCAATATATCATCGAAGCACTTACACAGTCGAATATTGTCAATACAGACGGAATTAAGGAACTTATACCAGAGTTAAAGCGAGTAGGTAATAACCTCAATCAGATAGCACACGCATTAAATGGCAGCAGCTATTATTCGTATAATCTGATAACGGAAAATCAAAAGGAGCTGACAGAGATATGGCAGTCATTAAAGCAATTTCTTCAAAAGCAGGCATAGGGCAAGCACTGGACTATGTGACGAAAGAGGAAAAGACAGAGGATAAGCTTGTCAGCGGTCTGCACTGTGAACCAGATACAGTAAAGGACGAAATGCAAGCCACCAAGGAGCTGTGGGGCAAGACTGGGGGCAGAACCTATAAGCACTTCGTACACAGCTACCATGAGGACGAGCATATCACACCAGAGCAAGCACATAAGAACGCAATCGAGCTTGCCAAGGGTACGGAAGCATGGAAAGGGCATGAGGTACTCATTGCCACCCATATAGACCGAGGACACATACACACTCACTTTATCGTAAACAGTGTGAACTTTGAGGACGGACACAAGTTGCAGTGGAGCAAAGCGGATCTGCAGAACTTGAAAGACCGGTGCAATGAGCAGAGCCGGAAACAAGGGCTTCATGTTCCGGAGAAAGGAAAGACATTTTCCGGAGAGGAAAGGGAAGAAACTGTTGCGTGGAACAAAGAAACATACAACCTCTTGAAGCAAGCCGAAAAGGGAGAAGTGAAAAGTTATGTGCAAGATACAGCCCTTGCGGTCATGGATTGCCGAGAAACAGCCACAAGCCGAGAGGACTTCATAGACCAGATGAAAGCAAGGGGCTATGGTGTAGACTGGCAAGACAGCCATAAATACATCACATTCACAGACCTTGAAAGGCAGAGCCAAGGGGAAAAACAATGTAAAGTCCGCAACAATAAACTGGAAAAGTATTATGCGGTGGACTTTGGAAAGGAGAGTTTAGAACATGGGTTTGAAATCAATGCACGCAGAGAAGCAGAACGAACAGCCACAACAGAGCGTGCAAGACAACAGCTTGATAGAACAGCAGTCGCAGAGAATAGCGGAGCTGATGAAAGAGCAAGAGCAAGACAGTTACTTGATAGAACAGCAGTCGCAGAAGATAGCAGAACTGGAAAGGCATATCAGCCAGATAACACAGCAGTCACAGAAGAAAGACTCTCAAATCTCCGAAGCTATCAGCCAAGCCGAGGAATGGAAAGCCAGGGCAGACCAGGAACAGACCAGGGCAAAAGACCAGGAACGGAAACTACTGGAAGAACAACTGAACCTCAAAAAGACCTTGCAGAAGAAAGGCTTGCAAGCCTCCGAAGCCATAAGCCAAGCCGAGGAATGGAAGAACCAAGCCGAGAAATCGGAGATACAGATACAGAAACTCTTATCCGAGAAGCAAGAGCTGGTATCAACAGTAGCCGAACAAGGGAAGAGAATAGCGGAGCAGACCGAGCAAATAGAGAAGCTGAACGAAGCAGACAACGTGCTGAAGCTCAACGCAGAGCTGAAGAAGCAAAACGAGAAGCTGAAGCAAGACAAGCTCAACGCAGAGCAAGAAGCCGAAGCTACGGTATCGAGCGTTAAAAGGGAATATGAAGCCAAGGGCAGAGAGCTTGACCGCAGAATCGGAGAAGCTGCCAAGCAGTCGGCAAGCCTTAAATCCGAAAGGCAGAGCATAAGCGAAGATATAGAGCAGAGAGCAACAGCGAAGTATCTGGACCAGAAGAAAGAGCTTGACAGGAAGTTCAAAGCCCAGACAGCGAGCTATGACAGCTTTCTGTTAGGTCTGCTACTGTATGGAGTGCTTACCACAGTATTCACAGCAGTACGTTCAGAAGCCTTTGTAAGCGATTTTAAGACCTTTTTCATGGTTATATGGCAGTTCATTGTGAATGCGTTCCAGTTGCTTCTTAAAGGCGGTCAGTGGGCTTCACAACTGGGAGATAAGATACCACAGCCAGTAGTGGCTACCATAGTGCATTATCTTCTCTTAATCGTCTTTGTGGGCGGTATTGCTATCGGTGTGGGCTTTCTTATCTTCCTTGGAGCAAGCAAGGTGTTTGAGTTCTACACAGAGAACTATGCGGACACCATGAGCCTTGCCGTATTCCTCATAAGCCTTGCAGTATCGGTGTACTTTGCAGAGCCTATAAGGGTGGTAATCCCTATCAATCTTCTTTTACTGCTGATACTGGTACATATCGTTTATGTGCTGATAAGGTGGTATGTAAAAGGGTGTATGAGGTCAAGAGGGTACTACTAAATTGACACCCCAGAAATGGGGTGTTATATTTTAATAAAAAAGGTAAAAAAACTTCATTGATAATATAAGCCCCCTATAGGTGTTTTTAGGGGTGGGGAAAGGGAGTGAAAAATAGCCCTTTTTTGAAAGGTCAAAAAGGTAAAATAAAATATATTGATAATATAAGCCCCCTATAGGTGTTT
>ENA-OXZX01000493-OXZX01000493.1-human-gut-metagenome-genome-assembly--contig:-NODE-493-length-10802-cov-9.065972_pt1 | contig 10802 bp, 7 predicted proteins | sample MGYA00244513_ERZ652811 | MGnify/ENA primary metagenome ERZ652811 (study PRJEB26926, sample SAMN06164400) | human gut metagenome | biome: ENVO:00009003; feature: ENVO:2100002; material: ENVO:00002003...
GTCCAGTTTTTCCGTGTCTGCCACCTGGCCGTTGACGATCCCTCTTTCTTCCAGAGCTTCCCGGATGGCGATGGGGTCGATGTCGTCAAAACGGTCCTGTTCTTCTTCGGTATAGAACCGGTCCTCCTGAATGAGCTGGGCGATTCGGCGCTGTACCTTCGGCCAGGGCAGCTGCGTTTCCTCCGGGCTTCCGGCACGGACAACGAACAGGCTGTTGCTGCCGCCGTATTCCTGAGCCAGCCATGCAGCGGTATCTTTCTCTCTTGCATGATCTTTCATATAGCGGACGACAGCGTGTTTACTCTCGATATTGCCGTTCCATGCACAAAGGGCAGTATCAATATCTTCCTGAGAAAGAGGGCGCAGAAGCTCATGGAGCTTTGGATAGGTTTCGTCGATCACTTCCCGGTGCAGACGCTGGCGGAACTCCGGCACATCCGAATAAAGGCGGATCAGCTCCATATCCTTAGAGCCAAGAACCGCACGGCGCACAGCGGCATTGCCCTCGATGACAGCATTTTCACGGTCGGAATGACCGCAGGCATTTCGATATGCCACATCCTCAGATATGGCGGCAGTCACCACAGGCTTATACTGCTCAAACTGCTCCCGAAGGGTAGGCTTTGGCGTTTCTTCCTCCACCTCCGGCTGCTGGGCTTGGATGGCATCTTCTTCTGCCAATTCCTTTTCAGCCTGGATTTTGTCATACTGCGCCTGTTCCTGTTCGGTAAGATAGCGGCCTTTCTGGACAAGAGAGGTAATGCGCTTGGCAACCTTTTCCCAGTTCAAGTGAACATCCGGGCAGTCCTGCTTTTTATAGTGCAACCCTTTCCCGTCGTGATCTTCGCCGCTGTGTGTTGCGCCGGACAGGGCATGAGAGCGTCCGCCAATGCCATACTCGTCTTTGAGGAATCTCACTTTTTCCTTATCCGTATGGTTTTCCATGAAGAACGCATAGATACGGCCTTTTCCTCCGGCGAAACTGCTTCCGCCGGTCATGGCGGCGTCGATCTCATCCTCGGTAATAAAGTGCTGGACGGTTGGCACTTGGGAAAGCTCTGAAGAAAAGGTCCTGCGGGGCAGGTCAAGGTCCTTCAGGTTCTCCCAGATCTCCCTCGGTCTATGATAGTGAAAACGCAACAGGTCACGGTCCTGCTGATAGGCAGTCCAGAAGGCGGCGTATTCTTCCTTGAGGGTCTGGCGGAAAGCCGGTTCACTCAGCTGCTCCATCAGGCGGCGGGTCTCCTCCGGGAAACCATTGCCTTTGATCTCTGACAGGCAGGACAAATATCCGGCTTCTCTGGCATCCTCACTGAGATCGTGATACAGATACCAGAGCTTTTCTGCAAGGAGGGAGCGTTCATAGCCTGCCGCTTCTGCAAGCTCCACATTGGAGGCAAACTGACCACTTTCCAAAAGCTCCCCGATACGCTCTGCGGCACTCTCCCAGGAAATGACCTGGGCAGACCTGTCATAACGGACAGACTTCCCATGGGAAAGATGGATACCATCCTCGGCATACCATGCGCTCACACTGCCAAGGCCATTGCCGCCGTGGTACAGCGTTTTCAGTATCTCGGCAATCTCAGCGGTGGTTTTCTGCTTTTCAAAGGCTGCAACCACACGCTCCCTTTGACGGTCTGTATTGCCGCCCAAACGCAGCACATGGTCGATGTCATTTTGGGCAAAAGAAAAAGCAGAGGATGTATGCGCTACATTCTCTGCTTCATCTATGGATTGGATCTGTTCCGCTTCGGAGAGGAACAGGTTTAGGGTCAGCTGTTGATAAGCTCCGCCATCAGGATTTCCTCGGCCTGGGCTTTGCAGGTGTTCATCAGCCCCACCCACTTCATGGGATCGCTGGCTTTCAGTTCCTCGGTGGCTCCCGCTTCCTTCGCCAGCTGGGGCATCATCTGCTCCAGTCTGCTCTGGGCGGTCTCGTCGATCTCCAGAAGGTGCGGGTACAGCTTCTCGCTCAGCAACATCTGGTTGTAGAGGATGGGACGGTGTTCCTTCAGGTAGGTTTTCCTCATCCTGCCGTACTTGCCCAGGGGTTTCTCCGGCTGCTGGCTCAGCTTCAGGTCGGGAATCAGATAGTCTCCGTTCTGGATATAGGTCATGGGATTGTTCATCTTGTTTGCTCCTTTCTTGGTTGGCTTCGCGCTCTGCATTTCGGACGGTAACGCCGATCTGCCGCAGCACCTGCTGGTTGATCTGGCTGACCGCTGTTCCCAGCGCCCCGATGGTGGACGGGGTGTTGAAATCAAAGATCGCCATGAAATCTTCGTGGTCGAAGTAGCGTTCCGGCTCCAGTCCGCAGCGGGACATCAAAGCGTAAGTGATGCTGACGGTGGCTGCTGCCTTGAACTGTACTCCGATGTTAAACTCATCATATTCCTCCAAAAAGGAACCGTCAACGATATAGAAGAAGTCCTGCTGATGCTCCGTCCAGTATTCCTCAGCCAGTTTTCCGGCTACCTCCGTGAGCTGTCCGGCAAGGTCATCACCGGAAACATCATAGGTGCGCTCCAGCATGGCCTGCACCGAATCCAGATGGCGCTCCTCCAGCTGCCACAGCCAGAGAGTGCGGGAATGTTCACGGGTTCCGGTGTCGGAAATGTCAAAGACATAACGCAGGCGGGGTCTGTCCCCGGAATCGTCCACCAGAGCAATCCCTTTGGAACCGCGCCTTACATACCGGCCCATCTTTTCATTCCACAAATCGTACTCCGCACAGGCGGTGGCGTCCGGTCGCTGGGCATAGATCATCAGCTGCTCATGGAACGGGTACTTGTAAAGGCGGGAAGCAGTAGTGAGAAACCCTGCCCATTCCTGCCAGCTCCCCGTGAGCTGCGTTGTCACCTTCTCCGCCATCTGTGCATATAGTTCAGCTTTGGTTGGCATAGTGTTCTGTCCTCCTTTCAGTTTTGGGGTAAAAGGTGGGGTAGCATATTGCCACCCCATCCCTGCGATTATGGTGTTTACTGGTCAAAATCCGGGTACAACTCCAGCTCGGCAAACTCGGCATCACTCATGGCCTGGAGCTTGCCCAGTGCGCTGTCTGTCAACTCCCGCAGCTCGGTTTCCTCCGGGGCCAGCTCGCCGCGCATCTCACGCAGGCTGTCGATCAGTCCGGTGCGGCTGCCGGTATTGTAAATGCACATCAGGTTCATTTCCTCAAAAGTAAAGTTTCCCATATCAAATCTCCCTTTCCGCACTCTTTTTTGGCGCTATCTTTTTGTGTTCTGCCTTGGGCTGGCTTTTCAGCTGCTCCATGACGGACTTTTTCTTTTCCCGTTCCTCCCGATGGGCAGCGGCAGCCAGATCCATCAGGGAAATGGGCTGACCGCTGCGGGCCTGCTGTTCCAGCTCTGCCACCGTAGGCTCTTTTGCGCCATTGTTGATGATACCGTCGATCATGCCGTAATCGTCCTCCACGGCCATCTCCGCATTTTTCAGCGGATTTTCCGGCAGGAATCCGGGGATCTGGGTAAAACCAACACTGTCACAGTAATGACAGGATACCTTACCGTCCTGCTTGATCGCAACGATGTCACTGACACTCATAGAAGGGCTGTGAAAATCCGCCGGTTTTTGCAGATTAAACTGCTCATATAGTTTTTCCAGCTGCTCCGGTACCGTGCCAGACTCCCTCAGCGGAGCAGTGTAAATGAGATCATAATTGCTGCGCTCTATGGAAATATCATGGGACTTTAGCCAGTCCAGATTCATAAAGCGCACATTCTGCGGATCGTCACGACTTACCTGATAGATGGCAAAGCAATCTCTGTTCTGAGCGAAAAATGCTTGTTCCCGTTCCTGCTGATGTTCCTGGCGCTCCATGACCTTTTCGTGGAACTGAGGGCTTTTCCCCCATTCCTCACGGTCCACACCGAAAAGGCCGCCATGATCCATGATTTCCTGCGAGTCAAATACCATACTCTCCGTATTGTCCTCATGCAGCACATAGACGGTCAAACCAGCGGCATCCAGTTCCAGCGCCCGTTCTCTGGTGACAGGGAGCATCCCATCATAGAAGTAGCCGTATTCCTGCATATCCGGTGTGGAGACCTGCTCATCAGGCATGGGGTATTCATCCAGCGCCTGCTCTTGTGCTTCCGGCAGCTGGGAAGAAGCAGCCATCTGACTGGCCTCTGCCTGCATCTGCTGGTAGGCAGCTTCCTGCAAGGTCTCAATCATGGACAACGGTGCGTATTTTACCGAGTCTCTGCCCAAATCGTTGTCATCACAAATCTGGAGAACTGCCTTCATGCGGGAAATCTCCGGCATATCCAGCTGACCACCATCCAACTCTTTCATGGACGCGGCATCGTAAAGGGTATAGTCCCAGCCGCTGTCACAGGGCTGGATATGAAGATAGGTGGCATTGTCGATCAGAAACAAAGCCTCCTGCTGATTGGCGTCCGCCCCCAGCACTTCCATTTCCGGCATTGCCGCAGCCAGTTCCTTTACCGCTTTTTGCACCAGAGGATTATCACGGTAATAGTCGATTGCCTGGATGGTGTCCAGGTCAATGGTCTGGCCGGTCAAAATCGGAAAAGGTCCTTCATAGTCGCTTCCGTCTTTCAGCTCAAAACCAATGCCCTTGATCCCGTTCATTCGCTCTGCCGGAATCTCCTGATAAATGCGGACAGCTTCCTCCAAAGACAGGTTATCGTGGTATTCTCCGAGGTTTGGAAATTCCATGCACTCTGCTACATAGTAGGTCAGATCGCCGGTCTGCTGTCTATCGGATACCTTAGCGGCATCTTCTGGCTGCTCTATCGGGGCGGGTTCCGGCTCTACCTTTGCATGAGGGTCGATTCCGCGCTCTTTGCAGATTTCCTTATAGTGGCGCTCAATGTCGGAGATCAAAGTGCCGGAGGTCTTATTGATGGTCTCCAAACTGGCTCTCAGCTCTTTCAGTTCCTTGCCCTGACTCCAGCTTGCAATATAGCCGAAGCTGTTTTCTCCAGTCTCAATACCAAAATACTTGCAGACCGCATAGGAGATGCTTTCAGCCTCCACTTCCTCCGTGTGGCGGTCTTTCCTCTGTTCTTGCAAAAACTGGGTGAGGGTAGAAAAGCCGCCAACAAAATTCAGCCCTTCTTCCTCGGTCAGCATCAGGCGTCCATCTTCCGCCAGCTCCAGCGGCTCTGTCAGCAGAACGGAACCTGCATGGTTTACAACCACTTGTTCTTCTACACAGACCGGCTCTCCGGGGTCGTAGTCAGAACCGCGCAGGTCATAGCAATAAACGCCCTCCGGCAGATTATCACGGACAATCCGCCCATTGGAGAACAGACCGGGTTTATCAAACAGCTCGATCTCCTGATATTGCTCGTCATTGGCAATCTGAATCTTTTTCTGATTGTGGAGCTTGCTGTGGGCAATTTCGTGTACTGTGGCTGAAACCGTCTGCACCTCACTCATGCCCTGACGAATGGCAATTTTCTGATGATCGGCAGAAAAATAGCCGTCCGTATCGGCGGCCATTGCTTCAAAAGTAATCGGCACCGGTGCGCTGCGGCGCAGGGCCTCCATGAATGCCTCATAATTTGGCACATTGCCGGAAAGGGAGGAAGCAAGCTCCGGCAAAGGTTTCCCGTCGGTCTGACTCACATCAAAGACCTTGACCGGGCGAAACATGGGGATCTCGATTTCTTTTTCCTCTGTGACGATCTTTCCGTCTTTATCCAGAATCGGAGCCTTGGTATCTGGGTCCAGCTTCTGCTCCTCGATTTTCTTCTTATACGGTGTGGGAGCGATGATGGTAATGCCATGCTCGCCCTTTTTTACATGACGCTCAAACTGGTCTTTCCACTTATTGTATCCGGCTACCAATGTGGCGTCCGGCTTCTGCATATAGATGAGCATGGTGTTGTTTACCGAATAGCGGTGGAAGCGGGACATGACGGACAGATAGCGCATATACTTTTCACTCTCAAACAGTTCTTTGATGCCCTGCTCGATGCCATCTGTGATTTCCCTTAGCCGTTCTCGGTTGGTGGGTTTGTTCTCAGCCATGATTTTCAATCTCCTTTCCAAGTGTGTGATTTCTGCTGTGTGTTCTGCAATCCATGCCTTTTGTTCTTCTTCACTTTCATAAAGAAAAAGGTCCAGCAGGTACTCTACATAGGTTTTCTTCTGGATTGCTTCCACAAAACGGGGGTGCGGTTCTTCCTCCGGTGTCCTGGGAGAACGGTCGACCTCCCATTTTTTCAGCAGATAGTAGTAATCGGACAGTACGCGATAACAGCGCTGTCGATCCTCCCGAAACTTCTGTGCCTCGGTTTTTTGCCGGACATATCTCCTGCGGGGCGGGGCCTGACTGTCATAGATCAGGCCAAAGTCCTGTGCCAGTTTCTCCGCCGCTTCTTTTGGGGAGAGGTCAAAGAGCTTTGCGGTAAAGTCGATCACATCCCCATCTGCACCGCATCCAAAGCAGTGGTAACGCTGGTCTACCTTCATACTGGGGTTCTTATCATCGTGAAATGGACAGCAGGCCATGCCAGTTCGACTGACTTTTATCCCGTAAAACTCTGCCGCTTCTCTGGTGCTGACCGACTGCTTGACTGCTTCAAATACATTCTCTGCCATGTACCTTTAACTGCTGGGCTTTCTCACAGGAGGCTGGTATCCGGCAGCTTTCGCACGCTCACTGGCAGCTTTGCGGCGTTCTGCGCTGTATGGCTCCCTGACTGATACACACCGCTTGGGGACGGTAAAGTTATGGGCGTCCTTTCGGGTGATCTGGTCGGGGTGCTTTTTTGCCAGCAGTTCCAGCTTCTCCATCAGACGGGGATCGTGGGTGTAGACCTCAGCCATTGGTTCTGCCTGGTTATAGAGGAGAATGGTTTCCCGTTCCACTAAAGAGAGCTTCATCGGCTGCCTCCTTTCCGCTGGTCAAATTCCAGCTTGAAGTTGGCATACTGTCCATCGTCCTCCAAAACCACAGTGGCATCGTAGGTCTTTCCAGTTTTCTCCGAATATAGGCCCGTCACACGGACACGGCCATCTTTCAGCAGTGCAGACACCACAGCCTTGGTCGGCTGTTTTTTCTTGGCAGCCCACCATTTGTTGTTTTTCCAGATTGCAAATTTGCAAGAATCATTCTGACAGAAGAAGCCTTTTTGCAGTTCTGCAACTTCACCGCCGCAGCGAGGGCATTTGCCCACCACCTCACGGGGCGGAGTGAACAGGTACTCGGTTCCCTTGATGACCTGATAAGTCCCCACCAGATCTTTCAGCATGGTGCTGATCCCGTCCAGAAACTCCTCCGGGGCAAGCTGCCCGCGCTCGATCTCGCCCAGGCGGTACTCCCACTCGGCAGTCAGAAGCGGCGATTGCAGCTGTTCCGGCAAGACTGTGATCAGGGAGACTGCATCGTGGGAAGGGAGAAGCTGCACCGTTTTCCTGTTCTTTTTTCGTTCCAGAAAACCGGCAGATACCAGCTTTTCCAAAATACCGGCACGAGTGGCCGGTGTCCCCAGACCTTTTCGCTCGGCATCCTCCGGCATATCCTCTTTTCCGGCAGTCTCCATCGCGGACAATAGGGTGTCCTCCGTAAAGTGCTGAGGAGGACTGCTTTTGCCTTCTTTGATGATTGCAGCAGCAACCGAAAGGGTCTGTCCTTCGGTCAGCTCCGGCAGGGCTTTCTCTGCGCCCTCTTTTTTCGGCTCTGCATCCTTCATTTTGGCACGGTAAGCGTCCTCCAGTGCTTTCCATCCGGGGTGCTTCACCGTTTTTCCTTTGGCGGTAAACTCCCCACCGGCACACGCTGCAATCACAACGGTTTCCGAATAGATATGGGGCTGGGCTACGGCGCACAGCAGACGCAGGGCCACCAGCTCCAGCACCGCTTTTTCTCCCGCAGGAAGGGCAGAAAGGTCTGCATCCTTGAGATTTCTGGTAGGGATTACTGCGTGGTGGTCAGTTACTTTCTTATCGTTGATGACCGTCTGCGGATCACAGGTAATGGCGATCCCTTTGCGAAACGGCATAGCATTGGCAACCAGATTCACCAGCACCGGCAGGCTGTCTGCCATATCGCCGGTCAGATAGCGGCTGTCAGTACGGGGATAGGTGCAGAGCTTCTTTTCATACAGGCTTTGCAGATAGTCCAGGGTCTGCTGGGCTGTAAATCCAAGCAGGCGGTTGGCATCTCTTTGCAGAGTAGTCAGGTCATAGAGGGCAGGCGGCTTTTCGGACTTTTCCTTGCACTCCACCTTTTTGATTGTGACATTTGCGCCCTGACAGGCTTCTTTCAGCTGCTCAGCAGCAGCCTTATCCGCCATGCGCTCCCCGGATACGGTAAGACCGGGCAGCTCCAGCGCCACGGTATAAAAGGGAATCGGCTGAAAGGTGTCGATCTCAGCTTCTCGCTGAACAATAAGCGCCAGCGTCGGGGACATCACGCGCCCGATGTTGAGGGTTCGGTGATACAGCACGGAAAAAAGCCTTGTCGCATTGATCCCCACCAGCCAGTCGGCCTTGGCACGGCAGAGGGCAGCATCCCGAAGTCCGTCATAGTCCGCACCGGGGCGCAGGTTTGCAAAGCCTTCCCTTATGGCGGAGTCCTCCATCGAAGAAATCCAGAGCCTTTTCATCGGCTTCTTGCAACCTGCCAGCTCATAGACGCTACGGAAGATCAACTCGCCCTCGCGTCCGGCATCGCAGGCATTTACCACCTCCGAAACATCCGGGGCATTCATCAGCTTTTTGAGAATATCAAACTGCTTTTTCTTATCCTTTCCCACCACCATCTGCCAATACTCCGGCAGAATAGGCAGGTCATCATATCGCCACTTGGCATACTTGGGGTCATAGCTGTCTGCATCCGCAAGACCGGCCAGGTGGCCCACGCACCAGCTGACACGCCAGCCGTTGCCCTCCAGATACCCGTCCTTACGGACGGTTGCACCGATCACCGCCGCCAAACTCTGGGCAACCGATGGTTTTTCAGCAATCACCAGCTTCATAATCTTCAACCTCCCATTCATTCTGCCAATTATCAGACAGTTTTTTTGCAATGCTGTGTTCTGAGGCAAGTGTAATGTCATAGCCAAAGCGATAATCATATCGGTACAACCTGCCAATCAAATCATTGATTATGATATTGCAGGCCATAATCACACGCTCTTTATCCACCTGCATCAGTTGATAGCGTTGATAATTGTTGTAATATTCTCGATGTCTGTGGGTTCTGCTGACCGTATCTTCCATCAGACAATCTATGGCATCTTTTTCACCATCTTCTTTGCTGCCCTGTGTATAAGACAACAGTTCCTTAACCATGGGAAAACTTTGTTCATCTACCGTTGCTTCTTCGCTCAAAAAACCGATATAAGCTTTTAGTAACAGGCTAACGGCTGTTTTTTCAGCTTCAGATAAAGCGTTCATGGTCTCCGCTGCATCAAGCAACAGCTCCTTTTCCACAAATTCATCTATCTCACCAGAATAAAGCATTCGGATTGAGTCCACACATAAAGAGCGCTTTTGGGGTGCGGTCTCAATTTCAAAATCATAAAGATCCAAGTCATCGTCCTTCTTTGACTTTTTTTGAACTTTGCTGATAGCAGTGAAAAGAATGTCTCCTCCAAAGTAAATTCCGAAGGCGACCAGATCAAAAATAATCAGAAAGTGTAATAACCAGTTCCAGGTGTTCATTGTGAGGTCCTCCTTTCTTTGACCATGTGCTGCTGATTTTGGGTGTGGATTTACAGTAAGAGAGTGAATAGAGCAGCAGAGGACAGGAATTTCTCCCTGTCCTCTGTCCCTTATCCCGCAATGATTTGAAATACGCTACGCTCAAATAGTTCAATCTGCTCTATCGCGTTCCTCATTAGGGTCAGAACCCTCAAAACCATCCTCAAGGACTTCCTCATCTTCGGTTTCCCATTCCTCGGAATCTTCCTCGCCATAATCATAATCGTCCAGACTGTCATTGCCCTTGGTCTTAGGCTTGTTCTTAACGAGCTTCAAGTAGGCAAATACGCCACCGCAACCAAGCAGAGCCAGCAAAAGGACCAGCGCAGCCGGGTTCAATCCGGCAGGCTTCTCTTTTTCCGGCTCCGATGTTTCTGCCGGAGGTTCCGGTGCTTTGCCCGTACATTTACTCTTATCAGTTGCGCAGACCGGGCAGGCCGTATTGACCGCCCCTGCTTCACATTTTGTTGAACAGCTGCATACCGCAGGCATCTCCTCTTTGGTTTTTCCATCTTCCATCAGCGCCGCAAGGTCTGCATCGTCCACCTGATTCAGAAAGTGAACAGCAGTCTCCTTGTCCTCATTCGCCCTATCAATCAAGATGTAAAAGTAATTTCCAGCTTTGGTCGTAACAGTAATAAGCTGCTTATTGCCTCCAAAATCATCCACCAATGCCGCATTCCCCTCCGGTGTAAGTGCCGGTGCCGGTTCTGTTTCTTCCACAATCACATTGCTGTCATTGGTAGAATCCTCTGCCGGTGCCGCCGGAGCCTGTTCTGACCCCTGTGCGAAAGCAGGGATCGTAAAGCCAAATGCCACAACCATTGTCAGGCAAAGGGCGGAAAGTGTTTTGCAAATTCTTTTATTCTTCATAAGCGGTAGCCTCCTGATTATTTGATTCCGACAGTGCTGTATCTCTGCCGTGGTTCATTCCACCGGAAAGCATAGCGTTCAGCTGTGCTGGAGTCATGCGTAACGCACGAACCATCTGAACGATTTCCAGATTCTCTGCCTCCGTTTTCTGTGCTTCCAGGGTCTTGAGCTTTTCCTGATATTCCGCAATCTTCTCACGGGCTGTCTCTTATACACATCTC
>ENA-OXZX01000504-OXZX01000504.1-human-gut-metagenome-genome-assembly--contig:-NODE-504-length-10699-cov-4.896843_pt1 | contig 10699 bp, 8 predicted proteins | sample MGYA00244513_ERZ652811 | MGnify/ENA primary metagenome ERZ652811 (study PRJEB26926, sample SAMN06164400) | human gut metagenome | biome: ENVO:00009003; feature: ENVO:2100002; material: ENVO:00002003...
ATGCAGCGTAGTCTCGTGGGCTCGGAGATGTGTATAAGAGACAGATAAAGAACTGCTTTATTAACTTTTGCCTTACTCAACAAGGAAAAGTATAAGAATACCAACATCATTTCAATTGCTACATTGACAATCTCAATGATATTTTCAATCAATACGGGCAACTCGATCATCTCCCTGTTGCATAGTTAAGATAGCGAGCAACTATCTCATCTTTATATGTTTTGCCTATGGGGATTTTTCTGCCGTTGCTTAGAATAATATCGTACTTGGTAATATTCTGTATATGGTCAAGATTTACAAGTATTCCACGGTTTATAATAGCGAAATTGTACTTTAACAACTCGCCACACACAGTTGAAAAATCGCCGCCGTACTCCAATTCACCATTAACTGTGAATAGTGATACCTTTCTTCTATGTCCCTCAAAGTAAAGAATATCTGTCAGCCTGAACTTGAATGACAGATTTTTATTATTGAAAGTGAAAGTTCTAAATCGCTGCTGGCACTCAGCAATGATAGAATTTAGCTGTTTGGTATATACATAGTCTGGCTGATTTTTCAATATATAGCGAAACGCTCCCACATCGTAGCCCTTAACGGCAAATTCGGCATAATTCGTCAGGAAAGAAATAATAACTGAACCATCTATCTGTCTGATTCTTTCAGCGGTCTGCAATCCGGTCAGATCGGGCATTTCAACATCGAGTATGATGACTTCATACATTCCCTTGACATAGAAACTCAATAAGTCTCTCCCGCTTGTAAATTCGTGTATTTCGCAGTCGGGGAGTTTCATTTCTCTTAATCTGTTATGAAGTTGTTTTAAGAATACAGGTTCATCATCAACGATAGCAATATTCATAGCAATCACCTCACAATTGGTCATGCTTTATGTATCAGTTATCATTATACCACATCGGAGAGATTATTTCAAGAGAAAAAATAGCTATGCCTCCATTAATAGTTTCGGAGACATAGCCTCATGTTGCGTTATTTTATATTCATCGAATATGGTCTATTGCCTGATTTAAGAGTGGGTGTACTTATAAGTGCTTCACAGAACCGAAAAGCGTAACTCTTTTTTTGTATGCTCCACATAGCAAAAGTGCCTTATGACTAGCATTAAGGCACTTTATCGATTCAATCTTTCCCCAACCTCTCCGAAATCTCCAGCACAAGCTTCTGATCCTTCTCAGAAAGCCTCGATACGCTGTCCACGATCTTCTGTGTGAGAGCAGGATTTTTGCTGCCATCGTCGAAAAACTGCTGATGATAAAGATATAGATCAGATAAAACGAACCATGCTTGAACGTGTCGAAAGTATCGAGCCTAGAATAAGAGATTATGCAGAAGAATGGCATATCAACATATTCAGACAAAAAGATCTCCGTTGGAGATATAAGAAAAACTCAGCTTATCACTACATATGGTGTTGGCGCTATAGTTGACTTTAAGAACGATACTGTTGTTATCGCTTCTACAGACGATTGGGACTATTCCCCTAATGACGCTGATGAGGTAGAAAATCGAAAAATATTCAGCTTTTTAAGGAGCTTCATCAGCTTTTTGGCTTCTTCTTTTGTGATATGAGTTGTTACATCTTTAGACATCTCGCCATCTTTATCCAACAGCTTTATGCTGCTAAGCGTTTGTAGATATCCGCACCACATTGCATACAGCGCTCTGATTTTCACTTGTCCAACTTCTTCTTTCCAAAAAACAAATCAAACAGAATATCCACCACGTCTTTTACAAGAATGAATATCACCGCCGCCTCCTGTCCCCCAAGAGAGCGGCGGTATCTACACCACGCTACTTTTCAGTAAGATATTCATTTCTGTCAAACAACTGCTCAATTGAAAGATTTTTAAACCTCGGAATGTTGTATCCAAACGGCGAGTTGAGAGCCTTTACAAAGTCTTTCGTATAGCCGTGATTTTTTAAAAGATCGTCCTCATACTTTATTTTCTCTTCTTGCTTTGTGTCATTTTCCCTTTTCGTGATACAGCGCTGCATAACATAATGATAAATGGAGAAGTAAGAATCCACTGTACGAATATCTCCTATGTATTCTTTCAGTTCACGAACTACAGTAAGATGAGCAATACAGTTGCGGTATTTTCTTGTCATGCTGCTGTCTGCATTATTGATATCAACTTCAACGCACTTGCGCAGCCGCTCGTTCTTTTTCAAGAACAAATTCGGCGACTTATCACAAAGTTCACAAAGCGTCTGTGAAAGTATCCTGTAGTCATTTTTCAAGTTCTTTGAAGCCAACTCAGGAATTATCTCCTTATACAGCCCAAAATCACGTTCAAGGCAGTGTATCGCAATAACATACCTTGCATTGACATTTACAAGATTTTTCACCAGCAGATACATGACCGTAAGATAAAGCCCGATAACAGCCTTTGCCCTCTCCTTAGCCACGTTTTCTCTGCCCTTTGCCTGCTGTTTCACATTTTTGAAATCATCAAAGCTGATGTTCTTTATCATTCTCGCAAGCTCACTGCGCTTTACTTCCAAAGAACTGTTCATGTCAGGAAATTCCACACAACTCTTGTAATAACGCTCTATCTGCGTGTCAGGGATACCCCCAAGAACAAACATGACAACTTTCTCATTCTCAGCCACTTCTCTTATCTTCTGAGCGTTCGCATACTTGATAAGGTATACAAACCGAGAGGACTCGATAACATTGTTTGTTATGAAATTTCTCAGACCATGTATGCCCTTGCCTTTTTCTTTAAGTTTTAAAATCTCGCTTATCCTATCGTCCGTGATATTGTCGTCTATACCGAGTATAGTCAGTGCGTCACGGAACATTGTAAGCTTCGCCGAAGCCGCAGGCTTTCTCATGGAAGCAATGTTCTTTACGATAAAAAGCTCGTTGGTTATCCTCTGGCTGTCATTGAACAGCTTGTAGCCCGCCGTAAGCTCACACTCAACATTAACAGCAGAGCTTTTCATTATCTTCAAAAACTCCTTGATGTTATCAAACTTGCTGATAAGCGTTGTAAGAAGATCGTTTATCTCCTTGCCGTCAAGAAAATATGTGAGCATATATATCATTTTGGAGAAATACAAAAGGTCAGACGCATTCTTCTTTTCACTGTCAAGAATTTTCTCATCAAAATCCATGTCAGCCTTGCCAAGCTCCTTGATAACGTCACCGTTCATGTGGTCGGCGATATTTTCAAAATCATTCCTGAATTTGCCCCAAAGCTTTGCCGCTTCATCAGCATATAGCCCCTCTTTTTCATCATCGGTCATTGAAAAACGCAGTTTACGCACAAGAGCTTCGCCTGCGGCAATGTCATTTCTGTAGTAGTTGCAGAAAAGCAGAAAATCCATAAGCTTGTACATCTTTGAGCGCACAGAGTCATATTGCTTGTCCTTAAATCTGAAGCCGTATTCCTCCAGCATTTTCTCACGAAGCTTTTTGATAGAAAAGCCGAGATTTTTCTGAGATTTAAGCACAATGAAATCATAATAAAGGCGTATGATATCATCAGCCTCATAGCCTTTCATCATATCAATAAGCAAGCTGATATTGACCTTGTTGCCCTGGATAAAGTCCTTGTTTATGGACTTTAAACGCTCCTCAACAAGATAGTCAAGAGTATCTCTGTATTCGGGATCAATATTGTTAATAAAACTGTAAAGGTCAAATCTTTTTGCACCCGATTTATCATGAAAAACACACTGTCTTATCTGCCCCACAATTGCAAGCATATGATAAACACGCTTTTTGTATGCTTCCGAAACTCTATTATCTTTCGTCTTTGGCTCTTCAAGACCGAAATAGCCAAGGCGCTTAGTTTTCAGCAGGACATTGAACTTGCTAAGGCTTTTTCTGACATTCGCTTTCTTATCATCAGATAAACTGCTGTTATCAGGGTCGATAAAAACATCATAAGTATTATTTGTGGAAAGATACCCAATAAAATCGTCATGACTTTCTGAACCCTTTACACCGAGCATATTATTCAGCGCATAAACGATATTCGTTACATACACCGCAAGTATCTTTTCGATATCCAGAATGTTGTAAATAAGCTGGATATGTATATTATCATCAAAAGTTTTGCCGAAAAAGCGCTTTTCAAGCTCTGATTTAAGCCCCAGCATATCCCCTCTTACAGGCGAGCTTTCACCGCTTCTGTGAGTAGGGTTTGAAGTGTTTATTTCCACTCCGCTCTCAAAGCCATGCTTGCTTGAAAAAGTGATGTTTACTTCGTTTACACCATGAAGCTCGATATTGCTGCTGCCCTTAGAGGAAAGCTGAGTTTTGTTGTAGTCATTATTATCCACCTCATATTCAAGCACAGCAGAATTGCCCTTGCCGAAAGAGGTTATGTACATTTTATTTTCGCTGACAAGAATAGACTTCATTCCTGCCGCCTTGACGGAGGATTTTTTCTTCTCTGCCGCAGGTGCAGCAGCCTCTGCAGCAGGCATGGCAGCGATCGCAGGAGCAGCGTTATTATTTATCTCAGCCGCTTTGAGCTGTCTGGCTTTTTTCTGAGCCTCACGCAGCTCTCTAGGCTTCATTTTATTCTTTTTTGCCATAAATATCACTCCTTATATATATATTAGTTATCCCTTAGCGCATTGAGCGTTAAGGGATTTTTTTATTTGTTGATTTTAATGTTAGACTTTGCCAGCTAGTGCAAATTCGCACTAGTGTAGTAGATTACATGCAATAACGGTGAAATATCATTTGTTTTAGACTAGTGCAAATTCACACCAGTGTAGTAGTATCAGTTTATCAACTTCTGTTTTAAAGAGGTTTTAGACTAGTGCAAATTTGCACCAGTGTAGTAGGTCAAAGTTGACAAAATAATCAATGATATTCTGTGATAAAACACCAAACTTATCTTATCGACGCTTTAATGTATATATTATACCATTTTCAGACATAAATGTCAATAGAAAATGGCTGTTTTACATAAAGCATTTTCATCACCTCCCGTCTGTTGTTATTTCATCTCATTCCCCAATCTCCTTGACAGCTGCGATAGCGCAGTCAAGTACAGCTACAAGGATAGCCTTAAGGATCGTCTTTCCCATTTTTATCACCTCCTGTCCTTTGTTCTGTATACATTATACCACCTTATCATCGTCAACAAAAGTGTAATTTTCAAAAACTTTTTTGTCTATGTTTTTACACATTTATCACGTTTTTACGGCATTTATATCACAATTTCAGCAAAATAATTTTCTATGATATTGACAAAAAGTACATTTGTGATATAATGGATACAAGAGGTGATAAAAATGCTCATACCCCCAAGCACATTTCTGCCCAAGCGTGAGGACGGCGTACCATATATCGCAGAGGTGCAATCCATACCACTCTCACCATCTGCATATTCCGTCATTATCAAGGACAAGTCCATATTTGAAACAAGCCTTTCCCCTAACGGCAGCGTATCAATGTCCTCATTTCTCACAAGTATATTTGATTCAGCATATATCGCATCATTAAAATACAAAAGTGACGATAACTATAAATATATTGGTATCCCACTTCTGAACGCATTCGTAAAATGGCAGATCGAGGAGATCGATGACGGCCTTGATGATAAAAGCAAGGAGATAATAAAAAGCTATCTTATCTCAAAGCTCTCTGCAAAATACGAAAAGACCAAGACCGAAAATGCAGTGCGAGTAAGGCTCAGCATATGCCGTGACCTTTACGATACACTGAGCAGTGATGACCTTTATTATGAAAACAAGGTGTACAGCTCGACCCTAAGAAGATTTCTGAAAGCCGTGTATGAGGACTATGCCCTGCTGTCAGATTGCGAACGTGAAAGTCTCATTTTCGCCGACAATATCATAAAAATAAATGAAGTCATCAAACAAAACGGCAGCAGATATTACAGCTTCATTTACGCATATTCTAATATGTACAGCCGTGAAAAGCGCCGCATAAGGCTTATCCCCTACCGTATCGTCAGCGACGAATATAAGATGTATAATTATCTTGTCTGCCTGTCCGACGAAAAAAGCGCAGGCAAAGAGTTCAAAGCCGACAGCTATCGCATAAGCAGATTGAGCGGACTAAGCATTGCAGAAAAGCTCAGCCAAAAGGAATACTCCTCCGTCACCGAATACGAACGGCTGAAAGAGGGTCACGTCAAGTCCGTGAAGCACCTACTCAGCGACCCACGTTTTGGCAGTGATGAGAGCGATATCTCCAAAGTATACCTCACCGAAAAAGGCGTTGAAATGTTCGGCAAAATACTCTATCAGCGCCCCATACTGAAAGGCAATGAAAAGCCCAAGCCCAACGCTGTCAACGAGTTCATCTCCCCGCCTATCCAAGTCAAATACTATTTCAATAAGTTCGGCAAAGACGGCGTTATCCTATCCCCAAGCGACTCGTTTGAAGAAATGAGAACGCTGTATGTCGAGGGTGCTGAGGCGTATAACCGAGAAGTTGAGAAGTGAGAGTATAAATGAAAATTATATCAAAAAACGCCCCTATACAGAAATATACTCATGATATCATAAATTGTCAGGCTCTGAGAAGAGTGAATATATGAGTTTATCTTTATAAAATAAACCGACCCCATTCGCTAGACTTTTTGACCTAGCAAATGGGGTCGGTTCAAATATCAATATCATTAACTTAAAAAATCAAGACATAAACGCAAGCATAATATGCGGATCACTTTACTTTTCTGCCGTAAACCTTGCCCACTCATATTCCGCTGTAAGCGGAACTGTGCCGTCAAAGGCTTTCAGCCAGCTGTCAACGCCAATGCCGTTCCACGCATTCATCATTATTTTACCAGGCGTAACAGGCAGATTTTCTGTTGCCTTGTATGCCTCTTTTCCGTCAACATACCAAGTTATGCTGTCCTCTTTCCACTCAAATGCGTAAGTGTGAAAATCCTCAGAAGCGTCAAAACCAAGATCATACATGTATTCGTGCTTGCCAACACCATTGGTGTAGTAATTGAACTGCACCTTTGTTGTGTCCTTGCCAAGGACTTCAACATCTATTTCGTCCCAAGGATTATCCTCCGACGGGCCTGTGTATGTAAAGAACGATGATACAACGCCGTCATTCTTTATGGCTTTCATCGATACCTCATAAAGTCCATAGCCATAGTTTTCCTTTGAACGATACTCGCCGCCTCTGTACGCTTCGGAATCGCCCATACTGTCAATGGTAAGCTGCATTTTTCCGTCATTGAAAGTTACGTTATCTTCGCTCCACGAACAGTTGAACGGATCACCATTTGACCAGCCTGCTGAAATGGAAAAATCATTTGACGCACCCTTGCTGAAATCTGCCTCAACCGTGTATGGGGAATTGCTTTCCGTTTCCGCCTTGCTGCTGACATCTTGCGAAGAACTGCTGTCAGATGAAGCACCGCAGCCACCCATAGACATAACTATCATTGTGAGAATCGACATAGCCAAAACTTTTTTCATTTTTCATTACCTCCGAATAAATATCAAAATTTTATCTTCTATAAGTATTATAATTCAACAGATGTGATATTTATATCATAAAAGTAATGCAAATATTATAATATTAATATCAACTTATATTTTCGATCTGCTTGTGCTATGCTTGTTCCAGTTTGCACGGAAAAACTGATCTCTATACTGTTTCGGCGTAAGTCCTGTCTGTTTCTTAAAGCAGGCAATAAAATGGCTGTGCGAGCTGAAAGCAAGATAATTGGCTATATCAAGCGGACTATATTCAGAATATCTCAGCATATTTTCAGCCGCTTGTATCCTTTTTGACATAATGAAATCAGATATCTTTACGCCAACTTCCTCTCTGAAAAGCTTTGAAAGATACTGAGGCGTTATGTTCAGTTCATCAGCTATCTGATTGACGGTCACGCCCTTGTAAATATTATCGAAAATACAGTCAAAGCACATAAGAATATGCTTTGAGTAAACGTTCTGTGACGCAGCCTTTTTCATTTGCTTTGTATAATAAACGATGACTTCTTTGTGTACAGCCATAACGCTTTCTTCATTGCGGCACTCATCACATTTATTAATGTATATATCGCTTATGGTATACGCAGTTTCCGGGTCAAGTCCACCCTCGATGCAAAACCTGCACAGCATAGCTATGGTTATGACAAGATGATATTTGACGTTTCTAAGGTCGTCTTTGCTGAGTCTGCCCTTTCCGTTTGTATCCAGCGGCGTATACAAACGTTTGACCGTTTCAAGGTCGCCCGCCCGCACCGCAGAATAGAATTCCAGTTCCGTTTCATATGGTGAATGATGATAGTCATTTTCCTTTTGCATAAACTGCCGCTTAGACAATTCTCTGTTTATTTCCATAGCTTTCACCCCCTGCTTTTTAGCTTATTATATCATATTTACAGACACAAGTAAAGCCTCATATTTATAGAAAAAGGACGGCAAATCACCCTGCCGCCCTTTTTTCTGATAATTAGATATTATTTAGCCTCTTTCATTGAAGTCATAGCCTCGTCGATAAGATAATCTATAGCCTTTTCATTTTCCTGAACGACCTGTGACCAGCTCTTTGACTCCTGCGGATTCATTGTTCCTCTTATTGCAGTATCGCAAATAGAGTTAAGGTCGGCAGATACGCCCTGTTCAAAGTCAAATACAGGATTCTGTGCAGACAGATCATAGATAGTTTCTCTCATTTCAAGCATCTCATCTGTCCAGCCGTAATCGTCCTTGTACTGATCAAGGGTTATCTGATGTGCAGCCTCGTCAAGCTCTGCATAACGGCAGCATTCAAGGAAAGCTGCCACGCCCTCAGGATTTTGAGCGTTCTTTACAATGCTAAAGCCGTGTACTCTTGAAGGGATATACTGTTTATCACTATCAGCTGAGCAAGGAACAGGAACGAACATTACCTCTCCCTTTGATACATCGCCGTAGTTTACAGTTGTTGACGGAGCATTCTCAAGTGCCCAAAGTCCGATAGGATAGAAAAGCGTCAGGCCTGTTGCCATTCCGCTTCCCTCTGCGTCGCCTCTGAGTTTCCAGTTATTCTCGTGCTTTGGATAAACAACATTGTTCTTCTGCAGCTCATACATCATATTCTGAGCCTTTGCTATCATAGGGTCAGAAATATTATTTACAAGCTTGCCGTCTGTGATACCGATGAGCGGCACACCGGAAGACTGCTGCAAAGCCTTTTCATAATACCAGCCGTCAAGAGCGTATTTATCGCTTTCAGCGTCAGTAAAATCAAGACACATTTCTGTGAATGTATCCCAGTTCCACTTGCCTTCTTTGAAAAGCTCAGCAGGATCATCATAGCCGTTATCTTCCATTGTCTGCTTGTTGTATACAAAAACATATGCAGGGTCTGTTCTGATAACGCTCACATAATGCTTATCGCCAAGCATAAACTGATCTGTCGCACCCTTTATGTCTGTCCAAAGAGGCTTTGAAAGATCAATATAATCGTCGATAGGCTCTATCATTGACTTTATAGCACCCTTAGGGAAAACGTCCATATCATCAGCACCGATGAAATCAGGTGAATCATTTGACATTACAAGTGCCGCAAGATCATCAAACTTAGTTTCCCAAGTGGTCTGCACCCAGTTTATCTTACCATTATACTTTGTCTTGAACAAAGCAAGGTCAGCACCTATCTCCTTGTCCTCTGCCTCAGTAGGGTTGATATCCCAATGTGAAAACCACTTTATTTCGTTGCTCTTGAGATCTCTCACATCTTTCATATCATCAGCAAGTCTTTGAACTATCTGCTGCTGATCTTCCTTAAGCTTTTTGTCAACGACCTTGCTTGATGAATCACTTGAACTTCCGCAAGATGCAAATGCTGAAAGCGAGCAAACTGCAAGGGCAAATGTCAAAACTCTTTTTGCATTATTCATAGCCATACCTCCGAATATTACTTTCTTCTCTTTGCAACGATCACTGCTGTGCCGGCAAGAGCGATAACAGCAAATGCTCCGCCAACAGCCGCACCAGTTTCTGCTGCCTTAGATGTATCGTCAGATGCTTTTGAAGATGTAGCCGCTGCTGCAGAAGTCTTGCCTGCATCTGCCTTAGATGAAGAAGCGTCTTTCTTTGACGTATCAGCCTTTGAGCTTGAAGCATCAGACTTTGAATCTGCCTTTGAAGCATCTGTTTTTGACTCTCCGCCCTCGGCAGATGCAACACCGAAATCAAGCGTCATTGAAAGTGTGCCGCCGTTGAAAGTGCCTTCCTTCTCCCAGCCTGCGACCTCAGGACGAGATTTCTTTGTTACCTCGCCTGTTTCCTCATCGACCTCTTCAGTTGGTCTGATATGTATTCTTATTCCACCCTCTGGATCCTCGTCCAATGAAGTGATAGAATTAATCGAATCAAAAACCGTTGTTGTGCCGTCCTCGGCAACGAACTTTGCGTCAGATATCTTAACGTCCACAGGATAAACACCATCAGGAAGATTAGCCACCATAACGCCCATATCTCCAAGAGTTCCCTTGCCTGACATTGTCTTGTCGGTGACAACTTTGCTTATCTTATATTCAACGGTTATCTTGCCAGCATCATCAATGCCTACCCAGTCCCCCTGATTCCAGGTCCAGTCCTGACCCATATAAAAGCCCATTGCTCCGATAGAGTAATATGAGTCATTCATTTTTGAGTCCTCCTCTGACGGGTGAACCTGTCTCTTATACACATCTCCGAGCCCACGAGACTACGCTGCATCTCG
>ENA-OXZX01000511-OXZX01000511.1-human-gut-metagenome-genome-assembly--contig:-NODE-511-length-10605-cov-3.603128_pt1 | contig 10605 bp, 8 predicted proteins | sample MGYA00244513_ERZ652811 | MGnify/ENA primary metagenome ERZ652811 (study PRJEB26926, sample SAMN06164400) | human gut metagenome | biome: ENVO:00009003; feature: ENVO:2100002; material: ENVO:00002003...
ACTTATTTGAGTTATTATATATTTATGCAATGCTTTGTGATAAAAATATGTACGTAAAAATACAACAGAAATCAAAAGAAAGAGGAAAATCTATGCTGCAATTAGAAAGACAACAAAAGATTCTCGATTATTTAAAAGAAAACCGTAAGGCCACCACCAATGAGCTCAGCGAGCTGCTTGGTGTATCGACCACGACAATAAGAACAGATTTAAACCAGATGGATAAGGAAAAGCTTCTGACAAAGACTCACGGCGGTGCTATCTACAAAGATAAAACCCATGACATGACTGATTTAACCTCGAGGGCCTACCTGTTCCATGACCGCGCCTTGGAAAACAAGGAAGCTAAAGAGGAGATTGCAAACGAGGCGATAAAGCTCGTAAGTGACCATATGTGTATATTCCTTGATGCCAGCTCCACAGCCTACACTCTCGGCATGAAGCTTTCAGGCTTTACAGAGCTGACCGTCATCACCAATGGCATCAATCTGGCTTTAGAGCTAAAGGATATCCCGGGTGTCACAGTCATCCTGACAGGCGGTATCGTAACCAGTGCATCCGCTTCCATAGAAGGACTGCTTGGCGCTGATTTACTCAAAAAGATACACACAGATATCGCGTTCGTGTCAGCAAGAGGCTTCTCTGTAGAAGACGGACTGACTGATTTCAGTATATACGAGGCTGATTTAAAGCACATGTGTATCAAGGCCTCCGCTAAAACTGTGGCTCTTGTAGACCACACCAAGTTTGATACCACATCCATATCTAGCTATGCATCGCTTGATGACATCAATATGGTAATCACCGACTCCGGTATCTCTCCTGAGACAGCAGATATATATGAGAAGGCAGGCACTGATATTGTTATATCCGGAATATAAATGAGACGATATAGCCATATAAAAGTATAAGTACAAATAAAAATGACACGCAACGTTTTACGGCTGCGTGTCATTTTATAGTTGTCTTATACGCTTAAAGCATCAGACTATCTTATATGCATTTCTGCCCTTTTCCTTCACATCATTGAGCACTTCATCCACCGTCTTAAACAGCCTAGAAAACTCATCCGGCACCTTTACATCTGGGGCGGTAACATATGCCTGTGATACAGTCAGATACTCATCCACCTTAGAGCTCTCATGAAGTATCTGTTTTTTGGCAAGCTCAAGTCTTATATGCTCGGCTATATTTTTAATGATATCCTCATCCGTTTCCTGCAGGATTATGTAGAATTCATCGCCATAGAAATGATACCCCATTCCCTTATCTTTGATGCTCTCATTTATTATGGATGACAATTCTTTTAGCACTGCATCACCGGTGACTCTGCCACTGTTTCTGTTAAATGACTTGAAGAAATCTATATCCACTACTCCAAACGTGATTCCTGCACCATCTGAATCCTGATTTTTGCTCACAAGCTTTTCAAAATCGTTTCGCATCTTGAACTTATTGCCCATGCCTGTAAGCATATCTGTGTAGTTGAGTCTGACTGCCTTACGGCGCTCATACTCAGTCTCCTGAAGCTGAAGCTTAAGGTCGATTGTATCACCAAGACGCTTTATCTGCTCCTTCACCTGCATAGAGTGGAGATTTGCGTAATATACGCACAGCTTGTTGTACGCCTCTGTATCACCCATGGCGCTCTCATATTTCATCCACATCTTGACACAGGTCTTCTGGAAAAACAGATTTTCTGTTTCAATAGCAAAGCGTTCATACTCCACAATAACCTTTTTCCATGCATCGAACTCTCCCATATTCATAAATAGATTGCAAAGGCTTAGTATCTCAAGCACATAATTGGCAGAATTGATATTGTTTATCGCACCCTCAACCAGCTCTTCCACATGATCTCTGACCTCATCCTCATTTCCCATCTTCCACAGCATATGTGCCTGTGACATATCTATCAGAAATCTGTTTTTATCACTGCCAGCTATCTCATTAAAGAGTATCGCGTCAGAAAGATGCTTTTCTGCCTTTTCAAACTCATTAATTCCCGTGTATGATATGCACAGATTCAGATGAAGCATAAGAAGCTCCTGATAATAGCTATCCCTCTCTCCATGCAGCGGTGGCTTGCACAGCTCCAGTGCTTCGTTGAAATATCTGATAGCCTTTTCATACAATCCAAGCTCCATATAGAGTGAGCCTATATTATTGTTTACAAGCATGATTATCTCTGTTGAGCCCTGCTCCACAGCTACATCCATAGCCTCTAGGTAGCAGTCAATTGACATGCTTAAGTCTCCAATAGATGCATATATGACTCCCATAAAATTGACAGTCTTTGCCATCTGCTCATATGCGCCACAGCTCTTATAAAGACCGGCTGTCTCCTGTGCCTTATTCTCTGCCAAAAAAAGCTTATTCTCGCCAAATAAGGCTGCTGCCTCATCCATACATCTGTCTGCCTTTTGCAATATACCCATAAAAACCCTCCTATAGATGACAATACAATCTATTTCTCAGCAAGATACTGCTTATATCCAACCTGTTTCAGTTTCGCATCCTTTGCTACAACCTGAGCCTTCATATCTGCTGTATACTTTTTGATTTTCTCAAGGATTGCATCATCACCTGCTGCGAGTATCTTTGCTGCAAGGATTGCTGCATTTTTCGCACCGTCAATTGCAACTGTGGCAACAGGCACTCCCGGTGGCATCTGCATGATTGAGAACACTGCATCCATTCCATCCAGATTCTTTCCTGAAAGCGGTACTCCGATAACAGGAAGTGCAAAAAGCGCTGCACACATTCCCGGAAGTGCTGCTGCCATTCCCGCTCCTGCTATTATTACCTTTACATCTCTCTCCTCAGCGCCTCTTGTCCACTCAATAAGCTCATCCGGCTCACGGTGTGCCGAGATGATGGTGAGCTCATACTCTATGCCGAGCTCTTCAAGCATATCTGCTGCCTTACTCATCACCTTTAAATCTGAGTCGCTGCCCATAACTATTCCAACCTTTGCCATTTTATCCTCCTTATACGTCTAACAATTATTTGCTTTCTGCATCAAGCGTATCGAGCGGTTTGTTCAACTCTTCTACGCCCTCAAGTACAAATCTGCCATCTCTTATTATATCACAGGTTGAGCCATCGTGTCGAATAACTGTGATGGCTCCAAGCTCATCATATGGTATTGTGATATCCGTGTGGCAGTTGAAATATGCCTTTGATATATCCTTTTTTCTGCGGATGGAAACTGAATTATCCCTGGCAATGATTGCTTTTCCGTCAGGGTTGTATGTCATATTGTCCTCATCGTATGTGTAGCAGGTATCACCCACCGCAAAGTGCGGTCCTGTCTTCTCTGCTATGAGAATAGGCATCTTTGCCGCGATATCGTATACTCTCGCCATACGGTAGGCTGTCGTATTGGTGCCTATGGCAAACTCACCCATAGGCAGTGTGTCGTGATGGAAAAGCACATTGTCAGATATATACTTTTTGTTTTCTTCCTCATCCTCAAAATTGGTACATGTATATTTATCAATCATGCCATCCTTAAAGTCAATTTCCAGATTAAGGAAATTAAGCTCATTGAGATATACCTGACTGACATGCAGCTTGCCGTTTGTACCCTCTAGCACCGGTGAAGTAAACACCTCTCCGACAGGGATATTTACATCAGCCACACAGTTTTCAAAAGCCGTCTCCTTTGAAGGCTCCTTAAGCTCATGAATCTTGACATACAAGTCTGTCCTGTTGCCGTTTGTTCCGACGATATGCACCCTGTCTGCTGTATCGAGCACATCTATAATTTTCTGCTGCATATCTCTGTAGAGTGCATAATCAAGAGTATTAATCTTTACAGTCTCCGTAAAAATTTCCTTATAATCAGGTCCGATTGCAGCACACGGATAGGCAATAATCGTAAAGCTTCTGTCCTCGCTGTGAATATAGCTGTTCATATACTGTGAGCGCACGCTTGTCATATGGACTACAAGCTTCTGCTGCTCATCATCAAAATGCGCAGCCTCCTTCTTTGAAACCGGAGCAAACGGCTCCTCGCCAAATATCTCTATGACAGCAGGACCTCCACATTTACATGCTACATCCTTCATTCGCTCAAGTGCATTGTGCATGCACTCAAGACGATACTCCACATATGCCTTGTCAAGCCACAGTGCCATATCCTCCTTGTGGTCATAGTCAAACTGCTTATTGACCGATGTGGAAAATGGTCTCATGGCAGGCTTCATACCCATTTTCTCAAAATTCTTTAATGCTGCTCTTATCATACGCTCAAAGCCAAGCGGATAAAGCACCTGAACCACCGACTTCTTTGAGATATCCTTGTTGCAGGTAATAAAGCCAATGCGGTATCCTTCTGTATAGGTATCTGCCATTGCCTGTATCTCCTCATCTGAAAATGAAGCCAGATGCGCTCTGCCGGCGCGCTCATTCTCTCCGACATACAGTCCGTAAGAATACAGATAATCATCATTTGACAAATCTGCCTCATTTACAAGCTCTGTATAGTAATCATAAGCCGGGTCAAGGAGTGCCCTGTTGTCATCCTCTGCAAATATCTCCTCATAATCATGCATGAACGAATATATACATCCCCTTATCTCATCAGGACTCAGCTCATTGGCATTCTCAAAATAATTGTAAAGCTCTACAATAAGCTCTGCATAGATGCAGAGATACTTTATATCACCCTGAAAGATATGCGTGATGCTTCCGGCAATTTTTGCATATACAGCCGATAAAAGCTGACCATACTCATCGCCGAGCACCTTTACGGCATATGCCGGGTTGGCATAGCTTTTCTCATAATTTTCTTTATCAAACTGTGAATAGAATAAATCGTTAAATTCCTTATCTGCGTTATGGTTTTTAATAGTGTTGATGCACTTTGCCGCACTTCTGAAATAATCTGCAAAAGCCGGCTCTATCGCAGGCTCTCTGACGATCTGCTCTATCCGCTCCTCCACAAGCTCTAATCGCTCTGTGTAAAGCTCATTGGAGAGCTCATAAATCTCTTTATAACTCATATATCCCTATAATCTTTCTATTTTATAATTCAAATGTTCATGACAGTTTTATCGCACTATTGATATAATATGTGCTAAATAATAAAGCCGGCAGCATACGTCCCACCCCAGCTGAGCACCGCTATAAGTGCAAAAAACACTGCCAATCGTGGAAATGTCATGAATGATTCCTCATCAAAGAGGCTTCTGATGGCAAACCCGAAATCTGCCAGAGATATGCCAAGCATCAGTATACCGGCACTGCCATAGTACATAGACAGATTGCCATCTCCTCTGAATGCCGCATTCAAAAAAACTATATATACAATCTCTATGAGGATAGCCACAACAAGTGCAGCTATCCCCCTCTTAGATTGCTTCTTTTCCGTAAACTTATACCTGTTACGTTTTCTTCTGCCAAGCAATTTATATTCTCCTATTTGCAGCCGTACTGCTTATAGTACTCATCTATAGCTGCTTTGATTGTGTCATCAATGACTACTCTGCCATCATGCTCTCTGTTGTAGAGATACTCTGTGACCTCTGCCATTGTGACGATTGACTTGCCCTCAAAGCCGTACTTCTCATGAATCTCATCGAGCGCGCTTACCTTGCCGCCCTGTCCGACTTCCATTCTGTTAAGGCTCACCATAAGGCCTACGATTGTAACATCTGCAGCTCCTCTTACCTTTGGAACTGTCTCCTCCATTGATTTGCCGGATGTGGTGACATCCTCTATCATGACTACTCTGTCGCCATCCTTAAGCTTGCTTCCAAGGAAGCCTCCCTTGTCTGCACCGTGATCCTTTGCCTCTTTTCTGTCTGAGCAGTAGCGCACCTCTTTGCCATAGAGCTCATGGTATGCGATAGCTGTTACCACTGCAAGCGGAATTCCCTTGTATGCAGGTCCGAATAATACATCAAAGTCATCTCCGTAGTTAGCATGGATAGCCTTTGCGTAGTACTCTCCGAGTCTCTTAAGCTGTGAGCCTGTCACATATGCTCCCGCATTCATGAAAAATGGTGATTTACGGCCGCTCTTTAATGTGAAATCACCAAATTTCAGCACGTCACTCTCCACCATAAAGTCTATAAATTCCTGCTTATACTGTTCCATTTTATCTTAAAACCTCCTGTTTATAAGGCTTTCACGCCTTTATTATTGTCTCAAATTGCTTTACTACACACTTTTTACACACTTTACACCGCTTCCATCTTCCTCATCTCGTCAAACAAGGTATCATCTGTTACGTGACAATACAAATCCATTGTCAGCTGTAAGGAGCCATGTCCGAGAAGCTTCTGCACGCTCTTAGGCTGCATTCCGTTCTCGATTGCCCTTGTTGCAAAGGTGTGACGGAAACAATGAGGAGAGAACCTCTCAAATTCCGGGTGTTCCTTCTGAATTCGTCTCGTTGTTACATCCATACATTCCTGTACGATGAACTGCTGTGTAGGTCGATTGTTTCTGGTTACGAAAACCAGATTCTTGTATTCGTCCTGTGCTGTTTGTGCGTTCTTAAGCAGAATCTCCTGCCCGCGAACTCTTTGTTTTTTCAGAGCTTCCATAGCTCTTGTTGTTAAGGGAATGGTTCGCTTGCTGTTATGCGTCTTGGTATCATGCCATTCAAAGACATATTTGCCATCCTTGCGGAAATAGCATAAGGAACGTCTGACGTGTACAACCTTCTTTTCAAAGTCTACATCAGACCACTGAAGCCCCATCAACTCACCAATACGCATTCCTGTGTCGATTGCCACTACATATAAATTGTAGTAGAATGTGTCCTTCGCATAGCTAAAAAAAAGCTCCGTTTCACCTACCGTTAATACTCTACGTTCTTTCTTAACCTCTTTAGAAATCACAGTATTGATCTGCTTAGCAGAATTTTTGATAAGTAAATCAGAGTCTATTGCTTTCTCCAGCATATCGACCAGTATCTTTTTCGAATTCTTACGCTCATTGTCTGTTTCCAGTTCGTTAATCGCCTGCTGCATAATCAGTAAATTCAAGGATGTGAGTTTTCTCCATCCCAGAGCCTTCTGTATTCTGCGATAATGACCTGCGTATGTCTCCTTGGTGGAGTCTCTGCAATTCTTCTTGCAGGTATCCATCCAGATTTCATACCATTCGTCAAGCGTTACGTCCTTCGCAACAACATTGAGTGCCTTTTCATCCTCATACTGTTCGTTTCTAAGCTTCTGTCTTACCTCATTCAGCGTCTTTGCGTAAACCGTCTGCTTCTTGCCAAAACGATTCACGAATCTTCCCTGATAAAGACCATCCTTTCTCTGTGATAAGCCTTTACCTAATTCTTTACCATTAAGGGATTTACCCATTTATGCCTCCTTCCTAAGTGTAGAATAGGAAGGATTCCAAATATCGTCCCTATTCTACCATAAAACCTTACAATTATCAATCCGTTTCAAAAATTGAATTCTCATTTTGAAACTCCTCCGTGTTCTTATTTATGAAAGAATCTGATTCAGTAACCAGTGGTCTAATCTGCCCTTATGAGCATATAGTCTGTTACCGATTCTTACCGTGAAACCATTGGCCGGATTGGAAAGCAATTCTCTTGCTTTCGTCTGTCCAATACCAAGGTACTCACACATTTCCTTTACATTTAATAACGCTCTTGTATCAAGTTCTGTTTTCATGGTAGTCCTGCCTCCTCTCGTAATATTCTCATTAACCACCTTCTTTCCTACCCGCAATAAGCGGTTCCTAAAGTAAGATTGTTCCAGTACTCTTAGTTTGGTTTTCTACGTATCCACTGTCTGGATTCTTTAGCACCGATTTCTCACTACTGAAACCTGCCTGTTGGCCTCTCCTGCGCGAGATCATCTCCCACCCTTGACGGAAGTGTCTGTTCTTTGCTCCGCTTAAATTGCTTTAAGTATCATCGCAAAGTCCGTTGACTGTGAATACAACTCATGAAGTTTTCAATGTACAGTTAAAACATTTCGATATTCTTGTAGAACATAAGTTTGTTTTGTGTTATGATTGTTGTAGCCGATTTGCTTCATTTCTGATGCCGCCCGGCTACGTTTTGTAAGTTAATTGTAGTAAAATATAGAGAATAAAATAATTGACGGTCACTTGACCGCGACTTGACATAGAAACTTTTCAAAGAATGAAAATATAGAAAGACAGATAAGATAGATAGCGGGATTGATAAATCCTCTCTGAAAGGAGCACACAGATGAGAAACAGACTGACCTTCGCCAATGTGATTGGTGTATTATTGGAAAATAAAAAGAAAACCTACCCGCAGCACCAGCTTGTACGCAGTCTGTTCTCTGCATATCTGGATGATACTCTGACAGCTTCGGAATTAATCGCAGATGACACGACGATGTACAGCCGCTGGTGCAATGGCGCCCGCCCGATTCCTATAGATATCCTAAAGACTTATGAAGATGAGGATGAATGGGATACGATGGAGGATGATTTCAGAGATAAGATTATTCCGAACCTGTTGAACGAAGCACAGGCTCGAATCCAGATGGAGGAATTGATTACAGACAGTATAAAAACCATCGGGCAGGAAATGGCTGATGCACTGATTCAGGAGCCGGATAATGCAGCCTTTTTCTGCTCTGTGGTAAGATATGCGATTTTGAATGACCATAGCACAGGTGCGCTCTATTCTCCCGACCTTTCGGAAGTGATTCTTTGCAATAAGCTTCCCTCCTGCAATCAGGCATTCATTGGACGAAAGGATGAGATAAAAGCAATCGCATCCCATCTTTCCAATCAATCCGTCTTATTCATTACTGGTATGGCAGGCATTGGAAAAAGCGAAGTTGCCAAAGCCTATGCACAGACGAACCGTAAAAAGTACACCAATATCATTTATCTGTATTACACCGGTGATTTGAGAAAAGACATCGCAAACCTTACATTTGCAGATGATTCCGTAGAAATGAATGAGGAAGTCCGTTTTCAGAATCACTATAAGGTGATGCAGAGACTCCACACAGATACACTGCTGATTCTGGACAACTTCAATGTGCTTCCAAAGGACGAACCCTTCTTAAAGGAACTGATGAAGAATGATATGCAGCTATTGATTACCAGCAGATGCAAACTTAAGAATTATGATTCTATAGAAATAAAGGAATTGGATAAAGAAAAAGAACTGACAGAACTGTTCTACAAGCATTGTCCTTCTGCAAAACGTGATCCGGACAGTGTGTCTGCCATTATAGAAGAAGTGAACTGTCATACCCTGACTGTCTGCATGGCTGCTCTTACCTTAGAAGCCAGCGGCATGGAACCGGAAGAATTGTTACAGGAGCTGCGTTCCTGCGGTATCGGGCAGAACATGGAAGAAATCGAGGTATTCAAGGATGATGAATTCTCCTATGCCAGTATGATAGGACACCTTCGCATGTTGATGAAGCTTAATAGATTAAATGAGGACAGTATTGATATCCTCCGTAACCTCTCACTCCTGCCGGTATCAGGAGTTTATAAAAGTGCGTTCAAAATGTGGCTGGAACTGGATTCTCTCAAAAATGTTAATGAGCTGATACGCTATGGCATTATCAGTGAAGATACCGAAAATAAGACGATTGCACTCCATCCTCTCATTCAGGAAGTGGCAATCGCAGAGACCATTCCAACCGTATCAGACTGCCATGTGATGTTAAATCACCTGCATTTGATTTGCCTTGCTCACGGTCTGGATGTAAAAAGACCGGTGACTGTCATGGAATGTCTGAAAAGCATCAACAGACACATCATCCTAGATAACAGGGCTTACTATCTACTGTTCTTACAGGATATGTACCCTTACTTTGACAAATATCTGGATACCGATTATCTGTCGGAGCTGGTAGAACGTATAGAATATGTGATGAATCTTATGAATGATTCGGGCAAGTCGGATGAAACGAGTAAATCGTATAATTCAGATAAATCAGGCACACCAGATATTACGCAAGAAACCAACCACATTTCTGCCTGTGACAAAGCATTATTATTAGATTACAAAGCACAGCTTCTGTTCCCACGCAAGGAATATGATAATGCCATTAAGAAATATAAAAAGGCGATTGCCCTCATGGAAAATTACCATAAGACCAATACTGCGGATGCCCGTTCCGCCAATCTGCTTTCAAACCTGCACAACAACCTCTCTACAGCTTATCTGTTCCGGAAGAAACTGGAAGAAGCCGTATCAGAACTCAAGACAGCTTTCACAGTACGCAGGGAATATGCCAGTCTTGGATTGATAGAGAATAATGATACCCTGCAGCAGACACTCTCACTTGCTAACATGCTGGTGCAGAATAAGGAATATGATTCTGCTCTGGAAATTATTGATTTCTGTGAATCCACCATTGATGAAGTTATGGGTAGAAATAACCTTGATTATGGTATGTGCGAGTTCTATCGTGGTGTCATTGCTTATACCCGTTCTCAGCCTGTGATAGCAGAACAGCACCTGCTTAACGCAGATGCCGTCTTTCATGCTGTTATGAACGAGAACCCTGATAATGATTATTCCAAAAGTACTGCTCGTTATTTGTATAGTTTGTATATGAGATGGGGAAAGAAAGAGCTTGCGGAGCAATATAAAAAAATACTAATCAGCACGCATTAGGT
>ENA-OXZX01000598-OXZX01000598.1-human-gut-metagenome-genome-assembly--contig:-NODE-598-length-9430-cov-4.596053_pt1 | contig 9430 bp, 2 predicted proteins | sample MGYA00244513_ERZ652811 | MGnify/ENA primary metagenome ERZ652811 (study PRJEB26926, sample SAMN06164400) | human gut metagenome | biome: ENVO:00009003; feature: ENVO:2100002; material: ENVO:00002003...
GATGCAAAAATGAAGAAATATGCTATGCCGATCATTATGCTGGCTGTATTCGAAACGGTCGCAATTACCTTATGGCTGACAAAGAACAATCTGTTCTATCTGTTCAACTTCAGCTACATTGGTCTGTCCATTTCACTTGGTGTTTTTTTGTATATTAAAAAATATAAGTACGCAAGGCGCATTGTTCAACTTCTTGTCGGTCTGTACATGCTTGTCTATCTTGGGTTGATATGTAACGAAAATATGCAGATCGAGGGATTCTGGTATTATCTGTTCACAGGCGTGTTTGAGGCTGCAACAATACATTATGCCGTAGCCAAAATATTCGGACCGCTGATATTTGGACGCGGATGGTGCGGATATGCCTGCTGGACAGCTATGGTGCTGGATTTTCTGCCCTACAAAGTGCCAAAGGAGCCGCGAAGAAAAATAGGATGGATCAGGTATATCACCTTTGCGGCTTCGCTGATCTTTGTTGCAGCATTGTTCCTTGCTCATGTGGGGAGCCTAGAGAGAATCATGTTCTGGGCATTTATCATTGGTAACATTCTCTATTATACGGCAGGAATTATCCTTGCATTTTTCTTCAAGGATAACCGGGCATTCTGCAAGTACATCTGTCCGATTACTGTTTTTCTGAAGCCGATGAGTTATTTTTCTCTGATTCGTCTGAAATGCGATAAGGAGAAATGTGTCTCCTGTGGGAAATGCAAACGTGTTTGCCCGATGAATGTTGATGTGACAGATAATTCAAGGAAACGTAAAAACGGTACAGAATGCATCCTATGCATGGAGTGCGTAAAGAACTGTCCCAAAGACGCATTATGACAACTTCCAGTTTGTCAATTACAGGTGACATTGAAGGAATATCACTACACATAGCAAATGATTTGCTGCTTTTTATTTTTATCAGGGTAGTCCATAGTGGGCTGCCTTTTGTTATACAAAATAGAGACAATCAGGGAATCTGTAAAAAGAGGCATGGGCGGCGCAATTTACGGTATTGCAAGTGTTCCTATATTTGTTAGATTTTTACAAATATACCCTGTACACAAAAATTCCACTTGTAATCTGGCAGGATATCGGCTACACTTTACACATCCCAATCTGATAGGAAGGATAAGAAAGAATATGAGAAAGAAATGGATTTTTATCGGAGCGGCATTTGCACTTGCAATGACCCTGACCGGATACAGATATAATGCGGCAGCCAGTATTCCGCAGCAAAGCAGCCAGCAGCAGACACAGATGATCCCTATGGAGGAGGCACAGGAAGCGGCGTTAAAAGCAGCGGATATTGTAGCGGCAGATGCAGACATTTCAGCCACGACCTTAAGTGAGGTGGCGGGAGTGGCCTGCTATAAGGTGGAATTTACTTCCGGAGAGTATGCCTACGCCTACACGATCAATGCAGAGACAGGAGCTGTCATGGAAATGAGCAGCCAAGAACAGAATGCGCAGGCTTCCGGGACACAGACGGAGACGGCAGACCCCGCTGCCCCTGCTCCGGCACAGAATGCAACAGGTACCGGAACCGTGGATGAAGCAGCAGCACAGAAGATCGCACTGGAGCATGCCGGAGTGAAGGCAGCGGATGCAACGATCACCAAGTCAAAGCTTGACTATGAAGACGGACGTCAGGTATATGACATTGAATGGTATGCAGGCGGTGCAAAGTATGACTATGAGATTGCGACAGACACCGGAGAGATCATCAGCTCCGCATATGAAGAAAAAACGATGGGAGCAGACAACAAGAACGTTACGGTCAGTGAGGCAGATGCAAAGAAAACAGCCCTTGACCGTGTAAGCGGAGCAACGGACAAGGATCTCTACGAATGGAAGCTTGATTATGATGACGGACGTCCGGAATACGAAGGAAAGATCATCTACGGTGGAACGGAATACGAATTCACGATTGATGCAGCGACCGGATCCGTAATGGAGTGGGATGCTGAGAAGGTCCGTTAAGACATACAGGAGAAGTAGTTGTGTACAAAGATTAAACTACCATAGATTCCATAAGCGAGTGACCTGAAAAGGCCGCTCGCTTTTTTGTTTACAACGAGATTGAAGGGAGGAACGCTATGCCAAGCAAAACCGAAGAATACCTTGCCCTTGCCCAGCGCACGGCAAACGGTCTGACCCGGTATTGGGAACACTGGACGGATTATTTGACTACGGCATCCCGGTTGTATAAGTACAGCTTTGCCGACCAGCTGATGATCTACGCCCAGCGTCCTGATGCGACTGCCTGTGCGAGTTTTGACATCTGGAACAACCGTATGAACCGCTATGTGCGCAGAGGGTCTAAGGGTATCGCCCTGCTCGACCAGTCCAGCAGTGTACCCCGGTTGCACTATGTCTTTGATGTGAGCGATACCGGGGTGCGGCGCAATTCCCGTGACCCGGAGGTGTGGCAACTTAACGATGACCTGTTCCAGCCGGTATCGGAAATGCTGGCGCGGGAATACGGTATTCACCACGAACGGCTCAGTCAGCAGATTGCGGACATTGCCGGAAAGCTGGCAGAATCCTACTGGGATAACAACAGCTCCGACATTCTCGGCATCGTTGACGGTTCGTTCCTGATGGATTATGATGAAGCCGGACAGGAACTCCAGTTCAAGAGTGCCGCCGCAATCAGCATCATGTACACCATCTTGGAACGGTGCGGTTTTGAACCGGAGGGTTATTTTGACCGGGATGATTTTCAGACAATTTATGATTTCTCGACCCCGGATGCAGTCTATGCACTGGGTGCGGCAGTCAGCGATTGCAGCCGGGATGTGCTACGGAATATCGAGCGCACTGTCAAAACGACCATCCGCCGCCGCAATGTAGAAAGGAGCCAGCATGAATATGATGAACAGGAACGTGACCTACTCGACCGTCGGGGATTACCAGCTCCCGAACCTGACCTTGAACCAGCCGCAGAAGCCGCTGGGCCGGTACGGACGGATGCGCCGGATGTACCTGATGGAGAATCGCCCGGTGCTGTACAACTCGATGCTGCTGACCGGGAAGCTGCATCCGCACCTGCTGGAAGTGGAGCAGGCAGCGGAGAACCAGAAGCAGCAGATGATGACCGAACTGCTGAAGCAGAACCCAGCCCCGGACAAAGCGAAGAACCAACTGATGTGGGTGCAACACATGAACAGCCTGAAAGCACAGGTGGAAGAAGTGATCCTGATGGAACTGATTTACAACTGAGTTTTTTCAATCTCAGCATCCCTACCGAAGCCCAGCAAATTGAAGCAATCGACCGAGCGGAGAACGAGAAATCGTCCTCCGCTTTTTCCTTGTCACAGGCAGAGATCGAACATGAACTGCGCAAACACGGCTCCGGCTTTCAGGATGGCAAGCAGCGAATTATTGAGCTGTACCAGACCCAGCCTGACAAAAAGCTCCGTGCCAAGGCACTGGCAAAGGAGTACGGCATCGGCGGTCATTCCCACGATTATCTGGATGGCAGTAGCGGATTTGTGAATTACGATGGAAAAGGCTTGGAATTTGTCCACTACCCGGATTATCAGAAAATCCCGTTGAGCTGGATACAGGTGGAAAAGTATATCGACCTGATGATTCAGTCTGATCGGTATCTGACGGATGCGGAAAAAGAGCAGCGTACTGTCAGACAGGAGGCTGAGCGTCAGCTCCCGATGCTGGACGGCACGGTTGCCGCAGAGTACACTGTCCTGAAAGAGCAGTATCCTAATACTCTTGTGGGCTTTGAACTGAACGGCAACTATCTGTTCTATGACAAAGATGCCGTTGCTGTGGAGCGGATTCTGCATACCAATCTTCTGTCACAGGAAAATGCGCTTGGCAAGGTCAAAGTAACCGGCTTTCCGAGTGAGCAGTGGGCAGCAGAATCCAAAAAGCTGTGGGCAGAGGGCAACAATGTCTATCTGGCTGGTTTGAACGAAGATGGCTCCCACCACCAGACAAAATATCTCCGGGAAGCGGATTATCTGCCGATTGGCAGCATCATCAAGCTGGATGACCGGGATTTTCGGGTGGAACACGTTAATTTTATGTTCAAATCCGTCAGCTTGCAGGACATGGAGCTGACGAAAAACAGACTGCCCATTTTCCGCAATGAGCATCTGCCGCACATCCGGGAACTGTACGAAGAACAGCAGGACGCAGCCATTGAGCTGGTTCCCGAAAAAGAGGTCAGCTATAAGGTCGGGGACGAAGTTGTAGTAGACCTTCCCACCAGAACAATTGAAGGAACCATCGGCTATGTTGGTGAAACCGATGTGCGCATCGACACCAGTGCGCACGGTCATTCTTGGGATAACGAGGTCATCAACCGGCAGCAGTTTGAGGAGGGACTGCGGCAGAAGGAGCCGGATGAGCCTGAACTGACCGATGAGGAACTGGATGAACTGCCGATCTCTGCGGTGATTGATGGCGAAGTTCAGACTTTCCCGAATGCCGCAGCCTTGGATGAAGCCCTCCACGCAGAACCTGTGCCTGAACCCGCTGGGAATTTTCACATTACTGATGAGCATCTGGGCGAGGGCGGTGCAAAGCAGAAGTACGCCCGGAACATCGAGGCCATCAAAACGCTGTTCCGTCTGGAAGAAGAACACCGTGGTGCTTCTGCCGAGGAGCAGGAAGTGTTGGCGCAGTATGTCGGCTGGGGCGGTCTGGCAGATGCCTTTGACCCCAACAAAGACAACTGGGCAAAGGAGTACACCGAACTGAAAGGAATGCTTTCGGAGGACGAGTACGCCGCCGCCCGTGGGTCGGTGCTGAATGCACACTATACCAGCCCCACCGTTATCCGTGCCATCTATGATGCAGTAGAAAAAATGGGATTCCGTAGCGGCAATATTCTGGAACCCAGCATGGGTGTCGGCAACTTTTTCGGGATGCTGCCGGACACCATGCAGGACAGCCGCCTGTATGGTGTGGAACTGGACAGCATCACCGGACGCATTGCGCAAAAGCTGTACCCGCAAGCTGACATCACGGTAGCAGGTTTTGAAACCACCGACCGCCGGGATTTCTATGACCTTGCAGTGGGCAACGTCCCGTTTGGCAATTATAAAGTTGCAGACAAGGCATATAACAAATTGGGCTTCAGCATCCACAACTATTTCTTTGCGAAAGCCATCGACCAAGTGCGTCCGGGCGGCATCGTGGCGTTTGTGACTTCTCGCTACACCATGGACAGCAAGGACAGCACCGCCCGCAAGCACATGGCAGAACGTGCCGATTTGCTGGGTGCTATCCGTCTGCCCAACAGTGCGTTCCGTGCCAACGCTAGTACGGATGTTGTCAGTGACATTATCTTTTTGCAGAAGCGTGACCGCCCCGCGGATATCGAGCCCGCATGGGTGCAGTTGGGGCAGACTGAGGATGGATTTACTCTCAACAGCTATTTTGTAGACCACCCGGAAATGGTGTTGGGAAATTTGGAACTGGAAAGCACCCAATATGGTCATGACCTGACCGTTGTACCCATCGAGGGCACCAGCCTTGCAGACCAGCTTGCCGAGGCGGTGCAGCACATCGAGGGCAATTACACTGCGGTGGAGATTGCTGCCCCGGACGTCGCAGATGCGGAAGCACAGCGCAAAACGCTGCCCGCAGACCCGACTGTGAAGAATTTTAGCTATACGGTTGTTGATGGCGAGATCTACTACCGAGAGAACTCTATCATGACGCAGATCGAACTGTCCGACAACGCCAAAGGCCGTGTAGCTGGTATGGTGGAGTTGCGGCAGATCGTCAACGAACTGATTGACCAGCAGTTGAACGACTTCCCGGACGAGGACATTAAGGCATCGCAAGCAAAATTGAACGCCGCCTACGATGCCTTTACTGCAAAATACGGGCTGATCAACGACAAGAAAAATGCCCGCCTGTTCGATGATGACAGTTCCTACTATCTGCTCTGCTCACTGGAGAATCTGGACGAGAATAAAAATCTCAAGTCCAAGGCAGATATGTTCACCAAGCGGACGATTCGGCCAGAGCGTGTTGTCACCAGCGTGGATACCCCCAGTGAAGCACTGGCAGTGTCCATCGGGGAACACGGCAAAGTAGACCTGCCTTATATGGCAGAACTGCTGGGCACACCCGGCGAGTACAGGCGCATTACCACCGAACTGTCCGGTGTGATTTTCAAAGATCCCGCCGCCGATGCAGACGACCCGGAAGCAGGCTGGCAGACTGCGGACGAGTATCTTTCCGGCAATGTGCGGAATAAACTGCGCATGGCTCAGCTTGCCGCTGAAAGCCACCCGGAGTTCAAGATCAATGTGGAGGCTTTGACCAAAGCGCAGCCGAAGGACCTTGAAGCATCAGAAATCGACATCCGACTGGGTGCCACATGGCTGAATCCCGCCATTGTGCAGCAGTTTATGATGGAGACTTTTCAGCCGCCCTACCGCATCCGCTATAACAACCTGATCCAAGTCCGCTACTCTCCATTTACGTCCGAATGGCGCATCGGCAACAAATCTGCCGCCGGAATGTATGATATCATGTCCACCGAAACCTACGGCACCCACCGGGCCAACGCCTACAAGATTTTGGAGGACGCCTTGAATTTGCGGGACTGCCGCATTTATGATACCATTGAGGAGGATGGTAAAGAGCGGCGTGTCCTGAACCAGAAGGAGACGATGCTTGCCCAGCAGAAGCAGCAGGCCATCAAGGATACCTTTGCAGGCTGGGTTTGGCAAGACCCGCAGCGGCGGAATCTGCTGGTGAAGCAGTATAACGAGTTGTTCAATAGTACCCGGCCCCGCGAGTATGACGGAAGCCATATCCATTTTGTCGGTATGAACCCGGAGATCAATCTGCGGGAACATCAGCGCAATGCAGTTGCTCATGTGCTTTATGGTGGGAACACCCTGCTCGCCCACGAGGTGGGTGCCGGCAAAAGTTTTGAGATGGCAGCTTCGGCAATGGAATCTAAGCGTTTGGGCCTGTGTCAGAAAAGCCTGTTCGTGGTGCCCAACCATCTGACCGAGCAGTGGGCCAGCGAGTTCCTGCGGCTATACCCCAATGCAAAGCTGCTCGTTACCAGCAAGAAAGACTTTGAACCCGCCAATCGAAAGCGTTTTTGCGCCCGCATCGCAACCGGCGACTACGATGCCGTCATTATCGGCCACTCGCAGTTTGAGAAAATCCCTCTTTCTGCGGAACGGCAGGCACGGATCATCGAAGATCAGATCGAGGAAATCGAAAAAGCCATTGCAGAGGCCAAGGAACAGTCCGGTGAGCATTTTACCGTGAAACAGATGGAAAAGACACGGAAAACACTGGAGGTGAAACTGAAAAAGCTACAGTCCACCGACCGCAAGGATGATGTGGTCACATTTGAACAATTAGGCGTAGATAGGTTATTTGTGGACGAGAGCCAGAACTACAAGAACCTATATCTTTACACCAAGATGCGCAATGTTGCTGGCCTTTCTACCTCCGAAGCACAGAAGTCCAGCGATATGTTCGGCAAGTGTCGTTATCTGGATGAAGTGACTGGCGGGCGCGGCGTGATTTTCGCAACGGGAACGCCCATCAGCAACTCCATGACGGAAATGTACACCCTGATGCGCTATTTGCAGTACAGCACTCTCCAGCAGAAACAACTGACCCACTTTGATGCATGGGCTTCTACGTTTGGCGAGACCACCACGGCCATTGAGCTTGCGCCGGAAGGAACCGGCTACCGTGCGCGCACACGTTTTGCCAAGTTCTTTAACCTGCCGGAGCTGATGAATATGTTCAAGGAGGCAGCGGACATCAAGACTTCCGACCAGTTGCATCTGCCTGTTCCGGAAGCCAAGTTTGAAACTGTCGTGGTCAAACCCTCGGAAATCCAGCAGGACATGGTGAAATCCCTGAGCGAACGTGCTGCTGAGGTGCATAGCGGTGCGGTTGACCCCTCGGTGGACAATATGCTGAAGATCACCTCGGACGGACGTAAAATCGGCCTTGACCAGCGGCTGATGAATCCGCTCACCCCGGATGACCCGGACAGCAAGCTGAATGCCTGCGTCGACAATGTTCTGCGTATCTGGAACGAAACCAAAGAGGATAATCTGACGCAGCTGATTTTCTGCGATATGTCCACGCCCAAGGGAGACGGCTCGTTCAATGTCTACGATGATATTCGCACAAAGCTGCTTGCCGCCGGGGTGCCGGAATCGGAGGTCGAGTTCATCCACAACGCTGATACTGAAGGTAAGAAAGCGGATTTGTTCTCCAAAGTCCGCAGCGGCAAGGTGCGTGTCCTGCTGGGCAGCACTGCAAAGATGGGCGCAGGCACCAATGTCCAGACCCTGCTGGTGGCCGTGCATCATCTGGATGTAGGCTGGCGACCGTCCGATATGACCCAACGCAACGGCCGAATCATCCGTCAGGGCAACAAAAACAAACAAGTTTACGTCTATAATTACGTCACGGAGGGGACATTCGACGCCTACCTCTGGCAAACGCTGGAAAACAAGCAGAAGTTTATTTCGCAGATCATGACGAGCAAATCTCCGATGCGCTCCTGTGATGATGTGGATGAGCAGGCTCTTTCGTATGCCGAGGTCAAGGCCCTATGCGCAGGCGACCCGCGCATCCGGGAAAAGATGGATCTGGATGTGCAGGTAGCAAAGCTCAAGGTGCTGCGCTCGGATTACCAGAACCAGAAATATCGTCTGGAAGATAAGCTGCTCAAGCATTACCCGGAGGAAATTCAGAAAGCGAAGAACCGTATTGCGGCTCTGAAAAACGATGCCCAAATCGCAGACGCACACCCGCAGGATAAGGAGAACTTCTGCGGCATGACGATCAAGGGCATGGTGTTCGATGAGAAAAAAGCAGCTGGTGAGCGGCTGATGCTCGCCTGCAAGGAGATGCCGAATGCGGATATGATGCTGCTGGGCACCTATCGCGGCTTTGAGCTGAACATTCGCTTTGACAGTTTCAAGAATGAGCATCAAATCGTTCTCCGCGGCGAGCTGAGTTATCCGGTACCGCTGGGCGATGACCCTCGCGGCAACATCGTCCGTCTGGACAATGCCATCGGCAATTTTGCCGACCGCATTGCCGATGCTGAGGCCGCACTGGATTCTCTGGAACAGCAGAAGCAGGCCGCAGAGGTTGAAATCGCCAAGCCGTTTGCGCAGGAGGAAGAACTGCAAACCAAATCTGCCCGCCTTGCAGAATTGGATGCGCTGTTGAACATGGAGCATCAGTCCAGCCGGACAGAACCCGAAGCGGAAGAAAAGCCGGATGCCCGCCCCTCTGTGCTGGCAGCTCTGGAAGAAAAGGCTGATAAAGTGGAGCCTGTCCGACCATTCAAATCTTACTTGGATAAGGATGGTGATGCCCGGTGACGGAGCACCGTGACCAGCAGATCCATTTTCTGTCTCTTATACACATCTCCGAGCCCACGAGACTACGCTGCATCTCG
>ENA-OXZX01000606-OXZX01000606.1-human-gut-metagenome-genome-assembly--contig:-NODE-606-length-9329-cov-5.329523_pt1 | contig 9329 bp, 6 predicted proteins | sample MGYA00244513_ERZ652811 | MGnify/ENA primary metagenome ERZ652811 (study PRJEB26926, sample SAMN06164400) | human gut metagenome | biome: ENVO:00009003; feature: ENVO:2100002; material: ENVO:00002003...
GTAGTCTCGTGGGCTCGGAGATGTGTATAAGAGACAGATTTTTCTTCAAAGAAATATAGATATTCTACTTTGCAATATTTTCATTCTGAAATTGGTATATCAGTAAAACAGAATATTGAGCCTAAAGAAAAAGCAGTTGCTGCAAGCGCTGATGTGCCTGCAATTCATCCTGCTGTCATACGCAGACGAAGAAAGGTGGGTAGATCTCGCTAATTAATTATATTAAATTGCTAATTGCATTATTGACATTCTGTTGTTTGTGTTGTATAATATCAGTGTTGTAAGCTTGATGAGCTTGCAGCGGTTGTCCTGACCGTGCAAAAATGGGAGTTATTAAAGACGGGAGTCCTACCGTGTAAAATAAATGGGAGCTATCAAAGACGGGGACCCTACCGTATAAAATAAATGGGAGTTTTAAAAGGCGGGAGCCCTACCGAGCAAATAGGATCAAAAGCAGTACAGGTGTGCTGCTTTTTTATGTTGAATTTTACTTGACATTTTGTCGCAAGTAGAGTATAATATAAGTGAAGATAAGCAATGCTTATCATATGGAGGTCTTTGACCTTTGTAAAAAGAGGTAGTCCCTACCGTATAAGTGGGAGTTTTAAAAGCAGTGGACCCTACTGTGAGTGGGAGTTTTAAAAGCAGTGGACCCTACTGTGAGTGGGACCTATAAAAAACTTGGCTGCGGTATTTATATCGCAGCCTTTTTAATGAGAAACGGGTGAGAAGTATGAAAAAGAGGAGATTACATCTGTATACATTAGATGTCAAGTATGTTCGTGATTTGGCTAATGCCGATAATAGAGTTATGTCAGTGTCACCTCAACAACATAAAGAAAAAAGACCTTTTGTGGGAATAATAATTATTATGAAACAGCATAATTACTGTATTCCAATGACATCGCCTAAGCCTAAGCATAATAAGATGAAAAATGATCTTGATTTTTCTAAAATATTGGATTCAAATAATTGTTTGATTGGAGCGCTTAATTTTAATAATATGATTCCAGTTTCAAATGATGTAATCCAAAAGTTAGACATTCGTCCCAGCAGTAGTGATACTCCGAAAGAAAGAGAATATAAGGAGTTGCTAAATAATCAGCTCGACTGGTGTAATGATAACATTGATAATATAATTAAAAAGGCGAACAAGCTTTATCGCTTAATTACTCAAAGTCCTGAAAAATCAATCAACCTCACACACCGTTGCTGTGATTTCAAAAAGCTTGAGGCTGTTCTCGAAAGACGTTTGGCTAAAGTGCAGTCAAACGAGTACGAGCCGAAAGAAAAAGCTGTTGCGGCAAGTGCAGAAATTCCAGTTAGACATCCAGCCATTATACGCAGACGCAAAAATACAGGCAGATTCCGTTAGGGGCTGCCTGTTCTCTGTTTATTGAAAAGCTTGATCAGAACTTTGAGACGTGCGTCGTCATTGAAGAAAAGCTGTTCGCCATAAAGCTTTTCAACGGCTTTGTCCAGATTGATATGGGCAAGCAGCAGCTCAGGCGGTAGGTCATTATAGACATTGCCGAGTGGCTGGTCTTTGTAATTCATTCGCAGCTCAAGTATCCTTGCAGCAAGCCGAGCGATATTTTCTTTCTGTTCAGTGGTGATATCTTCAGGAAAAGGGAAGTTCTTGTAGCATAGGATGTTTGAGTATCGGATACGCATATCAAGACGTCCACAAAACATTCTTACTCAGGCATTGTGCATTGATGATGATAGCAAGCCGAAAACGAAGAGGTCTGTGTTTGGTATTATGTACACGCTGTCATTGACCATAACACGCTCTTTGCAGTAGATAAGCGGTACATATTTTCTTTTTTCGGAGGAATGACGGGGAATGACAATACTGTTCGAGTATCCGCCGTCAGTCACAACATATTGGCACATTGTTGTCGCCAGCATATTGTGCGCCGTTATAAATCTGCAAGTAAGAAGTCCGCTTTCTGTTCGCTGTTCGGCTTGGTATCTTGTAAGGATCGGCGTTTCTGTTCGCCGTCTTAGGAGCATTGTCGGGCGTCGATCGTCAAGTCCTTCAGGGTAGAGATATATGTCGTCATATTCTGTCAGATAAGCGTTGATATGTGAAACTGTTCTGGCGCTATCATGACCGTCATCGGATACTGTCATAAGCTGCTTTTCAGGCATATCTTTAGCACTGAAAGCTGTTATAACACAGCTCAGGTCTATCTTTGAGTTTGATATATCTGATACCCAGCGAAAACTTTTGTATGCCCAATTTATGTGCATTTTGTACTTGTCAGTCACAGGCTCCCAGATGAACTGTACCTGCGAGCCTTGACAAACAGAATTGGTAGTTAGAAACGCACATTCTGTTCGTGGATGAGCGGCACAATACTGTGCGGCTTTAATTATCCAGCCTGCAGAGTAGTCTACTGACGCTGAAGCGGAGTCGGCAAAAAGCTGTGTTTGGCTGAAAGACTGTTCTTTGTGGTTAAACATGAATGGTGGATTTCCTACGATATAGTCGGCGGAAATTTTATCCCAGTCAAAATTTAGAGCGTCTATGCAGCGTATATCACCACATTCGGAGAGGTCAACTGGAGATAGGGGCGTTTTAAACTGTTCGGCATAGCGCTTCTCCTCAAGTCTTGCCGTGGCAAACAAAGCTGTTCGGCATATGCAGGCAGCTTCTTCAGAAAGCTCCAAGCCATGAAAATTTCTGGTACTCAGAGGCTTGACCGATGATATTCCACGGGAGGCTATAAGACGCATTGCGGATAGCCCAAGATAGGACTCGATAAGAAAATTTCCGCCACCGCAGGCAGGGTCGAATACAGAGATCTTACCGAGCTGTTCGTAAAGCACAGCGATTTCTTCGGCACTTTTTGTTTCCGAAAATTGGTCAAGGAGCTTGTCTATCAACAGCTTGTCGATAACACGGTGAACGTTACGCAGTGAGGTGTAGTGAGTCCCTGTTGCACGCTGATCAGAACGGCTAAGTGCAGCCTGATGTACAGCTCCCATTATGCTCGGATTTACGTCGTTCCAGCTTATACGGCAAAGCTTCTTCATAGCGTGGTGAGTATCATCCGAAAGAAAAAGTTGTTGTGGTTTAGCCATGAAGGGCGGCAGGGAGGCGATAAGCTGCATAAATCTTGACGGAAAAGACGAAGCTTCAGAGTTTAAAACAAGCTGAGTAAAGGGCTTTCCCAGGAAAATTCCACTTTCCTCACAGTAAAAGCAGAAAATGAGCTGCAAAAGAAAGCTTCTCACGTCATCAATGCTGTTCTTGTCTGAAACAAGCTTGCGAACAAGGTTTTGTAAGTCATATAAAGTTTTGTCTTTTATCATAACATATACTCCTAACATAAATTTTTCTTTTTCGGATAGATAAAACTAAGTGGGTCATAGATATGACCTGTCAAAATTGCCCCTACCATTAAACATAAAATGGGGTCCCGCTCGATTTTTTTCACAATTTTTCACATAACCCCTTGACAAATTCCCTAGATGGTGGTAGAATTTATGTAAATTCAGTGATTTTCTAGGGGTTGCTGGGTTATGAGTTTTGTGAGGACCGCTTTGGGCAGCGGTCCTTTTTTTGCACTTTTTTCGGATATGCCCAGTAACAAACTCAAAAACATAGTATCTGTTCTCTCCAAAGTCACCGCATGATGTGACCTGATAGCGCTTGTGTATGACTTTGAGAGAAATGAGCTTGTCCACTATTGCCATTAGCTCGCTGCGCTTCATACCGAGCATTTTGGCAAGGTCTGAGTAGCTGTGGAAAAACATTTTGCTGCTGTTCTGTTTGCATTTACAGAAAGCACAGTAGCACCTGAGTTCCTTTGCTGTCAGACGTTTAGCTGCCTTTCTGTCCACCCGAAAGTAACGAGATCCTATCTCTGCAAGAGTGTATGTATATGTGCTAAGATGTCTGTTAGCTTTGACGCAGCGCTCTCTGGATATGATAACGCCTGATGTAATGAGCCTTTTAGTTGCCCTTGCTACGGACTCCACACTTATGCCGCAGGCTTCTGCTATTGTAGTCTGCTTCACCTTAACGTATATGCCGTACAGGTTTTTGTTTCCGTAGGCTTGTGCCATAGAATAGAGAAATGCTGCCACAGCAAAGTCTGATGGCAGCATTTTCTTTTCTACAAGGCTGTTCGGCAGGTAATAGTAGCTGAATTTCATAATTGACCTCTTTACGTTATGTTTGATAAAACAGTTTGCTGTTTCTTCCTGAGTATCATATTGCTCAGCATTTCAAACTGTTCGTCTGTTATAGTGCTTCTGTTTTTGATCTTGGCTCTGTTGAGTAGCCTTTCAAGTGTATCTATGTCGATCTCCTGCATAGCTCTGCTCCATTCGCCGTTTGTAGCTTCATTGATAGCTTCAAGAGCGGCTTTCTGTGGAGATATCACCACACTGTCAGGTGAGTCAACAAATCTGTTCGGGATAGCTGTTGCTGGTTGCTGGTGCAAACCATCATCACTATTGTTCTTTTCGGACAGATGATCCTCCTGAACGGCTTTTTGAGGTATAAGTATATCAAACGGTATAAGGATCTCGACGAGAGCTTTTCCTCCCGAAGAAAAAGCTATATCGTCAAGCTCTGCAGTGCCAAGATTGAGCTTGTAGAAGAACTTGAAATTTGACTCAATAGGGTACATACGGTGGTGCTTAACAATGGTGTCACCCTCTTGAAGAACGGCAAGCTCCGTTGGTGTTTTAAGCTGTTTCCCTTTATATGCTCTGTTCTCTGACAGCTCCTCTGAGAGCTTTCCTGAGTACGTCTTATACTGTACTGTTCTGCTTCCGAGAATGTTGCTGATGAACTGGTTAGTGTCAGGATCACCCGAATAGATGTATACCCAGTTGGCACAGTTTTCACGGATAGTCTTGGAGTCGTCATGATACTTGGCGTCCAGCTGGCTCAAGCCTTGTATGTACAAGTGCCAGCCTATATTTCTGCTTCGAGATACAGTTATCTTATTATCCATACCAGGTATGGTCACAAGATTGCAGAACTCGTCTAGTATATAATTCACTCGGCGTGGCAGCGCTTTCATACTGTTCCTCGTGAGATATTCTACCATACTGAGATAGCTTTGATTGATAAACATTGAGGCTATGACGTGTCTTGTAGGGCGGTCATCAGGAATGATCATGTATATTGCAAAGGGCTTTCCGCAAGAGATAAGATCGTCAAGGTCTATGTCATTGCCTGAGGTCAGTTGTGCGATACCCGTGTCAAGACCAAATATGCGGATATTGTCCGCTAGGGTTGCGAATATGCTGGCTCTCATGTCGCCCTTGGCAAAATTTGATGTTGCATATGCTGCCTTTGCAAGGGACCCTACAGGCAGGCTCTTAAATATCTCGTCAAGTCTGTTCTTTGTAATTACGTTTCCGAATGGATCTGTTTCCTCAACCTCCTGACCATATTCAATAAAGAATTGATAAACAGAATACATATTGACCTTATCGAGCTTGTCATGCTTATATCCTTGCTCGATCATGTAAAGTATCAGAGCTGAAAGCAGGGACTTTGCAGATGAGGGCCATATAGGATCTGATTTAGGATTGTTCGTTAAGGTTGACGCCATTGTGTCGATATACTCGGATACCTTTGAAAGGTCAAGGTTGTTCTTTACGCAGTGTACATACTCATTGATTATGAATGTAAGTGGGTTCCACCGTGAAGATCTGTTCGTGTCTCTTAGATTTAATATGACTACGTTATAGCCCTCTTTCTGCATTATGGGGTAGGTAGAAGAAAATATTTCTCCCTTAGGGTCATTGAATATCATGGACTGTTTGTCCTTGCCACAGGCGAATACTCGTGCCTGCTGAAGAACGTGGGACTGAGTTTTACCAGAGCCAGTTGTGCCGATTATAAGGGAGTGGTTGTTCTTTGGGTCAACATAGAAATACCCATATTTGCAGGCTATGAGCGGTCCTGTTTTTTCAGCTTTGTAAAGCTCCTTTTCAGGTATTCTTATAAGGTTTTTGTTAAGCTCTCGCTTTGTTGCCCATCTGTCGCTGCCTTCGAGGTCTTTGTAACCTCTCTTTATTTCTATCTGTCGTGATATTTTTGCAAAGATAACCAAAGATATGACGAAAGATAAGAAAAAAAGATCGCTGACCTCAAGCTGCTCAGGCTTTGTCCAGAAATATTCTTTCCGAATAGAAAAATTTGCCCACATTTCACCAACATTGCCTTGATTGGTCTGAGCTGCCTTGTTTATAGCGGACAGCTCATCAAGCAGATTAAATACCAGACATACGACTCCTGCTATTGTCGCTGTGAGGATAATAAGAAGCAGTATCCGTCCTATTGTCTTTAGTATTTTATGCTCATCATTATTCATTTCTTATCCCCCTTATCCTACCACGTGTGGTAGGGTGCATTATCGGCTATAAGTCTGACTTATAGCCTGTTTGTATTTCTGTTCCTGTTCGTCACGCTCAACCTGGGCAAGAAGCTGCTGAGCCTTTGTCTGCATATTACTGCAAACACGCCGCATAACGCTGTTCGCCGTTGCGCCAAGATGGAGCTTCATCCTTATCTGTTCATGACGCTCTGCAAGAATTTTCTGTGCATATTCGTTACCGTTTTGTGCAGCAAGCCTCATCCAGTAATCTGACTGGCGGTATTTCTGTTCTTCTCGGTACATAAGAGCCAGCTTCAGTTGAGCCGACGAGTTATTGTGACCTGATGACTCAAGAAGATATTTTTCTGCTAACTTGCGATCGTAATGCTCCTTTTTCAGATAGATACAGCCGAGTGCGTACTGAGCGTATTCATTGTCTGCCTTGTCAGCACATGGCTTCAGATATTTCACAGCTTTTGTGTAGTCAAGCTTTCTATCTGTAAGATACAGCTTTCCAAGTTTATATGAGGCATACAGATTTTCTTTTTCGGAGGATGAAATAAGAAACTGTTCTGCTTCGTCAATACGATCCTGAGAGAGATAGAGCTTGCCAAGAGCATACTCGCCAATGCCAAGCTCATCATCTGACCCTGCAAGGTATTGTTTCAGGAACTGTTCGGCTTTGCTGTCATCCCGCTTTTCTTCGGTCATGTATATCCGTCCGAGAGAAAAAGCTGAATAGACGTTACCTTTCTCTGCAGACTTGATAAAAAGCTGTTCTGCTTCGTCAATTCGATCCTGAGCAAGACGCAGCTTACCGAGCTGGTACTGAGCCTGATTGTTTCCATTGTCAGCAGACTCCAGGAGGTATTTTTCCGCCTTTGCCAGGTCAACATCTGTTCCTTTTCCCTTTAGATACATAGTACCTAGTCGATAGCTTATACTGTCCTCGTGACTTTTCTCATATATCGCAGTAAATCCAGTGAGTGCCTGAGTGTAGTGCTGCGCCGCTTTCTGTTCATCAGCTTTAACACCCTGTCCAAGCTCATACGCTTGTCCGAGGGCGTAGCTTGCAAAAGGCATATCACCTTTGCAAGCAAGGGCTTTCTCATAATAGCTGACTGCCATGGTCATATCCACTTCCACACCAGAGCCAAACTTATACATATTGCCCAGAGAGAAGTATGCAAATCTGTTCTCGCCTGCTTTTTCATAGTATTCTCTTGCAGCTTTGTAGTCCTGCACCGTGCCAAGTCCCTTGTCATACATCTTACCGACCCTGTAGCATATGTAGGAATGCTGCCAGCCTGATGTCTGTTTGTCTAGCAGCTTCTGAAAACCATCGAGCGCCGCCTTGTAGTTCTGTTCGCTGAGTGAAGTGTGATCGTTATTTTCATCTGACATTATGTGATAGAGCTTTCCAAGGTCATAGGTTGCAAGGACGTTTCCACTATCGCTTTCCTGACTAAGTAATTCAAGCGCCGCAGGCAGGTCTTTTGGCAGCTCTTTGCCGTCGGCTGTTCGTGAGCCGTACATGAGATCAAGCGCTTGCTTGTATCTGTCTGACCATTCAATTCTGAGAGAAACTTCTGTTTCTTTTTCGGACGGATGAAACTCCTGTGGATATGGATACAGATTAGCTTCAATGATAGGCGGCTCGTCAAACCACATTTCATTTTCGGAAGGATGAGCGTCCATAGAGGCATACAGTGAATTGTAATATTCCTCGTCAAGGCTGTTTGGCTGCGAATATTCTGGCATATCCATTATGATGCCTGTATCTTCATCGTACTGTGGCGGCAGAAACTGTTCGCTGTTTTCATTTTCGGAAGGATGAGCCTGCGGCAGGGCAGAAGCACGGAGCTGTTCGGCAAGGGGTGCAAGATCATCGAGAAGCTGGTTGCCAAGCTCCTTATGAAAATCTTCAAGTCTGTTCGGCTTGAAGGTAGCGTACAGATGACGCTCGCCCTCGCCGTAGATCTTTCGGAGATATTCTGTTCTGCTGTCAAGCATATCGTTGTACTGCTTCCAGAGGGAGCTGAGCTGTGGATCCGAGGCTATAACTGCGTCAACCGTTTTGTCTATATCGTCACGATATGCTCTCATCTTTGGTCTGCCGTATTGCCAACCACCTTCAGAGGGCAGCTTGTCGGCAAGTCTGATAAGCTGTTCAGCACAACCGCCGTATCCTGATGATAAAGCTGGTTTGATAGACTCCCTTTCAAGCTCGGTGAGCTGCCTGGAATAATCACTGCCAAGGACTCTGTTCACGATCTTTGACTTGAGCTTATCGAATGCTTTGACCTCGATACAATCCTTATCACGATATACCTTACAGCGGTCCTCACGCCGCTCGTATTCGCATATGGAGAAATGTATGTGAATGTTATCAGTATTGGTATGTATCGCTCCTGTCCAATACACGTTGTCATTGTCGAGCTTATTGGACGTTGATATCATGGCGTTGATACCCTCACGACCTAACTCCTTTATCCCATGGACATCAAGCTTGCCGTCGCTCGTCATTAACCCGTTCTCTATGAGAAAGTTGTTATCAAAGGATACAACACCGTAATACTTAGGGCAGCCTGCGTCACGGCTCACTGTTTCGAGCTGACGGTATTTTTCTTTGTCACTTTCAGTTAGAAGGTCAGACTGTGCATTGAATAGTCCGTCTGATTTTTCTGAGTTTGACATATAGTCGATGAAGTCCTTGTATTCGTCATTGAGGTGACGGGTCTTATCAAAGGCTTCTGGACGATCCATGTATTCCAGAAAGTCGTAGCCGCCTATTGCCCAATCATAGGTGAAACCCAGTGAGAATACTACTGCAGGTGTTGACATAAGACATCTCCCTATTTCTTATTGATCGCTTCAAGTCTGTTCTTCAACTGCTTCTGATGAAATTCGTTCTTGCTCTCCTCCATCCAGCGGCAGGGGAGATCTTCAGCTGAAAAGTAACCCTCGTCATCTGTGAAC
>ENA-OXZX01000643-OXZX01000643.1-human-gut-metagenome-genome-assembly--contig:-NODE-643-length-8971-cov-4.253926_pt1 | contig 8971 bp, 6 predicted proteins | sample MGYA00244513_ERZ652811 | MGnify/ENA primary metagenome ERZ652811 (study PRJEB26926, sample SAMN06164400) | human gut metagenome | biome: ENVO:00009003; feature: ENVO:2100002; material: ENVO:00002003...
TATAAGAGACAGGTTCTCCAGGGAGTTCTGTGGCGGTACACATGTAAAGAATACTGCAGAGATCAAGACATTTAAGATTCTTTCTGAGAGCGGTGTTGCAGCCGGTGTGCGCCGTATCGAAGCACTGACCGGTGACAATGTGATTGCATATTACAAAAAGATGGAAGAAGAGTTCCGGGAAGCAGCGAAGGTTGTAAAATCCACACCTGCAAACCTTAAGGAACGTCTGGAGCATCTGACCGCAGAGATGAAAGATCTGCAGAGCGAGAACGAGGCGTTAAAGAGCAGGGCAGCCAAGGATGCACTTGGGGATGTGATGAATCAGATCGAGGATGTCAAAGGTGTGAAGCTTCTGGCAACCAGCGTATCTGGTGTGGATATGAATGGTCTGCGTGATCTCGGTGACCAGCTGAAGGACAAGATCGGTGAGGGCGTCGTAGTGATCGCATCCGATTGTGACGGAAAGGTAAACCTGATTGCCATGGCAACCGATGCAGCGATGAAGCAGGGGGCACATGCCGGTAATCTGATCAAGGCGATCGCCGGAAACGTCGGCGGTGGCGGTGGCGGACGTCCGAATATGGCACAGGCCGGTGGAAAGAATCCGGCTGGTATTCCGGATGCCATTGCACAGGCGAAGACGGCACTGGAAAACATGTTGAAATAATCTATCACTGATAACGTATAAAAGAATATAATAAAAACGCAAAAAACAGGTAAAAATGCGCAATAAAAATGCAATTTTACCTGTTTTTTGCAAATATTTATAGTATAATAACAGTAAATCCACTGTGAAATTTGTGTATATACAACAAAAGGTGGAAACGACATGAAGAAAGGGAGAGACTTTATGAAGAGAAAGAGGTTATTGTCAGCCATGCTGGCAGGAATCTTTGCTGTGTCCATGCTGGGCGGCTGCGCATCGGCGGTACCTCAGGGTGCAACGGAGACCACGCAGGGCAGTGCACAGGAGACGGACAGGACGAGCGGAACGGTAAAACTGAGAGTGTGGGCAGAGGAATCAACGTATGATGCGTTGAATAAGATGATCGACAGTTTCAAAGAAGAGTATAAGGGGCAGGCAACTTTTGATATCACTCTGGAACAGAATGCGGATTCCGATACGCGTGACAATGTGCTTGGAGATGTGCATAACGCAGCTGATGTGTTTATCCTTGCAGATGACCAGGTGGCTTCTATGGTGGCCGGTGGTGCATTGTATCCGGTTCCGAATGCAGACGAAGTGAAAAAAGCAAATGTGGAGGGCGCAATAGACGCTGCCACAGTCGATGATACGCTTTATGCATATCCCATGACTGCAGACAATGGGTATTTTTTGTATTATAACAAAAAGTACCTGAGTGATTCGGATGTCAAAACCCTTGACGGCATTTTAAAAGTAGCAGAAAAAAATCATAAGAAGTTTATGATGGACTGGTCTTCCGGCTGGTATCTGTATTCGTTTTTCGGAAATACAGGACTGGATTTCGGTATCAATGATGACAATGTGACAAACCACTGTGAATGGAATTCCACCGAAGGGGATATCAAAGGCGTGGATATTGCGCAGGCGATGCTTGATATCAGTTCCAGCAGTGGATTTGAAAATGCGGTGAATGAAGATTTTATTAAAGGTGCAAAAAAAGGCAGTGTAATTGCAGGGGTAAGCGGTGTATGGAGTGAGACCGAACTGAAAAAGATCTGGGGAGATGATATTGGTGCAGCCAAGCTTCCGACCTATACCGTGGCAGGAAAACAGGTACAGATGGCTTCCTTTACCGGCTATAAGCTGATGGGAGTCAGTGCTTATTCGGCAAATCCACAGTGGGCAGCAAAACTGGCAGACTGGTTGACCAATGAGCAGAACCAGACTGTCCGGTTTGAGATGAACGGACAGGGACCTTCCAATACAAAGGCAGCGGATTCGGATGCGGTTAAGGCTTCTCCATCCATTCAGGCAGTGATTGCACAGTCGGAATTCGGAAAACTGCAGCGTGTCGGAAACAGTTACTGGGATGCAAGCAAGGCATTCGGGAATACGATGGCAGCAGGAAATCCAAACCACGTAAAGTTACAGGAACTGATGGATAATCTGGTCAGTGGTATTACAAAATCAGCAGCAGGCTAAGAGGTGGAGTATATGAATCAGAAAAAGAAATTAAGTACCAAACTTATCATTTTAATTCCGGTATTTATACTTGGAATATTCAGTATCATCTCGAATGTGATGTCTGTTTCCAATATCAGGAACGTTAACCGGAGTGCCGTACAGATTTCGGAAGTATCTTTAAAGAATGTTTCGGGTCTGGCAGAAATCCAAAGACAGACGCAGGACATCCATAATCTGGGTCTGTCCCATATCATAGCGGTGGATCTGGATTCCATGATCCAGCTGGTGGAAAAAATCCGCAGTCAGGAAGATGCATTGGAGAAAGATCTGGAAAGTTACAAGATATACGTGACACCGGATACCAAAAAAGAATACAATGATATCAAAAAAAATTACGAAGAATTAAAGTATGAATGTGCCAATGTTATGGCATTTTCCGCAGCAGGGAAAAGTGAAGATGCCTATGAACTTGCCAATGGAAAAATCAGCAAGTGTGCAGATGCCATTGAGTCGGATATCGAAAGTATCAAGAAAATTGTAAATCAGGATGCAAATGCACAGAGACAGAAACTGACATCTGCATACCATAGTTCAATCGGAACAAGCATAGTGACGATTCTGATTAGTATTGCGGCACTTTTTTCAGCAATGGTGGCAGTGCTTCGGTGGGTAATCCATCCGCTTGCAAATACGAACAGGGAAATGAATGAGATTATTTCCGAAATTGATAACCGGCAGGGTGACCTGACCCGCAGGGTTACCATTACCAACAACAAAGAAGTGGCATCTGTCGGTGGAGGCATCAATGCTTTTATGGCAAAGCTGCAGGAAATTTTCCGGATGATCAGCAGCAATTCCAGGGATCTTGAGGGTGTTGTAAATGAAGTGCGTGAGAGTGTGCAGACTTCCAACGGAAGTGTATCCGATCTGTCCGCACTGACGGAAGAACTTTCTGCAACGATGCAGGATATTTCCGACAATGCTTCACGGATTAATGAAAATACCGAATCGGTTGCCGGTGAAGTCAAGTCAATTGCAGAGAAAACGATTGAAATCAATCAGTATACCAAAGAAATGAAAGAGCATGCAGAGGCAATGGAACATGCTGCGCGTGAAAATATGGATACAACGGGTGCGAAAGTAAATGACATTGTTTCCGTGCTGAGTCAGGCAATTGAGGACAGCAACAGTGTCAATCAGGTAGACAATCTGACAAACGACATCTTAAATATTGCAAGCCAGACAAACCTGCTTGCATTAAACGCATCCATTGAGGCTGCCCGTGCCGGGGATGCAGGAAAAGGATTTGCAGTGGTTGCCTCCGAAATCAGCCAGCTGGCAGCCGCCAGTCAGGAAGCGGCTAACAATATCCAGAGCATCAATGCCATTGTCATAACTGCAGTACATAATCTTGCAGACAATGCAAACGGACTGGTAGAGTACATGAATGAAAAAATCCTGCCGGAATTCCAGAAATTTGTGGAATCCGGTGGCGCATATCATGACAAGGCAACATTTATCGAAGGTGTCATGGCAGATTTCGAGGCAAAGACGGATTCTTTACAGAATTCCATGGATGAGATTGCAAATTCCGTAAATACGATTTCCCATGCGATCGAGGAAGGTGTCAGTGGCGTCGTTTCAGCAGCGGACAGCACACAGGTTCTTGTATCCGATATGGATAAAATTTCCAAGAAGATGGATGAGAACTTTGCGATTGCAGAGGGATTGAAGAAAGAAACTTCCGTGTTTACAAAACTTTAAGCGCGAGGAAGAAAAAAACTGTGCAAATTTCGGAAAAACTATTGACAAATCAGGATATTTTGTTAAAATAATCGATAGTGCAATTAAGATTACCTTACAGTTGATGCACAATATCGCAACTGGAGGGAGGTTAGGAAAGAATGTCTAGTGTAATCGTAAAAGAGAATGAGACTTTAGATAGCGCATTACGCCGTTTCAAGAGAAACTGTGCGAAGGCTGGTATTCAGCAGGAGATTCGTAAGAGAGAGCATTACGAGAAGCCAAGCGTAAAGCGTAAGAAGAAATCTGAAGCTGCTAGAAAAAGAAAATACAACTAATGTATTTAACCCCGCGGGACAACTCGCGGGGTGCTTTTTTGCAGAAATGATCAGGATGAGGTGAACCATGAATCAAAATCTGAAAAAAATGATAAGCTATTACAAACCCTACCGGGCAGTTTTTGCGGCAGACATGTTATTTGCGACACTTTCTGCGGCAGTGGCACTGACTATTCCACTGGTTGTGCGGTATGTGACATCGACTCTGATTTATCAGCAGCCCCAGATGATGTTGCGGAAACTTTTTTTGATTGGCATCGGATTGTTTGTGCTTCTGGCATTGGACTGTTACAGCCGGTTTTTTATCGGAAATTATGGACATGTGATGGGGGCAAAGATGGAATATGACATGCGGGCCGAATTGTTTGGGCATCTGCAGAAACTGTCTTTTTCCTTTTATGATGATGCAAAAGTCGGACAGCTGATGAGCCGTGTGACGGCAGATTTATTTGATATTACAGAACTGCTGCACCATGGCCCGGAGAATATTATCCTGTCGGTATTAAAGATAGTGGGAGCGTTTGTGATCCTGCTCAACATTAATGGATGGCTTGCGCTTGCCGCGTTTGCGGTGCTTCCGGTTATGTTTGTATTTGCATTTGCGTTAAATAAGCGGATGCGCCGGGCCTTTCAGCAGAACCGCATTAAAATTGCCGAGATTAATGAACAGATCGAGGATAATCTGTCAGGTATCCGTGTGGTGAAATCGTTTGCCAATGAGGCAATTGAAAACGAAAAATTTCGTCATGGGAATGACGGATTTCTTGCGGCAAAGAAGAACAGTTATCATTACATGGGTAGTTTTCAGGCCGGGGTTGGCGTTTTTACAACACTGATTCAGGTAAATGTCATCCTTGCCGGAGGGGTTCTCATTGCAAAGGGAATGGTCACGGTCAATGATCTGGTTACGTTTTTGCTGTATATTGGGGTATTTACGGATCCAATCCGGACACTGGTGGACTTTACCGAGCAGTTTCAGAATGGCTATACGGGATTTGAACGGTTTCAGGAAATTATGAATATTGAACCGGAAATCCAGGATGCAAACGATGCGGTAGCACTGACCGATGTGAAAGGAACCATTGATTTTGAAAATGTTTCTTTTCAGTACAAAGACAATCAGGAGAAGGTGCTTAACCGGATCAATCTGCATGTGCCTGCAGGGGCATATATGGCACTGGTGGGATCATCCGGTGCCGGAAAGACAACGCTTTGTTCCCTGATTCCGCGATTCTATGATGTAACCGGGGGATGTATCCGTGTGGATGGGAAAGATGTCCGTAAGGTGACGTTAAAGAGCCTGCGTGACCACATCGGAATGGTGCAGCAGGATGTATACCTGTTTGCGGGAACAATTTTTGAAAATATACGGTATGGAAAGCCAGATGCGACAAGGGAAGAAGTGATTGCCGCTGCAAAGAATGCCAATGCCCACGAATTTATCATGGCATTTCCCGATGGATATGATACAGATATCGGACAGCGTGGAATCAAACTCTCCGGAGGACAGAAGCAGCGGCTTTCCATAGCCCGTGTCTTTTTGAAAAATCCACCGGTTCTGATCTTTGATGAGGCAACTTCCGCACTGGATAACGAGAGTGAGCGGGTCGTACAGGAATCATTGGAGAAACTGGCAAAGAACCGTACGACATTTGTGATCGCCCACCGTCTGACAACGATCCAGAATGCACAAAAAATTCTGGTTCTGACAGAAGACGGGATTGCGGAATCCGGTTCCCATGAAGAACTGCTGGCACGGGGCGGTGTGTATGAAAAACTTTATCATATGCATTATTAGACCAGCTGTGTCACAACTTGCATTATTATAAAAAAACGAGTAAAATAGAATAGATTTTGAAAAAACAAAAAGGAGTGGATTATCATGACAAAAATAGATATTATCTCCGGATTCTTAGGAGCCGGAAAAACAACTTTTATCAAAAAGATGATTGATGAGGCATTTACCGGGGAAAAGATTGTCCTTATCGAGAATGAATTTGGCGAGGTCGGCATTGACGGTGGTTTTTTAAAGGATGCTGGAATCCAGATTACAGAGATGAATTCCGGATGCATCTGCTGTTCTTTAGTTGGTGATTTCGGAAAGAACTTAAATGAAGTCATCACCAAGTATCATCCGGATCGTATTTTGATTGAGCCATCCGGAGTCGGTAAGCTTTCCGATGTTATGAAGTCCGTGATTGATATTGAAAAAGAGCAGGATGTAAAATTAAACGCACTGGTAACGGTTGTAAACGCGCTTAAGGCGAGCAAGCAGATGAAGGCGTTTGGTGAGTTTTTCAACAACCAGATCGAGTATGCGACAACTGTCATTTTAAGCCGCAGCCAGAATGCAACACCGGAACAGCTGGAGTTTTGTGTCAATAAAATTCAGGAATTGAATCCAAAGGCTGCCATTATTACAACAGACTGGGCAAAATTATCCGGAGAACAGATCCTTAAGGTAATGGAAGGACAGGATAATCTGGAGATGAAGGCTCTTGCCGAGGCACATCATGCAAAGGAAGAGGCAGAACATGAGCATGAGCACCATCATCATGACCATGACCACGAAGACCATGAGCATCACCATGACCACGAAGACCATGAGCATCACCATGACCACGAAGACCATGACCATGAGCATGATGAAAACTGTACCTGTGGCTGCCATGACCATGAGCACCATCACCATCATCATGCAGATGATGTATTTACCAGCTGGGGCAAGGAGACACCGCACAAATTCGAGCGTGCAAAACTTGAGGAAGTACTTAAGAAGTTTGTCGATTCTGACAATATCCTCCGCTCCAAAGGTATGGTGGAGAGTACCGATGGTACCTGGCTGTACTTTGATATGGTTCCGGGCGAGTATGAGATCCGTGAGGGTGAGCCGGATTACACCGGACGTATCGTGGTAATCGGAACGGAGATTCATGAGGATGAATTACTGAAGACATTTGGTCTTTAAAATGCTGTAAACCCCAATAAAAATGTAAGGAGAGCAATTATGGCACAGGATATTCCGGTATATTTATTTACAGGATTTATGGACAGCGGAAAAACAACTCTCGTAGAAGAAACGCTGTTTGAGAATAACTTCGGTGATGGTTCGAAAGGAATTATCATCATGTGCGAAGACGGCGAGAAAGAATATGACGAAGCAAAACTGGCAACCATCAACTTCAAGCTGGTAACGGTCGAAGAGGAAGAGGATTTTACGCCTGCAAAACTGCAGGAAATCCAGGACACCTATCAGCCGGAACAAATTTTTATCGAGTACAACGGCACCTGGGGGATGGACAAGCTGCTTGAGGCAAAAATGCCGGAGGGCTGGGTGATTGTACAGTCACTGGCAACCGTAGATTCTACGACGTATGATCTGTATATGAATAATATGCGTGCAATGATGCAGGAACAGGTTTTTTCCAGTGATGTGGTTATTTTTAACCGTACAGATGATGATACCGATCGCGGACATCTGCGCCGTACCATTAAGAACATCAACCGGAAAGCACAGATTGTCTATGAGCGCAAGGACGGAACGATTGATGAGCGTCCGGAGGAATTACCGTTTGATATCAATCAGGATGTGATTGAGCTGACCGATGCGGATTATGCTATCTGGTACATGGATGCCATGGAAAATTACAAGAAATACGATCGCAAGAAAGTAAAATTCCTGGCTCTGGTATATAATCCGGATAAACTCAAGAAAGGCGTGTTTGTTCCGGGACGGTTTGCGATGACCTGCTGCATTGAGGATGTGACATTTATCGGTTTCAAATGTAAATATGACAGGGAAGAGGAACTTCCGCACAAGTCATGGATTACAATTACGGCAGAGATTCGTGTCGAATTTGCACGGGAATATAAGGGAAAAGGACCGGTTCTTTACCCGATTTCCATCGAAAAAGCCCAGAAACCGGAAGATGAGCTTGTATATTTTTCGTAAAAAAGTCGTTGCGAAAAGTGAAGAAGTCATATACAATAAAGAGGTGTGCTATACACCTCTTTTTGTATTCAGCAGAAAAAGAGAACAGGGATTAGATTAAATTTATTACATACAGGAGGCAGTTTATGTACCCGATTGTTCGAAAAGAAACATTGGCAGATAACATTATCCTGATGGACATCAAGGCACCGCGTGTGGCCAATGAGTGTCTGCCGGGACAGTTTATCATTGCAAAGACAGATGAAGTAGGAGAGCGTATTCCGCTTACGATCTGTGACTATGACAGAGAGAAGGAGACTGTCACCATCGTGGTACAGACGATTGGCGCAGGAACCGAGCGTATGATGGCCTTAAATGAGGGCGATGCTCTCGAAGATTTCGTTGGACCTTTGGGATGTCCGTCCGAACTCTGTGAGGAGGAGAACCTTGAGGAGACCAGGAAAAAGAAAATTGTATTTATCGCAGGAGGTCTGGGAACCGCACCGGTATACCCACAGGTAAAATGGTTGCATGAGCACGGAATTGATGCAGACGTGATCATGGGTTCCCGTACCAAGGATCTGCTTTTTTATATGGATGAGATGAAGGCAGTAGCCGGAAATGTATATGTATGTACGGATGACGGTACTTATGGATTTCACGGAAATGGCTGTCAGCAGTTACAGGCATTGATCGATGAGGGAAAACATTATGATGTATGTGTCGCAATCGGACCGATGATCATGATGAAATTCGTTACAATCCTTACCAAGAAGCTTGAGATTCCTACCGTTGTATCCATGAACCCGATCATGGTAGACGGAACCGGTATGTGTGGAGCATGCCGTC
>ENA-OXZX01000649-OXZX01000649.1-human-gut-metagenome-genome-assembly--contig:-NODE-649-length-8886-cov-3.775903_pt1 | contig 8886 bp, 6 predicted proteins | sample MGYA00244513_ERZ652811 | MGnify/ENA primary metagenome ERZ652811 (study PRJEB26926, sample SAMN06164400) | human gut metagenome | biome: ENVO:00009003; feature: ENVO:2100002; material: ENVO:00002003...
GTGGGCTCGGAGATGTGTATAAGAGACAGGCGTTTACATCATCTTCTGAGCTGTTTTGCCTTTTTACTGAGTCCATTTTAGATGCAGTGAGTGAATTATTATTCTTCTGCACATCAACATTCCCTGAGCGTGTCTTATTATCAGCACTTACCGCTGCTTCTGTATCAGGAACCAAAAGCTGCATGCCCCCAGCCACAAATATTGTTATGACTATCGCTGCACAAATGACTATTGCGCCTATTTTCATGCGCCTGTCACTGTGCCTTGCACGTTTTATGCCTCCCTGCCTTCTATCAGTTTTCTTATGTGTCTTTCCCATTGTTTTCCTCTTACTATTACAGCTTATCAACTTCATCCATCCAGATACGTCCGCACGCATCCGAAGGCATCCTTAGGTCTCCTCTCGGTGAGACCGCCACTGTTCCTACCTTTGGTCCATCCGGCAGACATGAGCGCTTGAACTGCTGTGCGAAAAATCTGCGATAGAAGTTCTTAAGCCATTTGAGAATAAACTCATCATCATATTTTCCTTCAAATGCTATCCTTGCAAGGCGGTAAACCTTGGCAGGAGCATAGCCGCAGCGCAGCATATTGTAAAGGAAGAAGTCATGCAGCTCATAAGGCCCCACAAGATCCTCTGTCTTCTGTGAAATCTTACCGTTTTCAGGTGGTAAAAGCTCAGGAGAAACAGGTGTATCAAGCACATCAATAAGTGTACTTTCCAGCAAATCGCTGCCGCAGGTATCTGCATAGTATTTTACCAGATGGCGCACCAGAGTCTTTGGAACCGATGCATTTACAGCATACATGGACATATGGTCTCCGTTGTAGGTCGCCCAGCCGAGTGCCAGCTCCGACAAATCTCCTGTACCTATAACCATTCCGTTTTCCTTGTTTGCGATATCCATAAGTATCTGTGTGCGCTCGCGCGCCTGTCCATTCTCGTATGTGACATCATGCACAGACGGATTCTGTCCGATATCCCTGAAATGTATATTTACGGCATCCTTTATATCCACCTCGATAAATGTAGCTCCAAGGCATTTAATGAGATTTACCGCATTGTCATATGTGCGGTCTGTTGTTCCAAAGCCCGGCATAGTAACTGCCGCTATATCCTTGTGATCCTTTCCCAAAAGGTCAAATGCTCTTACCGTGACAAGCAGTGCCAGTGTGGAGTCGAGTCCTCCTGAAATACCTATAACTGCTGTCTTGCAGTTGGTATGCTCTAATCTCTTTTTAAGCCCCATAGCCTGGATCATAAGAATCTCATCACAGCGTCTGTCCCTGTCTGTCTTGTCTGCAGGAACAAAAGGAGCCGGATTTACATAGCGGCTAAGAATGGTATCCTTTACCTCAAGATCAAATTCAGCCCATCTGTGATCATCCTCGACAACAAATGTTGTCATCCTGCGCCTCTCAGTCTCTATTCTTTCTACATCAAACTCGCTGTATATAGTCTCATTTGTAAAGCGCTTTGACTCGGCAAGCACATTTCCGTTTTCACAGATGAGATTGTGTCCTGAGTAGACCACATCCTGTGTGGACTCACCGTCTCCCGCTGACGCATAAATATATCCACAGATTAATCTGGCAGACTGTCCGCTCACAAGCTCTCTCCTGTATATTGCCTTGCCTGTCACCTCATCTGATGCTGATAGATTTACAATCACAGTGGCACCCGACATCGCGTGTCTGATGCTCGGCGGGTTCGGAGTCCAGAGATCCTCACAAAGCTCTACCGCTATCTTAAGCTTTGGCAGCTGCTTGCAGCTAAAAATAAAATCAGTATCTACAGACACCTGCTGTCCATTTTTCAGTGTGACATATGTGCTAAGGTTTTCTCCCGATGCAAAATGCCTTGCCTCATAAAACTCATTGTAATTTGGCAGAAATGTCTTTGGCACCATGGCAAGTACTTCTCCGCGCGATACAACTGCCGCCATATTATAGAGCATGCCGTTTATCTCATATGGAAGCCCTATGAAAAATATGCCGTCAAGGCTCCTGCTGTAATCAGCTATTCCTATAAGCTCATCCTCTGCTGAAGCTATGAGCTTATCCTGCCAGAAAAGATCCTGGCAGGTGTATCCGGTAATGCAAAGCTCCGGGAAAACAACCACCTTTGCCCCGTTATCAGTGCACTCCTTCATAAGAGCTTTAATAAGCTGTCCGTTGTATACAGTATCAGCTACCTTTACCTTTGGTGTCGCTGCAGCGACCTTTATATATCCGTCCTTCAATTAGCGCATCTCCTTCAACTCATCCACCGTAAACTCATATGCCTTATTACAGAACTGGCACTTTACCTCAATGCTCTCACCATCTGCGATAATGGAATCAAGATCCTTTTTGCTCAATGTGGAAAGTGCTCTGCTCACACGCTCCTTTGAACAGTCACAGTGGAAACGTGTCTCAGTCGTATCTGTGATTTCAAGCCCGAAATCCCCTAAAATTTCCTCAAGTATCTGCTCCGGAGTCAGCCCCCTGTCAAGCATCTGTGTCACAGAATCAATCTCTGTGATTTTCTTTTCAAGCCTGTCCACAACCTCATCCGGTGTAAACGGCATAAGCTGGATGATAAATCCACCGGCCTGCTTTACGCTCTGGTCCTTATCCACCAGCACGCCAAGACCAACCGCCGACGGAATCTGCTCAGATGTGGCAAAATAATAGGTCAGATCCTCAGCTATCTCACCTGTTTTAAGCTCACACTGACCTGAATACGGCTCCTTTAAGCCCATATCCTTTATGACTGTGAGTATTCCAAGATCAAGCGCTCCACCCACATCGAGCTTGCCTGCCGCATTGAGTGGCAGCTCAACCTGTGGATTTATGGCAAAGCCCTTTACATTGCCGTGCGAATCTGCTGTGACGGTAAGTCCCTTTGCAGGTCCGCTGCACTGTATCTGAAGAGTTATGATATCCTTATCTCCCTTCATCATAGCTCCCATCATGGCTCCCGCAGAAAGAAGCCTGCCAAGTGCCGCCGTCATGACAGGTGTTGTCATGTGATCCTCTCTGGCGGTCTCCACCATCTCCCTTGATGTTACAGCAAATGCTCTGATATTAGCATCCGCCGCTGTTGCTCTTACTATATAATCTGACATAATTTACCTCTCATTATCTAATTCTATCCTTTATGTGCAATTACAGTGACCTTCTCACTGTCACACTTCACCTGATCGTCTGTGTACGCATCATACACTGCATCAAACACAAGTCCCGACTGCTCAAGAAGCTCCTTAAGCTCTGAAATCTCATAGCATCTCTGGAAATGAGTTTCCTCAAACTTCTTGTAGATGTCATCCTCATCCTCTGACTGCTCCTTTATAAAAAGTGTCAGGTCATACTCGTTTATTTTCTCATCGGCATCATAATAATTGTCCCATATAAAGCTGCCCTCATCACGGTTTTCAGCTATGGTATTATCAGCCATGAGCACCTCATATTTATATGGAGTATTGATATCAAATATAAAAATGCCACCCTCTTTAAGACTTTCGCTCACGCAGAAAAAAACTGCCTGAAGATCCTCAGGCTCAAGAATATAATTGATGCTGTCACATGCGCTTACGACGGCACTCACCTTTTCTCCCGGTTCAAACTCTCTCATATCCTGCATCAGATAAAGGATTCTGTCATCCTCTCTCTCAAGCGCCATATCAAGCATGTCAAAAGAATTGTCAATGCCTATCATATCATAGCCTGCATCTGCAAGAAGCGTTGTAAGCTTTCCCGTACCACAGCCTAAGTCCACGACATATCCACTGTCTATGCCATTTGCACGCAGTTTTTCGACAATATATCTGCCCCACACCTCATATGGCACATTGTCCATGAACATGTCATACACCCGGGCAAAACTCGTGTATGCTTCCATAATTACCTCATTTCATATTACAGAACCCCTGCTGCTTACATGCGAGCATGACGCATCAGCTTTTTTGTTCTCAGTGGTTCTGAATAGTTACTTATAATCAATTAATTATAAGAAAACAGGGAGGTCGAAATGAGTAAAAAGAAAAAGATAATCATTTCAGTGATTGCAGCTGTGCTTATCATAGCAGTGATTGTGTCAGCTGTTGTCATTGCAATGACAAAGGGGAAGAATGCAGCAAAGGCATCGGGAGTCTATGCAAACAAGGTCGCTGATGTCATGTATCAGGCGGGAAGTACTGACAAGTACAGCGGTGTCGTGGAAGCAGCCGATACCATGGATATCAAGGCTGACAGTGAAAAAACGGTAAAGGATATTCTTGTGTCAGAGGGGGATGAGGTACAGGTGGGTACACCTCTTTTTACCTATGATACAAAGGATCTTGCTGCGAAAAAGGAAAGCGCCACGCTTGAGCTTGAGAGCTTAAACAATACGCTTTCCGGCTATGATGCACAGATAGAGCAGCTCACCAAGGAAAAGAAGGAAGCGCCAAAGGATCAGCAGCTTGACTATACACTGCAGATTCAGCAGGCGCAGACACAGCAGAAGCAGACTCAGTACGATATTGCCACGAAGAAGGCAGAGATAGAAAAGTATGATGAGAGCATCAAAAATGCCACTGTAAACAGCACAATGATTGGTGTTGTAAAGAAAATCAATGAGAATCAGAGTGCAGACACAGCAGATACTGCATTTATGACAATCGTTGCCACCGGTGATTACAGGGTAAAGGGCACAATTGATGAGCAGAGCTTTTTAAACAGTGGACTCGCAGAAGGGCAGGCGGTTATAGTGCGCTCGAGAGTTGATGAGTCAAAGACATGGCAGGGTACCATCAGCAAGGTTGATACTGAGAATCCTCAGACTGATAACAGCAATTCCGGCATGTATGATGATGGAAGCAGCGAGCAGAAGGCATCAAAGTACAACTTCTATGTGCAGCTTACAGGCACAGGCGACATGCTTTTAGGACAGCATGTATATGTGGAGCCGGATTTCGGACAGACAGAGGTAAAGGATGGTATTTGGATTGATGAGAGCTATGTCGTAAAGGATGGCGATGATGCATATGTATGGACACTTAATAAAAAGGATAAGCTTGAGAAGACAAAGGTTGAGCTTGGAGACTATGACGAGAATCTCATGATGTATGAAATCAAGTCAGGGCTTACAAAGGATGACTATATAGTATGGGCATCTGATGACCTTTATGAGGGTGAGCCGGCACAGACATGGGAAGAGTACGTTGAAAATGGCGGCGGTGAAGATTCAGTCTATGACGATATGGGTACAGAAGCTCTTGATGACCAGATGCTTGAGGGCACTGAGGGCGGTCCTGTTGATGATGGCACCATGGATGATGGCACAATGGACGAAGGTGCTGCAGATGCCACCGGTTCAGGTGACGCGGAGGTACAGTAGATGATTCTAGAACTCCAGCATATTTATAAAAACTATGACCAGGATAAGCTCGTGGTGCCGGTTTTAAAGGATGTCTCACTCCAGATTGAGGAGGGAGAGTACGTGGCAATCATGGGGCCGTCGGGCTCCGGCAAGACCACTCTCATGAATATAGTGGGCTGTCTTGATCTGCCAACATCGGGCACATATATACTTGACGGCAGACCTGTCAGTGAGCTTAAGGAAAAGGAGCTTACTAAAGTCAGACGGGATACAATTGGATTTGTATTCCAGAATTTCCAGCTCATGCCGAGAGAGAGTGCACTGGACAATGTATGCCTGCCACTCATATATGCCGGTGTGAGCAAAAAGGACAGAAGGCAGATGGGTATGGAGGCATTAGAGCGTGTAGGGCTTTCAGACAGGGCTGATTTCAAGCCAACACAGCTTTCAGGAGGACAGAAGCAGAGAGTGGCGATAGCGAGAGCTATGGTCAATCATCCAAAGCTTCTGCTTGCGGATGAGCCTACGGGAGCTTTGGATTCAAAGTCAGGCAAGCAGGTGCTTGAGCTCTTTGAGAGCCTTAATGAGTCCGGTGTGACGGTTGTCGTGATTACACATGACAGAAAGGTAGCCGAGCAGGCAAAGCGCATCGTCCACATCATAGACGGCGAGATAACAGAGGAAGGACAGGAGGCAGGTAATGAAAAAGAAAAAGAGAATTAAGATCATTATAATAGCTGTCCTTGTAGTTGCAGTTGCAGCAGGAAGCATCACAGGAGTTGTTTATTACAGGAACTCCAAGGGGCTTGCTTCCGTCATGAGTGTTTCGATGATCAGCACGACAAACGACTACACATCCATGACCAGTGGGGGAATGGTGTGTGATGATGCATGTCAGACAATCAATTTAAAGGATGGACAGAAGGTGACAGAGGTTTATGTCACAAAGGATCAGCAGGTAAAGGCCGGAGATAAGCTCCTTGCATATGATGTGACGAGTCTTTCGCTCTCGGTTGAGATGAAGCAGCTTGAGATACAGAGTCTTGAGAACCAGCTTGCATCGGAAAAGCAGAAGCTTGACAAGCTAAAGAACACTAAACCGGTTGAAAAGCAGCCCGAGTCTCCTGTTACACCTGAGCCACAGCCTGACACACAGCCGTCTGCGCCTGAGCAAACGCCTGATGAACAGCATGATGTGATATCTGATTTGTCAGAGGCCAAAGGAAGCGGTACAGAGGATGATCCTTATGTATTTACATGTACAGAAGCTTCATATGTATCAGGAGAGCTTTTGAATACACTCTCAGAAAAGAGCGCGGTAGCGCGGTTTGTAATAGGAGATGCGGATGCACCTGATATGGAGCTTATCGTAAGAGGAGATAGGCTTGGCGGCTATGATGAAAGCGATGAGATAAAGCTTTTCCTTGCAGGCACAACTACAGCAGGCGATGCTTCTGATGATACGGAAGGAAGTGAGCCGTCAGATACCAAAACAGACAGTGCCACAGAACAGACCGCACAGACAGAAGCTGATACCGCGGCAGAAGAAAAGACATACACTGCAGATGAGCTTAAGGATGCCATAAAGGAGCAGACCAGAAGTGTTGCCGATGTTGATTTACAAAAGAGAATTGCACAGGCTGATTTAAAGGAACTGCAGAGCGAGCTTGAGGATGGCGTGGTATATGCAAAGAAGGATGGAATCGTGACAACAGTCGGTGATCCTGCCAATCCACCGCAGGACGGTACACCTTTCCTGCAGCTTTCGGGAGCATCGGGACTGTATATCAGCGGAACAATCGGTGAGCTGGATCTGGATACGGTAAAGGTAGGACAGAGCGTATCAGCAGTCAACTACATGACAGGTGATACCTATGAGGGCACGATATCCGAGATAAGCAATGTGCCGTCAGACAGCGTAAACTATTATGGAGACAGCAATCCAAACTCCTCATTCTATGAGTACACTGCATACATTGAGAATCCGCAGAATCTCAAAAAGGGCGATTCACTTGAGTTGACCATAGATACATCATCAGAGGGCTCTGACAGCGGACTATATATCGACAAGTCATATGTCAGAACAGAGAACGGACAGTCATATATATACAAGGATGACAACGGAAAGCTCAAAAAGCAGTCTGTCAAAACAGGCAAGTCACTCTGGGGCTCATATGTGGAGATAAAGTCAGGTCTGACAAATGATGACTATATCGCATTCCCGTATGGAGTCAGGGAGGGCGAGAAAACCAAGGTATCCGAAGATGGTATGTATTAGTTTAGCAGGGAGGATTAAAGATGCTTGAAAATATTAGATTGTCCTTTAGGGGAATCTGGTCACATAAGATGCGTTCGTTTCTGACCATGCTTGGAATCATCATCGGAATTGCAGCAATTATTGCGATTGTTTCCACAATTCAGGGCACAAACGAACAGATAGAAAAGAACCTCATAGGTTCGGGAAGTAATAACGTAAAGGTCACACTGCAGAAGGATGGCTATGATATGGATCTATCATATGATACGGCGCCGGCGGGAGTGACTGAGATATCGGCTACCACACTTGACAGCATAAAGGAGCTCGACCATGTGCAAAATGCAGCTCTTTACCGTACAAGACAGGCTTCCAATGCAGTCTATTATCTGAACACGGCACTTTCGGGCGGCAATATAACAGGTGTCGATGACGGATATTTCGATACTGCAAGCTATGTAGTCATGAAGGGCAGAGGCTTCTCAAAGAATGACTATGCAAAGGCCCGCAGGGTGGCACTCATCGATGAGAGCGTGGAGAGCAGCCTGTTTTCAGGAGAGAGCGCGCTCGGCAAGACAGTAGAGATACAGGGATATCCGTTTACAGTAGTCGGTGTAGTCACGGAAAAGGACAGCTATGACCTGGTAATAAACTCAATTGATGATTACTATATGTATGCCTATGATGACAGCCAGGGCAATGTATTTGTGCCAAGCGGAACATGGCCGGTTATATTTGGTTATGATGAGCCGCAGAACCTTTTGCTTAAAGCAGACAGCACGGATACCATGGCTACAGTGGGAAAGGCTGCTGAGGAGATACTTAACAGCAATTTAAATGTCACAGACGGCTCTGATGTGGCCTACAAGGCACAGGATTTACAGGAGCAGGCAAAGCAGATACAGCAGCTCAGCCAGTCAACCAATATGATGCTCATATGGATAGCCGGAATATCACTGCTGGTCGGTGGTATCGGTGTCATGAATATCATGCTTGTGTCAGTCACAGAGCGTACCTCAGAGATAGGACTTAAAAAGGCAATCGGAGCGGGAAAGGGAGCAATACTTGGGCAGTTCCTCACAGAGGCAGTTGTTCTCACAAGTCTTGGAGGTCTGGTCGGAGTGCTGGTCGGAGTGATACTCTCTAAGGTTATCTCAATGCTAAACGGCACGCCGACAGCGATAAGTCCGGCAGCAGCTATACTTGCGGTGCTTTTTTCCATGGCAATCGGAATCATATTCGGTATGCTTCCTTCATACAAGGCAGCGAACCTAAACCCTATTGATGC
>ENA-OXZX01000654-OXZX01000654.1-human-gut-metagenome-genome-assembly--contig:-NODE-654-length-8835-cov-5.513895_pt1 | contig 8835 bp, 3 predicted proteins | sample MGYA00244513_ERZ652811 | MGnify/ENA primary metagenome ERZ652811 (study PRJEB26926, sample SAMN06164400) | human gut metagenome | biome: ENVO:00009003; feature: ENVO:2100002; material: ENVO:00002003...
TTTGTTGTATAGTATACGTTGCACTATTGTGGTGCAGTGGCATTTTTATGCAATTTTTTAAATGATGCAAATTTGTCAATAGGTAAATTACACTAAAATGCATTCGCAAATATGTGCACAAGAGAAAAACCACAAGATATAGTAACTGGGGTGGTTTTTGAATCATTATCTAGATACTTGCTAGATTAAAATAAAAACGAGAGGTGAAACGTCAATGGAGAAAAACAGAATACGTCCGGTCACATCCGGAAAAAGCATGCGTATGAGTTACTCAAGACAAAAAGAGGTTCTGCAGATGCCAAATCTGATTGAGGTCCAGAAGGATTCTTATCAGTGGTTCTTAGACGAAGGTCTCAAGGAAGCTTTTGCGGATATCTCTCCAATCACAGATTACAGCGGAAAGCTTAGTCTTGATTTTGTAGATTTTACATTATGCGAAGATGATGTAAAGTATACAATTCCTGAGTGCAAGGAAAGAGATGCAACATACGCAGCTCCTTTAAAGGTTAAAGTCAGACTTCACAACAAAGAGACAGATGAGATTAATGAGCATGAAATTTTCATGGGTGATCTGCCTTTAATGACAGAGACCGGTACATTCGTAATCAACGGTGCAGAGCGAGTTATTGTCAGTCAGTTAGTTCGTTCTCCTGGTATTTATTACGGAATTGCTCATGATAAGCTCGGAAAGACCCTGTATTCTTGTACTGTTATTCCAAACCGTGGTGCATGGCTTGAGTATGAGACAGACTCTAACGACGTTTTTTATGTAAGAGTAGACAGAACACGTAAGGTACCTATCACAGTACTTTTACGTGCACTTGGAGTAGGTACAAACCAGGCTATTCTCGATATGTTCGGAGATGAGCCAAAGATCCAGGCATCATTCAGCAAGGACCCTGCAATCACAGAGCGTGAGCCACAGGGAAGCTATGAGGCTGGTTTATTAGAGTTATATAAGAAGATTCGTCCGGGCGAGCCACTTTCAGTTGAGAGTGCAGAGAGCCTTATCACAGCAATGTTCTTCGATCCTAGAAGATATGACCTTGCCAAGGTAGGACGTTATAAGTTTAATAAGAAGCTTGCATTAAAGAACCGTATCAGTGGACAGGTTTTAGCTGAGGACGTAGTGGATCCTTCTACAGGTGAGGTTATCGCTGAGGCAGGTACTGTTGTTGACCGTGCGCTTGCCACACAGATCCAGAACGCTGCCGTTCCTGCTTTATGGATTCAGACAGAGACAAGAAATGTCAAGATTCTTTCTTCTATGATGGTTGACATCAGAAGCTGGATTCCTGAGATTGAGGATCCTAAGTCTATCGGTGTTACCGAGCTTGTTTACTATCCGGTACTCGCTCAGATTCTCGAGGAGTATGATTCTCTTGAGGACAGAATCGAGGCAATAAAGAGAGATATATCTGACCTTATTCCAAAGCATATTACTAAAGAAGATATCTTCGCAACTATCAACTACAATATGCACTTAGAGTGGGGCGCAGGAACAGATGACGATATCGATCATCTTGGAAACAGACGTATCCGTGCGGTTGGAGAGCTGTTACAGAACCAGTACCGTATCGGTCTCTCAAGACTGGAGCGTGTTGTTCGTGAAAGAATGACTACACAGGACTTAGAGGGAATTTCACCTCAGTCACTTATCAATATAAAGCCTGTAACTGCCGCTGTTAAAGAATTCTTCGGTTCTTCACAGCTTTCACAGTTCATGGATCAGAACAACCCTCTTGGAGAGCTTACTCACAAGAGACGTTTATCAGCACTTGGACCTGGTGGTCTTTCAAGAGACCGTGCCGGATTCGAGGTTCGAGATGTACATTACACTCACTACGGCCGTATGTGTCCTGTAGAGACTCCTGAGGGACCAAACATCGGTCTTATCAACTCACTTGCATGCTATGCGAGAATCAATGAGTATGGCTTCGTAGAGGCTCCATACCGTAAGATTGACAAGACTGATCCTAAGAACCCGGTAGTCACAGAAGAGGTTGTATACATGACAGCCGACGAGGAGGACAACTACCACGTAGCACAGGCTAATGAGAAGCTTGATGCCGAAGGACATTTCATACGTAACTCAGTTTCAGGTCGTTACAGAGAGGAAACTCAGGAGTACGATAAGTCAGCATTTGATTATATGGATGTGTCTCCAAAGATGGTATTCTCGGTAGCTACAGCGCTGATTCCATTCTTGCAGAACGATGACCCTACACGTGCCCTCATGGGATCAAACATGCAGCGTCAGGCCGTTCCGCTTCTGACCACAGAGGCTCCTGTAGTTGGTACAGGTATTGAGACAAAGGCCGCAGTTGACTCAGGTGTCTGCGTAGTTGCAAAGGCAGACGGAGAGGTATTATCTTCAGAGTCAAACCGCATTATCATAAAAGAGAATGACGGAAACAAGAGAGAGTATATCCTTACGAAGTTCTCTCGTTCTAACCAGTCAAACTGCTACAACCAGAGACCTATCGTATTTAAGGGTGACAAGGTTAAGGCAGGCGATGTTATCGCAGACGGTCCTTCAACAAGTCAGGGAGAGCTTGCTCTTGGAAAGAACCCGCTTATCGGATTCATGACATGGGAAGGATACAACTACGAGGATGCCGTTCTTCTTTCAGAGCGTCTCGTAGAGTATGATGTGTATACATCAGTTCATATCGAGGAATATGAGGTAGAGTCACGTGATACAAAGCTCGGACCGGAGGAGATTACACGTGATGTCCCTGGTGTCGGCGACGACGCACTCAAGGACCTTGATGAGAGAGGTATCATCCGTGTAGGTGCAGAGGTTCGTGCCGGTGATATCCTTGTAGGAAAGGTTACACCAAAGGGTGAGACAGAGCTTACAGCAGAGGAGAGACTTCTTCGTGCCATCTTCGGTGAGAAGGCAAGAGAGGTTCGTGATACATCACTTAAGGTACCTCATGGTGCTTACGGTATCATTGTTGATGCCAAGGTATTTACAAGAGAGAACGGCGATGAGCTTTCTCCGGGAGTAAACCAGTCAGTACGTATCTACATTGCACAGAAGAGAAAGATTTCTGTCGGTGATAAGATGGCCGGACGTCACGGTAACAAGGGTGTCGTTTCCCGTGTGCTTCCTGTTGAGGATATGCCATTCCTTCCAAACGGACGTCCACTGGATATCGTACTTAACCCACTCGGTGTTCCTTCACGAATGAACATCGGTCAGGTCCTTGAGATTCACCTGAGTCTCGCTGCAAAGGCACTTGGCTTCAATATCTCAACTCCTGTATTTGACGGAGCAAACGAGGTAGATATTGAGGATACACTTGAGCTTGCAAATGATTACGTAAATCTTCCGTTCGATAAGGAAGAGCTTGAAAAGGATTTACAGGCTGAGCATCCATACTGGAGCGCAGATGCTGAAATCTTCTATGATAAATATGTTGATACACTCCGTGAGGACGTTATGGAATACCTTTCAACAAACAGAGCTCACAGAAGCTTATGGAAGGGCGTTCCGATTTCAAAGGATGGAAAGGTACAGCTTCGTGATGGTAGAACAGGTGAGTGCTTCGATGGAAAGACAACTATCGGACACATGCATTACCTTAAGCTGCATCATCTTGTTGACGATAAGATCCATGCACGTTCAACAGGTCCTTACTCATTAGTAACACAGCAGCCACTCGGTGGTAAGGCACAGTTCGGTGGACAGCGTTTCGGAGAGATGGAGGTTTGGGCTCTTGAGGCATATGGTGCTGCATATACACTCCAGGAGATCCTTACAATGAAGTCAGATGATGTTGTTGGCCGTGTCAAGACCTACGAGGCTATCATCAAGGGTGAGAATATTCCTGAGCCTGGTATTCCAGAGTCATTCAAGGTACTTCTCAAAGAGCTTCAGGCACTTGGTCTGGATGTCAAGGTACTTGATGAGAACAGAGAAGAGGTTGAGCTTATCGAGACAAGTGAGTACGGTAATACAGATATCAACTCAATTATCGGAAACGATAAGGACTATGCATTCGAGGACAGTGAGTCATTCGCAGAGCATGGTTTCTCAAAGAAAGAATTTGATGACAACGAAGAGCTTGTTGACATAGAAGAGGAAGAGTCTCCTGAGACAGCGGATGACGATATTTTTGCTGATGAAGTTCTTGATGACGAAGAATAATTAGAAGGGAGTGCCAAAATGCCAGAAACAAATAATATAGAAAATAATCAGGCAATGCAGTTTGATGCGATTCAGATTGGATTAGCATCTCCTGAAAAGATCAGAGAGTGGTCACATGGCGAGGTTAAAAAGCCTGAGACCATTAACTATAGAACATTAAAGCCTGAAAAAGACGGTCTTTTCTGCGAGAAGATTTTCGGACCAACGAAGGACTGGGAGTGTCATTGTGGTAAATACAAGAAGATACGTTATAAGGGTGTTGTCTGCGACCGATGTGGCGTAGAAATCACAAAGTCAAGCGTTCGTAGAGAGCGTATGGGACACATCGAGCTTGCTGCTCCTGTATCTCATATCTGGTATTTCAAGGGTATCCCATCACGTATGGGACTCATCCTTGACTTATCTCCACGTGTACTTGAGAGAGTACTGTACTTTGCTTCATATATTGTGCTTGACCCGGGCGAGACAAAGCTTGCATACAAGCAGATTCTCAACGAGTCAGAGTACCAGGAGGCATGCGATACTTATGGCCGCTCAGCATTCCGTGTAGGAATGGGTGCTGAGTCTATCCATGAGCTTTTAGCAGCAATCGATCTCGAGAAGGATTCGGCAGAGCTTAAGGCTGAGCTTGAGAATGCTACAGGTCAGAAGCGTGCACGTATCATCAAGAGACTTGAGGTTGTAGAGGCTTTCCGTGAGTCAGGAAACAAGCCTGAGTGGATGATTATGACAGTTATTCCTGTTATCCCACCGGATCTTCGTCCAATGGTTCAGCTCGATGGAGGACGTTTCGCAACAAGTGATCTTAACGACCTTTACAGACGAATCATCAACCGTAACAATCGTCTTAGAAGACTTCTTGATCTTGGAGCACCGGATATCATCGTTCGTAACGAGAAACGTATGCTTCAGGAGGCTGTCGATGCACTTATCGACAATGGCCGTCGTGGCCGTCCTGTTACCGGTCCTGGAAACAGAGCTCTTAAGTCTCTTTCAGACATGCTCAAGGGAAAGGGAGGACGTTTCCGTCAGAACCTTCTCGGAAAGCGAGTTGACTACTCAGGACGTTCAGTTATCTGTGTAGAGCCAAAGCTTAAGATTTATCAGTGTGGTCTTCCAAAGGAGATGGCTATCGAGCTTTTCAAACCATTCGTTATGAAGGAGCTTGCCGCTAACGGAACCGCACACAACATAAAGAGTGCAAAGAAGATGGTTGAGAGACTTCAGCCGGAGGTATGGGATGTCCTTGAGGACGTCATCAAAGAGCATCCGGTTATGCTTAACCGAGCTCCTACACTCCACAGACTTGGAATCCAGGCCTTCGAGCCAATCCTTGTAGAGGGTAAGGCAATCAAGCTTCATCCACTCGTATGTACAGCGTTCAACGCCGACTTCGATGGAGACCAGATGGCTGTACATCTTCCACTGACTGCTGAGGCACAGGCTGAGTGCAGATTCATGCTTCTGTCACCTAACAACCTGCTTAAGCCTTCCGATGGTGGACTTGTAGCCGTTCCTTCACAGGATATGATCCTTGGAGTTTACTACCTCACAATGAGAAAGCTCGCTGATTACAAGGATGATCCAAAGATGGTTGCACAGGTGTCATCAGACACTGTATACAATGATATTGAGGAGCTTAGAAAGCTCACAACTCCTGATGAAAATACAGGAAAGGCTGAGCTTGGCTTATATGACCTCATCTGGTTTGAGGATGTTACAGACGGAAACCGTCGTGTGCTTTGCAGACCGATAGATCTTCTCGGCCGTTACTATGGAAGTGTTAATCTTGCAATGCTCGCTTACGAGAACAAGGAGATTACTCTTCACCAGAATATCTTTGTACACCGTACAGTAAAGCTTCCTGACGGCACAGAGGTTTCAGGTTTTACAGAGACAACAGTAGGTCTTTTGATATTCAATGAGAACATTCCACAGGATCTTGGTTTTATAGACAGATCAAAGGCTGAGAATGCACTCAAGTTTGAGGTTGAGTTCCACGTTGGTAAGAAACAGATCAAGCAGATCCTTGAGAAGGTTATCAACACACACGGAGCTACAACAACAGCAGAGGTTCTTGACAATGTCAAGGCTATGGGATACAAGTATTCAACCCAGGCTGCCATGACAGTTTCAATTTCAGATATGACAGTGCCACCACAGAAGCCACAGATGATCGCTGATGCACAGGACACTGTAGATAAGATTACAAGACAGTACAAGCGTGGACTTATCACTGATGAGGAGCGTTACAAAGAGGTTATCGAGACATGGAAGGATACAGATGATGCCCTTACAAAGGCACTTCTTACAGGTCTTGATAAGTACAACAACATCTTCATGATGGCAGATTCCGGAGCCCGTGGATCTGATAAGCAGATCAAACAGCTTGCAGGTATGCGAGGACTCATGGCTGATACAACAGGTCGTACAATCGAGCTTCCTATCAAGTCATGCTTCCGTGAGGGTCTTGACGTACTTGAGTACTTCATGTCAGCACATGGAGCTCGTAAGGGACTTTCAGATACAGCGCTTCGTACAGCCGATTCAGGATACCTTACAAGACGTCTCGTAGATGTTTCACAGCATATGATCGTTCGTGAGTCAGACTGCTGTGCAGGCACAGGACGTGAGATTCCGGGAATGGTTGTAAAGGCATTCATGGAGGGTCGAGAGGAAATCGAGAGCCTTCAGGAGAGAATTACAGGTCGTTTCTCTTGCAACACAATCTGCGATAAGGATGGCAATGTAATCGTTAAGGCCAACCATATGATTACACCAAAGCGTGCAGCAAAGGTTATGGCAGAGGGTGTTGACGAGAACGGTAATCCAATCACACAGGTTAAGATCCGTACAGTACTTACCTGCCGTTCACACATGGGAGTATGTGCTAAGTGTTACGGTTCAAACCTTGCAACAGGTCAGGCAGTACAGGTTGGTGAAGCAATCGGTATCATCGCAGCACAGTCAATCGGTGAGCCTGGTACACAGCTTACCATGAGAACCTTCCATACAGGTGGTGTTGCCGGTGGAGATATCACACAGGGTCTTCCTCGAGTAGAGGAGATTTTTGAGGCACGTAAGCCTAAGGGACTCGCTATTATCACAGAGTTCGGCGGAATTGCCACAATCAAGGATACAAAGAAGAAGCGTGAGGTTATCGTTACAAACAACGAGACAGGCGAGACAAAGGCTTACCTCATTCCTTACGGCTCACGTATCAAGGTTGTAGACGGACAGGAGCTTGAGGCCGGCGACGAGCTTACAGAGGGTTCTGTAAATCCACACGATATCCTCAAGATTAAGGGCGTTCGTGCGGTTCAGGATTACATGCTCCGCGAGGTACAGCGTGTTTACCGTTTACAGGGTGTTGAGATTAACGATAAGCATGTCGAGGTTATAGTTCGTCAGTGCTTACAGAAGATCCGCGTAGAGGAGCCGGGAGATTCAGATTTACTTCCGGGCAGCATGGTTGATGCCCTTGACTTCTTAGAGCTCAACGAGAAGCTTGAGGAAGAGGGCAAGGAGCTTGCAGTTGGCTCACAGGTATTACTTGGAATCACAAAGGCATCTCTTGCAACCAACTCATTCCTGTCAGCAGCTTCATTCCAGGAGACCACAAAGGTTCTTACTGAGGCAGCAATCAAGGGCAAGGTTGATCCGCTTATCGGTATGAAGGAGAACGTAATCATCGGTAAGCTCATCCCGGCAGGAACAGGTATGAAGATTTATCGTAATATCAAGCTTGACAGCGATGTAAACGATGAGGATACACTTGATTTTGATGATGATGATTTTGCGGATTTCGCAGAGGAAGAGGCAGTCGGAGTCATTGATAAAGATGCTGAATCAGTTGATGAAGAATAATTACTGATGTTTGTACTTAAGCTACAGAAGCTGTTACAAACCAAAAAGAAAGAAGTCCGGGAAACCGGACTTCTTTCTTGTATTATATTGAAAACAAAATTGGTCTTGACAAAACAGACAAGGATTTGTATAATATTTTAGCGTGCATAAGATTGCACTGCTTAAAATAAAACAGGAGGTGAAAATAATGCCAACATTTAACCAGTTAGTAAGAAAAGGACGTCAGACATCTGTAAAGAAGTCTACAGCACCAGCTCTTCAGAGAAGCTTTAACTCTCTCCAGAAGAAGCCAATCAACACTTCTTCTCCACAGAAGCGTGGTGTATGTACAGCTGTTAAGACAGCTACTCCTAAGAAGCCTAACTCAGCTCTTAGAAAGATCGCCAGAGTTCGTCTTTCAAACGGAATCGAAGTAACTTCATACATTCCTGGTGAGGGACACAACTTACAGGAGCATAGCGTTGTTCTGATTCGTGGTGGCCGTGTTAAGGATTTACCAGGTACACGTTACCATATCATCCGTGGTACATTAGATACTGCAGGTGTTGCAAACAGAAAACAGGCCCGCTCTAAGTACGGCGCAAAGAGACCAAAAGCTGCTAAATAATTTAGCAACATTGTGTATCACAAACAGAACTAAAGTAGGTTAGTGTTGGGATTAGACCTGCAGATGCAGGATTTCACTTTATGAATACAATTCCGCACGAACACATTAGAGAGACACATGTGAGTACCGATGAATTAATCCACAAATATCATGATTAAGGAGGGAAGTAACGTGCCACGTAAAGGACATACTCAGAAAAGAGACG